>ERZ826396.2198-NODE-2198-length-17361-cov-2.856061_pt1 | contig 17361 bp, 18 predicted proteins | sample MGYA00519926_ERZ826396 | MGnify/ENA primary metagenome ERZ826396 (study PRJEB31778, sample SAMEA3449230) | human gut metagenome | biome: human gut; feature: human-associated habitat; material: faeces | place: United Kingdom | collected 2010/2012 ... | reverse complement strand
TGAGGTCTGGATATAGCGATTCCGATTGACAGAAAGAAGATTTTGGCAAATGTTGTCAGGAAACACATATACAACTTGCGTATAGGAATTGTATAAGGTTTCACCCATCGCTTCTTGATGACTGGCCTGTTCAGAAAGTGTCAGTCTTCCGGCATCGGTGTCTACTATTGCATGACTACGTATAAACTCCTCTTGTTCATCCGTTGTTACAGCCATATGCCACTGGGTTGTAAATTCATTTTCCTCAAGCGTGACCGTCTTATATCCCAGCATTTCTCGAATAGCATTATAATCGCTAAGAGAAATAGCAACCACAGGAAACTCATGCTTTACACGGCTATGAAAATCTTCGCGATTTGGAAGGTAAAGACTAAAAGTACAGTCTGCATTTGTCGCAATTCCTTCTTCTGCCAAAAATTCTGTTACCAACTCATAATCTCCTACTGGCAAGTCATCTTCTTCATCCACATTATTATATCGAGAATTGATCTGCACATCATACATGGATCGGCTATCCAAATATCCCATACTCCATTCGGTCAGTATTGGTGCAATTATGAACATAAGAATGGCCGTTGTCAGAGTGATGCAGATCAAGATCATTGTTTTTGTCGTTGTCGAGAGCTTAGATATGATCTGTCCAAAGAAAAACAGGTTATTCCCTTGATACCTGTGTGCGGGAGATTTGCTTTTCCATACAACAATTGCACTGCTGGACAGATAAATAATTCCGCATATCAAAAAAAGTAAGTCTGCAACAACGAACATCAAATATTGATTAATTGTACCTGCGCCAAGGGTTAGATAATACTTGCTTTCAAAAACCGGTACAAGAGCCGAAAATACAGTATTGGGAACTGTACAGACTAATAGACCGATAAGCAAAGTTTGCAATGTCCATACTTTCTTTTTGCACAGCCAAGTGAACGACCAAAACAAAGTGAGCGCCGGGAACATGATATTTCCCCAAAATAGAATATGAATCGGAAAAGCAAATCGCGGATCAAAGAAAAAAATCATCTTTTGAATCCCTGTTTCCAACATCCATATAGAAAGCGCCAAGTAGATTACAAGAATCGTCGGCATAAACCGATTTTTCTTCAAATCCGGTTCATTTTGTCTGTCCGCAGACAGCATATCTATAATCTTAATCTTACGAATAGTACGGACATTAAACAGTCCAACTACAAAAAAACTGATTGTAAAAAAACCGACTGTCCAAAGAACAGTATCCGGGAACAGTGTCCATGTCAGCTCATAACTCTGACCATAGGAAGCCAGCAGCATAGCGGACATAAATTGCGAACATAGCACGCCAAGAGCAATACCAATGACAATCGATACAGCTCCCATCAAAAAAGTTTCGGCAAAAAAGAGCCAACTGATTGTTTTCTGCTCCATCCCCATAATAGATTGTACTGCAAATTCCTTTTGCCTACGCCGCAGCATATAGTTATTTACATAGCGTATCAGGAACAATAACAACAGGGTGATTACACAAACTGCCAATTGGATACCATCGCTAAATGCTGTAATCTCATAAGCTGTTCCAATATCTGGCTGATAATAGCTGCTGGATATGGATAGAAACGCATAAAACAAAGTAACGCAGATCGTCAAGGTAACAATATAGATTAGATAGTCCTTCGCAGAGCGTTTTGCATTTTGGAAAATCAATTTAGCATACATCGTTTTTCCCACCTTCCATCAGAGTATTTATCCCGTTTCAAGATTGTGTCCATATCGTTTCCTCCTTCTTTACTTCTTTTTATTATAATGGATGAGAGCATTCTTTTGTATCAAGTTTTCTTACAAAATTCTAACAAAAACGTAAGAAATGCAGGGCTTTTCAGCCCTGCATAGGAAATCGGTTAATGTGAAAAGAAAGTATGGCAGTCGTTCCGCAATACAACCTAGCTTTTTACTCTTCCGAGTCTTTCTGATATTCCAATATATCCCCCGGCTGGCAATCCAGCACTTTGCAAATAGCATTCAACGTAGAAAAACGAATAGCACTTACTTTCCCTGTTTTAATTTTAGATAAGTTGACATTTGCAATACCAACCTTTTCCGCGAGTTCGTTTAGGCTTATCTTTCTATCCGCCATCATTCTATCAAGTCTTAAAATTATTGCCATATCAAATCTCCTTTATATCATTTCATCTACTTCTTGCTGTAATTCACATCCATAATCAAAAATAAGGGAAATACAAAACAAGATGAGGGCGAATAACCCACACATAAAGAAAGATGAAAATGCCATTTTAAAAACAGAGAGTACGGAAAAAACAGCAAAAATCAGAACATACATTGCAATTTTTCGTATCTGAATAGCTGTCTTAGCTGTAAAAGGAGAATTTCCTTTGCCAATACATCCAAATATTCTTTTGGCATTATATAGTGCTAAAAAGATACAGATAAACTCTCCAAGGCAACAAAAGAAGAAAAATACGCATTGCCCAAAGCTAAGAGATTGTCCCGCCTGAACAGCAGTTGCCCACGCCTCACGGAACATTTCCGGAGAAAAAAGCTGAGTGAAAACGATACCTATAATTCCAAGCAATAGCAATACACTTAATATACCGAAAATAATGCAGCCAATGTTAAGAAGTATGGAGATAAAACAAGCAGATTTTTTCAAAGTTTTTTGTTTCATAAAATGCAGCTCCTTTCATTTCTTAATTCACAGTATAGCATTATTTTTATCTTTGTCAATTATAATTTAATGATAAACATAAATTTTTTTACTTTTCGCGCTATTTTCTCACAATCATTCCATTTAGTTCTTCCCGAATATATTGAAAAATCCGCTCATCGCCACTTTTTGTATCAAAAATTGTTTCTAAATGTTTATACAGATAAAAGCATAGTCCCACCTCTGGAAGTAAGAGAAATATCGTAGGAAAACTGCTTCCTGCTATAAAAAAAATAGCTACAGTCATTGCTGTAAGAAAGAGCAATGTCAAAATTTTTATCCTTGGAAGAATACGGAATGTGCCAATGATCCGCATGCCATACACTTCTTCGATAACCGTTCCTTCAAATAGAATTCCATTGCTTTTCATAATACCGGCAGACGCTTTCAATCGAAGACAATCGTTTGAAAAATCTGATAATATTTGATGACGGTATGCTTCATTTTCTATGCAAAGAGGATAAGTGGTTTCTTTTAATCTCCGGCGTAATGTTTCCTTTTGAAGCGGAATCACAATTTCATACTTCGTTTGCTCCATGTTGTCCCTCCATTCCGTCCCACTCGGAAAAGCGATGCAGTTCTTTTTCATTTATAGTCCCCTCTTTTTTCTTTCTCAAGCCAACAAAGCAGCTCTTGATAGCCTGGATATAGAGCATCTACAAACGTGAGTTTTTCCCCGTTTTGATAAAAAATAATTGTTTTCCCCTGTGAAACGATATACAATATCGTCTCGGTGAAAGTCTGCCTTTTGAAACAACGTTTCTATCCGCATGTATGCACCTTTGATCAGTATCCTCTTTTCCCTGCAATAAAGTCGCAGAAAACCAAAAACTGTTCTTTTGACATCATAAAGATTTCTCCCATCCTACACACAATTTTTCTGTCAAAAAATTTACAGAGCAAACAGTATATGAAATAGTATGCAAGTATTATAACATTTTCAAGGAAACTATTCCAATAAAAAACAAGCAACTTTCTGAAGTTGTCTGCTTTTACTTTTAATTCAACACCAATAACGTAAAAAGCAGAGAAACATTCCAAAAAGTATAAACGTTTCCTCATAAAACACTGTACATGCACTCTATTTTGTGCTATACTCTACATCGCATTTATAAAATCAGAAGGGATTTCTTACCCTCTGGACTGGTTCGTGAACTTCCCAGTATAAAAAACCAAGTATCTCATACTGTAGCTCTCTGAGCACAGAATCAAAAAGTAAAGGAGATTGGAGAATGAATGCTAAAAAAGTCATTATTGACTGTGATCCCGGGATCGATGACGCGCTTGCGCTGATGTTGGCACTTTGCTCACCCGAATTAGAAGTTTTAGGGATCACAGTTGTCTCTGGAAATGTACCGGCAAAAAAAGGCGCGGCAAATGCGCAAAAAGTTCTGCACTGGATGAACCAACCGGACATTCCTGTTTATCTTGGAGAAGAACTGCCGCTTGTCCGTCCTTATGTGGATGCTATGGATACCCACGGAGAAGACGGTCTCGGCGAATCTCATTACCCCGAAATCACAAATGGAACAATCAATACGGATGGTGTGGGCTTTCTTGCCCGTACACTGCATGAAGCTGCCCAAAAGGAGGAGCCGGTTTCGATCATTGCGCTGGGACCTCTGACAAACCTGGCCAGACTGGTTCAAAATGATCCTGAAAGTCTTGCCGGTCTTGGAGAACTGATCAGTATGGGTGGCAGCTGCCAGAGCCATGGAAACTGCTCTCCGGTGGCAGAGTACAACTACTGGTGTGATCCGCATGCCGCAGAAATTGTATATCGTGCATTTGAAGAACTGCCTGTTTTACAGGACAAACAGATTCACATGGTGGGACTGGATGTGACAAGAAAAATCGTCCTGACTCCTGACATTTTAGAATACATGTGTTGTGTGAATCCGCAGATGGGGGAACGTATCCGAAATATTACCCGGTTCTATTTTGATTTTCACTGGAAACAGGAAGGAATCATCGGCTGTGTCATCAATGATCCGCTTGCAGTCGCTTACTTTATCGACCGTACTCTCTGCAGCGGAATGGAAGCCTGTACGAGAATTGCAACGGAAGGTCTGTGCATCGGACAGAGCGTTGTAGACAGATTTGACTTCTGGAAAGGACACAAAAACAGCTATATTCTGACCAGGACATCTCCATTGTCATTTATGCAGATGTTTTTTGACAGAGTTCTTGGGGTACCAGAGAAAACAAGCCTGCCCATGCTGGAACAGATCATGAAAGGAGACGTATTATGAGAAAATTTTCAACCAATAAACTTTGTATCCTCGCCCTTTGTTCGGTGATCAACCTGATCGGAGGTCAGATCGCACTGCTGCTTCGCTTTCCGATTTATCTGGATTCTTTTGGAACGGTGTTTGCGGCCGCTGTGATGGGGCCTTTTTATGGAATGATTCCCGGAATCGTCAGTAATCTGATCGGAGGCGTGACAACCGATATTTACGCGCTTTATTACCTTCCGGTCCAGATGATCACCGGATGTATGGCCGGTTTTGTTTTCCGGAAAATGCCGCCTCATGACGGAAAAGATCTGGGAAAAATCCTGTTTGGAGCCGGAATGATCAGTATTCCGGGAACGCTGGTCAGCTCTTCGATTACTGCGATCGTATTCGGTGGAATCACCTCGTCCGGATCGACACTTCTGGTGCAGCTGTTCCATCATCTTGGTCTGGGGCTGACTGCAAGTGTATGCATGGTTCAGGGATTGACCGACTATGCAGACAGAGCCATCGTTCTGGCACTGACAGCCGTACTTCTGGCACTGCTTCCTTCTTCCGTTAAAGCAGCAGTAAATAAGTAAGGAGAATATACATGGAAAGATACAATAAGATCACAAATAAAAATCCGCGGGAAATCGTGCTGTTAAAAGGCAGACCTTGCGCCTGGGGAAAATGTCGTTTCTGCGATTATATTGAGGATAATTCACGGGATGTTCAGGAAATGAACGCCCTGAATCAGGAAGTCCTCTCCCATGTCACCGGAGAACTCGGTGTATTGGAAGTCATCAATTCGGGAAGCTGTTTTGAGCTTCCCGAGGAAACTCTGAAAATGATCAAAGAAATTATTGCGGAAAAGCAGATCCACCGTCTGTTTTTTGAATCCCACTGGATGTACCGGAAACATCTGCAGAAAATGCGGGATTATATGGGAATTCCCATTACTTTTAAAATTGGTGTGGAAACATTTGATAAAACCTTCCGGGAGGAGTATTTAAATAAGCATGCAGATTTTGACTCTCCGGAAGAAGTCCGCAAATACTTTGACTCACCCTGCCTGATGGTCGGCATCAAAGGCCAGACAAAAGAAATGATCGATTATGATATCCGGATGTTAAAGACACATTTTGAATTGGGAACTGTCAATGTGTTTACGAACAACAGCACGGACGTCAAACGGGATCAGGAACTGGTTGACTGGTTTATGCAAAAATATGCCGACCTTCTGGAAGATCCGTCTGTGGAAGTCCTGTATGAAAAAACCGATTTCGGTGTGGGGGATTGATTTGCTTTTGTTTTCCTGTTACTTTGCATTCCACTGTCCGATCACTTCATTGACAGTCGAAACAGTTACAAACACGTCCTTTTTTGTGGTGTGCAGATAGTTGAGAAGCAGCCGGTACTCCTGCTGTGCAAGAATCGTCACAAGCTCTGTACGGTGTTTTTCATCATAGGCGCCCTGGGCGACATAGAGGGTGGCACCGCGTTTCAGATCATGGATGATATAATTCTGAATTTCCTTATAATCATCAGAAATGATGCACACCCGTTTTCGCTTATTAAATCCATCAATAAAATAATCCACAGCCATACCGTTTGCATACGTTCCAAGCAGACTGACAATGAGTGTCGGTACGTCATACACCAGGATAGATGTCATTGCTGTTACAAATCCGGACAGCATGACAGCTTTTCCAAGTTCCATGTGTGCAAATTTATTGAGAATTTTTGCCACAATATCTAACCCGCCGGAAGAGGCATTGACATGAAACAACATGGCCTGTCCAAGCGCTACGATCAGAGTATACGTAACAAGATCAAATACCTGATTGCCTGTAACGGATTCTGTGACCGGAATCAATCGTTCAAAGATCCAGAGAAAGATTGGAAGCAGGATCGAAGTGTAAATTGTCTTCGCCCCAAAATCCTTCCCAATCAGCAAAAATCCGATCACAAGCAAAATGGCATTTAGAAAGAACGTAAGGATCGACATGGAAATCCCGGTGAGCTGGGAAAATACCAGCGCCAGACCGGAAATACTTCCCATGACGATTTTACTGGGAACCATAAAAAAATAAACGGCTGCCGATACAATCAGCATGGCAAATGTGATCACTGCAAATTCCCGGACTGTGTTTTTTAATTTCATGCTGTTACATCTCCTGCGTAAAAAATATTATAATTTCGTAAAACTCCACAAATTCTCAATCTGTGGTTCCAGTGTCGCATAATCCCAGGTACGGCTGCTTCGTTCTTTACTGTTTGGATCATGCACCTGAATCTTACCGTCTGCCATGCCTGTCAGCACGATAAAATGTCCGTCTGTTGTGAAATCGCCCTGCTTCATACTGCAGATGATCGGATGTCCTGCATTCAATTCTTCTGTGACAGAGCTTTCTGACAATGCAATCTCTGTTCCTGCTACTCTAAAATTCAAAGCGGCTTCCGTCATCAGACTCCAGCTGCTTCCGGAGCCTGCCACATAATATCCGTTGGCGTCTGCATAGGATGCGATCTTATACGGGGTAATACTGTTATCTCCGGTGAGTCCTGCAGCTACCATAGCAAGCGCTGTCGGACCACATCCACTGTTCGCTATGATTCCATCTCCATAATGAATATACCCCCACCGTTCATCCCACTGGATCAAGAGCGGAATCTCACCTTCTTTTACTTCTCCGATGGATTCAGCAGGTGCCTCATCTTTCTTCTCCGGATAATCTGCCACGAAATCTGTTGTCTCTGCATTTTTTGCCAGAAGCTCCAGCATACTCACCGGATAATTGCGGGAATCTGCAAGAATCTTTTGTACTTTTTTATCTTCTTTTGCACGATCAGAGAGTGTCTGCTGAAATTCTGCTGATAAGGTGCCGTCACTGCATACGAAATCATAGACCGGAGTCTGCGTATTTTCCGCTTCAGTTTGATCTTCCTTTTGAGCCGTATTATCAGTCTGCGTCTTTGTCTGCTTTTTTTTCTGCGAATCTTCTTTTGACAGCTGTCCTGCGATCCACCGTCCTGCAAGTGCCAGCAAAGCGAGCAAAATCAGGATACAGATCGTTCGTTCTACCAGAACGACCTTTTTTCTGTCAAATCTTCTTTTTCTTCTTTGGTATGCCATAGTTCAACCTCCGGTAACAGAATACCACATTCCTACAATGCTTTCCATACCTGAATTAATTCTTCTTTCATTTCCTTCGGTGTAATCTGCTTCTCAATCTCATTTAAAATCCTGCCGCTGTTGACTTCTGCCACCTCGATCTTGCCATAATCCATCCAGACAAAACAGGCAAAACAAAGGATGGAAAGTCCCAGACGAAACAAAAAAGAGTGATCCTCTGCTGCATCGTCCTCTGTGACAGAAGTTGTAAGATTTCCATATCTCGGATGAATCACAGGCGTGCTTCTGCCTGTCTCATGATAAAGTCTGCGTGTCTGTCTGAGTAGTTCTCTTCTGCGTGCTTCTGAATCATTCATATCGATTTCCTCCTGTAAAAAAGACATATGACGGGCTTCTTACCCCCATCATATGTCTTTTTTTTAAGAACTAGAACTTATCTGTCTGCCAGTTCTTTTACGATATCTTCCCATGTGACACCGCGTTCCACCATGAGTACCATGGCATGATACAGAAAATCAGAAATCTCATATTTGATCTCTTCCGGGTTCGGATTCTTGGCAGCGATCACGATCTCTGTTGCTTCCTCTCCCACCTTTTTCAGAATCTTGTCAATCCCCTTATCAAACAGGTAGTTGGTATAAGATCCTTCCTTCGGATGCTGCTTTCTGTCTGCGATCGTTGCATATACAGATTCAAAAACCTGAAGCGGATTTTTAGAATCGTACTCATTTCCTACAATCTGCCGATAAAAGCAAGTATGATTTCCGGTATGGCAGGCCGCTCCGATCTGCTCTACCTTGGCCAGCAACGTATCGTTGTCACAGTCGGCTGACAGCGCCTTTACATACTGATAATGTCCGGAGGTTTCTCCTTTTACCCAGCGGCACTGTCTGCTTCTGCTGTAATAGGTCATTTTTCCAGATTTGAGTGTATGCTCAAATGCTTCTTCATTCATGTAGGCCATCATCAGAACCTCGTTGGTCTTATAATCCTGTACAACAACTGGAAGAAGTCCGTCCGTATTCAGCGTGAAATCAGAAAAACTCATCGTACTTTCCAGAGAAGTCATCTGAATTCCTTCGGAAATGCAATGATTTTTGAATGCATCGATATCAAGTGCAGGTTCGCTGATCAGCATACCAGAAACGCCCTTGACACCCTTGCATTTTAAGATTTTTAAAATCTCTTCCTGCTCCATGGTATCTGTTAGAACAACGCACGGAATCTCTGTGATATTCATCACAGAAAGCAGATCCAGGCGATGCATGAAAATAATTTCGGAACTGAATTTGTCGATCAGATGCTGCTGTTTGAACAAGGCATCAAAATCATTTAAAGATACTGCGATCCGTTCTTTTCCAAATCGTTTGGATACTTCTTCGATCAGTTCAAACGACAGCGGTTTAGAAAAATTCAGGATTGCCCGTTTTGCACCGGTGTACAGAATCTTTTTCACGTCTTCCTGTCTGCGTACATTTCCGCCTGCAACCATTGGAATACTGATGGCACGATTCACTTTTTTCATCAGATCGATTGCTTCATCATGCTCGTCATCCGTATTGGACAGATCGAATACGATCAGCTCATCTGCCCCTTTGTCACAGTACTGCTTTGCAAGCCCGATCACATCGTCTGAGACGACTTCTTTATCATCAAACCATTTTATTGCTTTTCCCTTGTAAATAAAGATACAGGGGATCAATCTTTTATAACTCATCGTTTTGTTCTCCTTTATAAGCTGCCTTTCGTAGACCATACCCCGTTCATACGTGGTTCCTCCATGGTTGCCATATCCAGAGCCTTTCCAAATGCCTTGAACAAGGCTTCTGCCATATGGTGATTGTTCCCTCCGTCTACGATCTTTAAATGCAGGTTCATCGCTGCGCTGTAAGAGACTGCATAAAAGAATTCACGGATCATCTCTGTATCCAGAGTTCCCAGTTTTTCCACTGTAAACTCTGCCTGATAATTCAGGTAAGGGCGACCGGATAAGTCTACTGCACACATGGCGAGTGTCTCGTCCATAGGAAGCAGAAAGCTTCCGTAACGCTTGATCCCTTTTTTTTCTCCCAGTGCTGCTGCGATTGCCTGCCCCAGTACGATCCCGGTATCCTCGATCGTATGATGGGAATCCACCTCCAGATCTCCTGTTACGTGCACCTTCAGATCAAACAGACCATGTCTGGCAAATCCATTCAGCATATGATCAAAAAACGGAATTCCGGTTGCAATCTCATTTTCCCCGGTTCCATCCAGATTGATCGTCAGAGAAATGTCCGTCTCTTTTGTTTTTCGTTCGATTGTTGCTGCGCGCTGTTCCATTTTTAATCCCTCTTTTCAAAGCGGACATGGATGGAGTTTGCATGTGCCGTGAGCTGTTCTGCTTTTGCAAACTGCTCGATGTCCTGATGTACGGTCTCCAGTGCTTCTTTTGAGTAAGAAATAATGCTGGATTTTTTCAAAAAGTCATCTACAGACAACGGAGAGAAGAATTTGGCAGTCCCGTTTGTCGGAAGGACATGATTTGGTCCTGCAAAATAATCTCCAAGAGGCTCACTGCTGTATTCTCCGATAAAGATGGCACCCGCATTGCGAATCTTGGTCATCACGGTAAATGCATCTTTTGTCACGATTTCCAGATGCTCAGATGCGATTTCGTTTGCAGCGTCGATCGCGTCATCCAGCGTCTCGGCGATCAGAATATGCCCATAGTTATCCAGAGATTTCTGAATGATCTCGCCTCTGGAGAGCTCTTTTACAAATCCGTCCACTTCCCGGGATACTTCTTCTGCCAGTTCTTCACTGGTCGTCACAAGAATTGCAGATGCCAGCTCATCATGTTCTGCCTGGGACAGAAGATCCGCTGCCACGTAACGTGGATTGGCAGTCTCGTCTGCAAGAACAAGGATCTCACTCGGTCCTGCGATCGAATCAATGCTGACATGACCGTACACTGCTTTTTTGGCAAGTGCTACATAGATATTGCCCGGTCCCACAATCTTATCCACTTTCGGGATGCTCTCGGTTCCATAAGCAAGTGCTGCGATTGCCTGTGCACCGCCCACTTTATAGACTGCATCCACACCCGCTTCCTTTGCCGCAACCAGCGTTGCCGGATTGACTTTACCGTCTTTTCCCGGCGGCGTGACCATAATGATCTCATCCACACCAGCCACTTTTGCGGGAACGATATTCATCAGAATAGAAGACGGATAAACAGCCTTTCCTCCCGGTACATACACACCAACCCTTTGAAGCGGCGTCACTTTCTGTCCCAGGATCGTACCGTCCGGTTTGCTGTCAAACCAACTGTACTGCATCTGTTTTGCATGATAGGATTCGATATTTTTCAGTGATTTTCGGATGACATTCAGAAGAGAGGAATCCACCTGGGAATAGGCTTTTTGAATCTCTTCTTCTGTTACCTGAATATTATCCGCATTAAGTGCTGCACCGTCAAATTTTTCCGTATAAGCGAACACGGCTTCGTCACGTCTGTTTTTTACTTCATCCAGAATCTCGCGGACACTTGCTTCATACGTTCCATAACTGTTGGGACTTCTTTTGAGCAGATCTTCGAGCAGATTTTTTCTGGTTGTTTCATCTAATCGTTCAATTCTCATACTGTTTCCCCCTCCAAAAGATTTCGGATCCTTCCGATCAGATCACGGATCCGGTCATTCTCCATCCGCATGCTGACCGGATTTACAATCATGCGCGCAGAAAGCGGACACACTTCTTCAAGCACTGTCAGTCCGTTTTCCTTTAAGGTAGAGCCCGTCTCCACAATATCAACGATCACTTCAGAAAGCCCGACGATCGGTGCCAGCTCAATGGAGCCGTTCATCTTGATGATCTCTACGGTCTGATGCTTCTTATTATAAAAATAGTCCTTTGCAATCTTTGGGTATTTGGTTGCCACGCGGATCACCTCACGATGCTCCAAAAGCTCTTTGGCATCCTGTGGTCCGCATACACACATTCTGCAGGAGCCGAATCCAAGATCCAGTACCTCGTGTACGTTGCGTCCTTCTTCCACAATCGTATCCTTGCCGACAACTCCGATATCTGCTGCTCCATATTCGACATAAGTCGGAACATCCGGTCCTTTTGCGAGGAAAAACTTTAATTTTAATTCTTCATTGACAAACACCAGTTTTCTGGAATCCTTCTCTTTCATTTCTTCACAGGTGATTCCAAGCTGTTCCAGCATCTCCAGTGTTTTACTTGCCAGGCGTCCCTTGGTCAGGGCAAAGGTTAAATATTTCATCTGTTCTCCCTCGCTTTCGCTTTTTTTCTGGCATTTACCTTCTTTTCTTCTCCGGTAGAGAGGTTTACCATGTCAATCGTCAGATTCTCGTTCAAATACAGCATGCTGACCGCATGTGTCCGTTTCCCGTAAGCGATAAAGGTCTCTTTTGAATCTTCCTCAGTCCGTTTCAAAAGTTCCATGTATTTTCCTTTTTCACGGAAATCTTTTGCCAGTGCAATGGCCCATTTTTCTGTGGCATCGGTATACACGATGAGATTGTTGTGCCCGGTCTCCACAGTGATCTTCTGTCTGGACAGAGCGTTTTGCAGTTCATCAATGATAATGGCAAATCCGATCGACGGCGTCTGCTTTCCGAACTTTTCCAGAAGATGGTCATAACGTCCGCCTGTCACAATGGCATCACCGGTTCCGTAAGTATAGACCCGAAATACAATCCCGGTATAGTATCCATAATGACCGCTCATACTCAGATCAAAAGTCACATAATCATCAGCACCATACAATGCAAGCAATTTGTAAATCTTCAAAAGCCGTCCCACCGCTTGTTTTGCCTGATCGGTAGGCGCATGCTCAACGGCCTTTTTCAGCACATCCACATCTCCTGCGAACTCCGGAAGCAGACGGAACGTCTCTTTTAATTCCGGGGAGGCATCCGCCTGCTCTAAGAGTTCCTCGACTCCAAAGAAATTCCGGTTTGCGATCAGATTATAGATTTCTTCCTGCTTTTCTTTTGAAAGTCCTGTAGCTTCCATGAGACTCTGCAGGAAATCCACATGTCCGATATTCACCTGAAATTCTTTGAGTCCTACTTTTTTCAGACCATCTACGACCATGGCGATCATCTCGGCATCTGCTTCCACAGAATCGATTCCGATCAGCTCAGCACCAAGCTGTGTACTCTCTTTTAAGCGTCCCTGATAACTGCTGTGATTGATAAAGGTACTTCCCACATAACAAAGACGGATCGGAAAGTCTTCGGTCTCAAACAGGGTTGCTGCCGCTCTTGCGATCGAAGGAGTGATATCCGGCCGAAGTGCCAGTGTATCCCCTTCCCGGTCAAAAAACTTATACAGCTCTCTGGATGAAATCGTTCCGATCTCTTTGCGGAACACATCAAAATATTCAAAAGTCGGAGTCTGAATATCCTGATATCCGTAAAGATGCAGCACCTGATGAAGTTTATCCTGTACTGCCAGCTTTGCTCTGCATTCATTACTGTAAATATCTCGAACTCCTTCGGGAGTATGTAACTTTTGTTCCATAATTCATAACACCCTTTCACTTTACTATGCTAATACATTAAATTATTCTGTAATTATACGAACTTTCATTTCTTCTGTCAATCCCTGTCATCCAAATCTTTTTGAATATAATCCAGATACGGGACAAAACAATGATTTTTCAAGGCCATAAAATATTCCGGGGAAAGTTCTTCAAACCGAATACTTTTGCGCCCGCCGGACTGTGCCCGTTTCCAGAATTTCAAAAGTTCTTCAAATCTCATGTAATACAACGTTTCTTTCTGACTATAATAAATAATCAGAAAAGAAATCCCCTGCTGTTTTTCATACTTCTCCATAAAAGAAACCTGATGTTCGTGAACATTCTGAAGCGGAAATGTATCTGCGGCACACTCTTTTGCGTCAAAACAAATGGGAATTCCCTGAACAGCTCCGATATAATCCACGGTGCTGACCTTGTCAAAATAGGCAAGTGTGATATGACGCCGTTCCTTGTCAATCCGAACCGGAGTGATCGGGGTCGGCACCTTCTGGATCAGCGCCAGTCCCATTTCTTCATACCGGGTATTTGTGTAATTGATCATATCTTCCAGGGTAGAACCACGAAGTCCCCTTGAATTCCAGGTTCCCATTACAACACCCCTTTTTCGGCTGCAATCCTGTAAAACTGTTTCGGAAGCGGCGCTGTAAACTCTTTCTTGGATACGCTGCATAAGGTTTGCGTACATACCGGAAACTGCAGTCTGGCAGCATGAAGAAGCTGTGACTGCAAGTGATATTTCTGCTCGTATTCCCGGTTGATCTGCGATGCTCCGTATTTGTGGTCTCCAATCAGCGGATGTCCGACCGAAGCCAGATGGGCACGGATCTGGTGGGTCTTTCCGGTGATCAGATGCACTTCTAAAAGCGTTACACCGTCATGGGACTTTATCGGACGGTATTCGGTGATGATCCGTGCACTTCCAGGTCTTTCCTGAAACAGTATTTCTACTTTGTTGGTGCGCTCGTCCTTAAAAAGCCATCCTTCTACCCGGCTCGGTTTTTCGATGATTCCCGCTGTCAGGCAGAGATAATATTTTCCAATGGTGCGATCATGAAACATCTGGCTGAGTGACTGCAGTCCTGCCATGCTTTTCCCTGCCGCTACAATTCCGCTTGTATTGCGGTCCAGACGGTTGCAGATGGAAGGTCTGAATGTCCGGAGATCCTCCTCTGTCAGTGCATGGCTCTGGATCAGATAAGAAATCAGATGCTCCACCAAAGACTCATCTGACCTTGCTGCTTTCTGGGAGAGCATCCCCACAGGCTTGTTGATCAGAATAATATCCGCATCCTCATAGAGAATGTCCAGACTGACATTTGTATAGCCGGAAAACGCTTCCGAAAATTTTTGGATCGTTTCATCTGATAAAAATAATTTTACACAGTCGCCCTTTGCCAGCTTTTCATTGCCGGACGCCTTTTTCCCGTTCAGCGTAATATTTTTTTTCCGGAGCATTTTGTACAAAAAACTCTTCGGAGCTTTATTTAAGTATTTGCTAAGCAGCTTGTCAAACCGCTGCCCGGCTTCCTGTTCTGTAATCTTGATTTCCTGCATGTTTTGTAACTCCTCATTACATGGAGAGATTTAAAAGAAGCTGTCTGGTCTGCGCTTCTTCCTCTCCGTTTATTTTGGCATTTTCTACCATGGCGATCGATTCCAGTCCTTCGATCCTGGAGAGAAAAACCTTATAATCCTGATAAAATTTCACAGTGGAATACGAAAGACGATTCTGCGTCATCATATCCCTGATATGTTTGGAAAGGACGTTTAAATCGACCTTTTTGCTGTCTGTGTATCCAAATACTGTTCCGTTGGAGATTACCACACACTCCACCGGCATAATTTTTTCACGGGTTGTCAGGACAAGATCGTATACTCTGGTCGTATGCGGTGCTTTTGTATCAACCTCATGAACCAGCTTCTGATCTACAGAAGCATAAGGAAACCTGGTGATAACTCCCACCAGCGCTTTTGCGGCAGGAAGACAGCCAAGAATTGCCACCACTGTCAGTAGATTCTTATTACTTCCGGTTTGACTATATCCGAGAAAATAAACTGTTGCAACAATCAAAAAATAGATTATCGTACGTATAATTTCAATTTTTTTCTTATAATCCAGATAACCTGGAGTTCCTTTTTCGATTCGCTTCATTTGTTCTTCTCTCCTACTTTTTTCCAATGGTCTGTACGTTTAAAATCCAACTGACCGGAACGATCCTGACCAGTATGTACAGTGCCCTCATCCAGAACCCGAAGATTGAGACTGCTTTTTTTCGTCTCGCATCCAGAAGTGCCTGTTTTACTACGTTTGGAGCCTTTGCCATTGTCATTTTTTTGAGCGGATTTTCAGGTTGCCCGCACCGCTCAAAAAATTCTGTGTCCACAGGTCCCGGACAGACTGCAGTGACATAGATCCCTTTTTTCTTCCACTCTGCGCCAAGAGCTCTGGAAAAGCTGAGTACATAAGATTTGGTGGCTGCATAAACCGCAAACCCGGGCTGCGGAGCAAATGCCGCAGCAGATGCAATCTGCAGGAGCCGACTTCCTTGTGACAGATAGGGCGCACACAAAAGCGTCATGTTTGTCAATGCCTCGCAGTTGAGACGCACCATCTCACTTTGTGCGGGCCACTCTTCTTTTGCGATATCCAAAACAGTACCGCTTTTTCCGAAGCCTGCTGCATTCACCAGCATCCGGATATCGGGTCTTAGACGCTGCAGTGTATCTTTGACCGTTTGCAGAAACATCGGATCTGTCAGATCTCCTGCAAAGATGCGGACCGGAACCGAACAGGTCTTCGCGATCGCTTCCAGTCGGTCTTTTCTGCGTGAAATGATCCACAATTCATCCAGGTTCATATAGAAATGCGGAATCTGGCGGACAAACTCCCGCCCCATACCGGAGGATGCCCCGGTGATCACTGCAATTTTCATCTTCCACGCCTCTTTTCTGTCTTCTTTTTCTGTACATTCCGTATGGTCTTTTTCTTCTGTTTTGGTCTGCCCGTTTTGACAGGCTGTTCCTTTTTCAATCTGCGCGGGCGGATCAGACAATTCTTTTCAAATCCGATCAGATCTGTTCTACCGGCTTTTTTCAGCGCCTCTGCAACCAGATCATAGTTTTCCGGATTCCGATACTGGATCAACGCTCTCTGCAGGGCTTTCTCATGCGGATTTTTCGGAACATAGACCGGTTTCATCGTCCGCGGATCCACACCGGTGTAATACATACAGGTAGAAATTGTAGACGGAGTCGGATAGAAATCCTGCACCTGCTCCGGCATATATCCAAGATCTCTTAGGTATTCCGCCAGCTTAATGGCTTCCTTCAAGGTAGAGCCGGGATGGGAGGACATAAGATAAGGCACAAGATACTGGTCTTTTCCGATTTTCTGATTGATGCTTCTGTACTTGTCTGCAAATGCCTGGTATACCTTATGCTCCGGCTTCCCCATTTTGGACAGCACCGCATCGGATACATGTTCTGGCGCTACCTTCAGCTGTCCGCTGACATGATGCCGGCACAGTTCCCAGAGAAAACTGTCATCCGGATCTGCCATGACATAATCAAAACGGATTCCGGAACGGATAAACACTTTCTTCACTCCCGGAAGTTCTCTTAGTTTCCGTAATAATTTTATGTAATCTCTGTGGTCGGCCCGGAGGTTTCTGCAGGGCTTCGGAAAGAGACATTGTTTCGTTGGACATACTCCCTTTTCCATTTGCTTCTGGCAGGATGGCTGCCTGAAATTTGCCGT
>ERZ826396.2197-NODE-2197-length-17364-cov-5.007106_pt1 | contig 17364 bp, 20 predicted proteins | sample MGYA00519926_ERZ826396 | MGnify/ENA primary metagenome ERZ826396 (study PRJEB31778, sample SAMEA3449230) | human gut metagenome | biome: human gut; feature: human-associated habitat; material: faeces | place: United Kingdom | collected 2010/2012 ... | reverse complement strand
TTGTCAGCAGCCCGTTTCACGGTCTGCGTGTAGTTCCTTGTAAACTGACCTAAACTCTGTTTGAAGCTATTTTATCACGCCGGAGGTCTCTGGGCAACGAGATATTTTTATTTTTACAAAAGCTTTGCCTTTGGGCCAAACTCGGGTAAAATAGAGGCAGGATTGAAAAAGGAGGCGTTTCAATGCAATTTACGTTTGCACACAATAACCTGAATGTGCGAAATCTTAAAGAGTCGATTGCCTTTTATGAGCAGGCGCTGGGGCTCCGGGAAACGAAGCGGATCGAGGCGACGGATGGAAGCTTCCTCATCGTGTTTTTGGGCGACGGGCGCTCGGTTCACAAACTGGAGCTCACCTGGCTGCGGGATCGCAAGGAAAAATATAACCTTGGCGATAATGAATTTCATCTCGCATTTGAAACGGACGATATGGATACAGCCCTGCAACGCCATAGGGAGATGGGCTGCATCTGCTTTGAAAACCCGGAGATGGGAATCTACTTTATCACCGATCCGGACGGCTATTGGATTGAGATTATTCCAGTTGAATCGTAAGGGATGTCCACAAAATACAACTGGTTATAAAGCATCGAAAAGAAAGCGGCCCGGTGGTTTCCGGGCCGCTTTGCTTCAATTAAATTCTGTCAGCGTCCTGCATTGCTGATGTCATTTCCAGCCTCGCTGGCCATGTTGTGCAGAGTTTCGCTTAATTCCGTCAGGCCGTTTTGCACCTTACTGCCAGCCTCACTAAGCTTTTCGCTGGCCTTCGTGGCGCCTTCCGCCAAATGGCTGCTGGCATTCTCCAGAATATTGGCGGAGCTTTCAGCCGCAGCAGGAGTACGGGAAGATTCCGTGATCTTTCCATCATCCTTATCTCCGCAGCCGCCCAAAAACACGCTACAGGTCAACGTTAGCCCGAGAAGAACTGCAATTACCTTTTTCATGCATGAAAGACTCCTTTTTATGAAATGCTTTCCTCCCAATTGCCCCGGTATGCCGCCGGTGCAGATGGGATACAGGCGATAGGGTGCCCGAGATTTGTCAGTTTATACGCGCAGGCCCTCAATTAACGGGTCAGCATGCCGCCATCTGCGTAGAGAAGCTGGAGAATATTCGCCTCATTTCCTGTTTTAGCATCGATATAAACGAGAATTTCATCCTCTTTCTGCCCTTTACAGCGAAACTCATAGCAATAGATCTCGCCGCCCGCATCTGTGGGGATAAAAGCAAGCCGAGAGGAAAGCACGGTGAGCTTCGGGCTTAGGCGTTGCTGAGCCTGACCCTTGGTGACCTTTGGCGTGGGGATCGTCCTATCTTTATGGTTCATCAGGTAGCCGCGTGCGTCAATGGACACGATTTCACCATTATCCAGAGCAACGCCAACCTTGATCAAATCTGTATAGCAGATTGCATCCCCCTCCATTTGGGCAAAATTGACTACGCATATGCCGTCATTGAGCGCATAATAGCTATCCTTCATGTTTTCATAGCCCATCTCTTTTAAAAAGGCGGAGGCGCGGGAGATCGCATCTGTGGCATTTAGCGTCGCCTCATCTGCAAATCGGGAATTGAGCATATAGCAAAGGTAGCCGCCCGCCTTGGTAATGCTAATGCTCATCGTGTCATAAAAAAAGCCGTAGGAGGCCATATTGCCATCCTCATCCGAATCCTCCTGTAGGTTGTTAGCGGCAATCCCGCTGAATTTAGAGGCGATCTGGGCCGCTTCCTCACGGGTAATATTGCCCTTTCCATGAAGCATGGCGGGATTTTTTTGATTGATATGGTCAGAGAAGGGGCCGTCATAAATCAGCGTTGGATAATCTGCCAGCGCCTGCTCCGTATCGGCAAAGCTTTTGCTCAGTGAGAGCGCCTGCACACCCTCTCCGCCCTCAGAAAGCGCCGCGCGCGCCTGCTCCAGCTCAAGCGTGCCGTTATCGAGATGCATGCTGACGGTTGCAAGCTGACCGCACAGGGAACGGGAGAGTGCCAACAGCTTTTCGAGCGTTTCCCGCTCGCTGTCTGAGATGGTTCCGCCCTCCGCTACCTTGCGGTTGAGTGCCATCGCATATTCGCCCACCTGAGAGAGGAACCGGTAGGTATTATCCATCTGCAAATCGGAGGTAGGCAGCTGGCTGAGGCTGCTTTTCGCGCCTGTTGCTTCCCGCCATAGGGAAGAAGAGAGCTTTGCGAGCATTGGCGGCGTGTTGGTATAGATCACCTTATTTAAATCGCTTTCAATATGATCCATATATTCCCCGAGCTCCAAAATAGCCCGCTGCTGCGTTTCCTCATAGGCTGTTTTATAATGCCGGGTCTGCGCCGCGCCAATGGAAGCCGTTGCAACCAAAACGACAAATAGCGCAGTTAGGTAGCTTGCCAGGCGAATCCTGCCGCGGCGTGAATGCGTTTGATACATTTGGGAACCAACCCTTTCCGGAATAAAGTGAAAACATCTTTTCGATTGTCCTTATTTTTCACGGAAACGGCTAGAATATTCCTGCCCTTGCTGCACTGTGCCCAAACGCTGAGAAAACAGCACAAATATTACAAGATGAAAACAGTATTTTCCATTTATAAAGTATACAAAGGATAGCCTCTGTGCTATAATAATGCATACCAAACCTATTTGAAATGCCCCTGATATGGGCTTTTCGCCGTTTGGAACCATCAAACGCGGCCTAAGGCGGGGGCCAAAAGAAGGCTGCGGGAGCAATTGAAAAGAAGCAATAGATTGGGAAAGGGGCGCTGGACGATGGCGGACAACTTGTATTATTGGGAAAATCCCGCAATTATTAAGGAGAATAAAGAGGACGCGCATGTGATTGCACTGCCTTACGATAGCTTTGAAGAGGCGCTGAGGCGTGGTGAATCCCCCTATCAAAAAAAGCTGAACGGCAAGTGGCGTTTTTATTGGCAGATGGGTGTGGAAGGGCTTCCAGAGCAGTTTCAGGCTGAAAATTTTGACGACAGCGGCTGGAATGAAATCGAGGTACCCGGCGTATGGCAGTTGCAAGGTTATGGAAAGCCTATTTACCTCTCCTCCAGCTATCCGGATGCGATTGAAACGGCAAAGGATAAAATCCCCGCGATCAATCATGCCAAAAATGAGGTTGGCATTTACCGCAGGACCTTTACCGTTCCCGCTGAATGGAAGGGCAAGCAGATTTTCATTCATTTCGGGGCGGTAAAGTCCGCGTTTTTCCTTTATATCAATGGCAAGCGCGTCGGCTATTCACAGGGCTCCATGACGCCCGCGGAATTCCGAATTACGGATGCGATTCACGCGGGGGAGAACTCTATCACAGCAGAGGTATACCGTTATTCAGACGGCACCTATCTCGAAGATCAGGATATGTGGTTTCTCAGCGGTATTTACCGCGATGTTTACCTCTATGCTGAAAACGATATTTATCTGCGCGATTTTTATGCGCGGGCAGAGCTGGATGAAGCTTGTCAGGACGCAACGCTAAGCGTTTGGACAGGTGTGGCCAATTGGGGCAAAGAGACTGTGGAAGACATTGTGCTGGATGCAGCTCTAGTAGGCGGCACGAAGCTTTCTTTTGAGCCGTTGGAGTTGGTGGCGCTGCCGGGCAATACACGCAGCTTTTTCACGGCTGACATTGAGAAGCCGCTGCAATGGTCTGCGGAAGCACCCAACCTTTATACGTTAGTGCTTACGCTGCGCAAGGGTGATCAGGTGCTTTCCTGTAAAAGCGTTCGGATCGGCTTTAAACGCATCGAGATCAAAGGCGAGCAGCTTTTGGTGAATGGCAGCCCCGTGCTGCTCAAGGGTGTTAACCGCCACGATTTTGATCCGGATCACGGCTGGGCTGTTCCGCGTGAGCGGTATTATGAGGATTTAAACCTTATGAAGCAGGCGAACATCAACGCCATTCGTACCAGCCATTACCCGGACGATCCGTTTTTCTATGAACTTTGTGATGAATACGGATTTTATGTGATGGATGAATGCGATATGGAAACGCATGGTGTGCGCCGCAAGGATGTTCCGGGCAGCAACCCGATGTGGACGCAGGCCGTCGTGGACCGTGCACGCCGCATGGTCATCCGCGATCGCAACCATGCTTGCGTATGCATTTGGTCGCTTGGCAACGAGGCTGGAGACGGAGAAAATTTCAAATATATGAAGCAGGCGATCCTCTACCATGACGATTCTCGCCCGGTGCATTACGAAGGGGATTTCGACCTGACAACATCTGATTTTATCAGCCGGATGTATCCAAATGGCGAGATGATGGAGAAACTCGGCACACGCCAGCCAATTACCGTATCGATGTTTGAAAATATTGCGAACTCCCTTGCCGCGGATAATAAGCCGATCACAGCGGAGATGTACCGAGGAAAACCCGTTGTATTGTGCGAATTTGCGCATGCAATGGAGAATAGCTTGGGCAACTTCCAAGAATTTATGGATGCCTTTGAAAAATATGATAACCTTTGCGGTGGATTTATCTGGGACTTCGTTGATCAAGCGATCCACAAAAAGGAGAACGGCGTAGATAAATGGCTTTATGGCGGCGATTTTGACGAAGGCGCTACGAGCGGGTATTTCTGTGCCAACGGAATTATTGCGGCAGACAGAACGCCCCACCCCTCCTATTATGAAGTAAAAAAGGTTTATCAGCCAATCCATACGGAGGAGCAGAACCTGCTCAGCGGCAAAATCAGGGTGTTGAACAAATTCCTCTTCACCGACCTAAGCGGGTTTTCCTTGGTTTGGACGATACAGGCGGCGGGCAAAACGATTCAGGAAGGGCGAATTAACGAGCTTCACATTCAGCCTGGCGCCTCAGCCGAGCTTGCGCTGCCCTATGATTTAACGGATCTGCCGGCGGCGGAATGCGTTTTAACAGTGTCCTTTATCACAAAAGAGGATACCCCTTGGGCAAAGGCTGGATTTGAAACCGCCTGGGATCAATTTATTTTGAAAAAAGAGGTGGATGCGCGCTCGGTTTGCCAGGGCCCGGCCATTAAATTCAAGCGCAGTGGAAGGTTTATTTATATCAGCGGCGGCCGCTTTAACGTTGTGTTTGAGGACGGCGTGATGACGACGCTCTCCTATGACGGCAAACCATATCTGGTGCAGGGGGGAGGCTTGCGTCCAAACTTCTTCCGCGCGTTGACGGATAATGATATCGGCACCTTTAATTTTGCTCCGCAATTTGCGCCGATAAATCCTTCCAATCAGTGGAAGCTTGCTAATAAATCGCTGCGGACACGCAGCGTAACGGTGACGCAGGGCGTAGGCAATGAGGCCGTTGTCAATGTAAAATGGGTTACGCCCTTTACTCGAAAGGTGGAAACGCAGTATCGTTTCCTGCCGGACGGCACGATCGTGGTGCAGCACACGGCCTCCTCGCTTGCGCTGAACCTGTTGCGGGTGGGCTTACGCATGACTTTACCTACTGGGCTGGATCAGGTGAGCTGGTATGGCCGCGGCTTCCAGGAAACGTATTGCGATCGAAAGACCGGCGCGAAAATTGGGCGGTATGAGGCAAAGGTTGCCGAATTGGAAACGCCCTATATGCGCCCGCAGGAAAACGGCAACCGCGTGGATGTGCGGAGCGTGGAAATCCGCAGGGAGGACGGCTCTGGCCTTTGCTTTAAGGCGCTGGCAGGCTCGGTGTTCGAATTCAGTGCGCACCATTACAGCTTGGAAGCGCTGGAGAAGGCGCGCCACCAGCACGAGCTGGTGCGGGAGGGGAATACCTACCTATATCTGGACGCACGCCAGTGCGGGGTCGGCGGCGATATGCCCGGTATGGCATGCCTGCGCGAGCCCTATATTCTGCATGGCAGCATGCCCTATAGCTTCCGTTTTACCATTTCTCCACTAAATACGAAGTGAGTCGGCATAAAATTGTAACTAATTTTTAAACTCTCCATAAGAAATGTTGAGCGCCCGCACCCGACATGCTACAATAGCGTCAAACAGATCGTAAAGTTTCAAAGCATGAAACTTGGGATGCATTCAAAAAATGCTTGTCAGCGCGAAACGCCACCTGCCTCAGAGCGGTAATTGTATTTTGGGAATCGCAGGAAGGCATGGTAAATAGCAGTAGAGAGAGAGGAATCGAGAAGCAATGGCCACGGAACGCAAACGGGATAAATTCGATGCGATGCGGGAGGATGCAATTGAGCGGATTTTAACTGCTTCTACACAATTGTTTTCCGATTACGGCTATGCAGCCACCACAATTCAGATGATCGCCGACCGCGCCAAGGTGGTTCCCAGCGGGATTTATCACTATTACGCCGGCAAGTCAGATTTACTGAAAGCGGTGGTGGACCGCCTAGTTCAGAAGGTAGAAACCCTCCTTACAGACTCCGGGATCATTTTCGTTGAAAAAGCTCAGATTATCGATTTTTTGGATTTTTGTATCCAGGCGCTCAAGGAGAATATGGCGGATGTCAGATTGCTGGTCATGTTGATCCTGCAAAAGGATATGCCGTCCGACTGTTCGGAAAAGCTGCTGGGGATTGCTCAATTTGTCTGGCGGAAATTGCCTCAATTTGAAATGGATGAAGCGAGCCGCTATGAGTGCCTGCTTCTGATTGAGGATTTGTTTGCTGCGGCAACGCTCTTTGCCGCATCGAGGGATGAGGCTATTTTTAACCGGCAGACAGCTGAAATACGTGCCAATTTTCTGAAGATTTTTTCACGTGATACCGTTTCCAATGAGCCGATGCTTTTATCGGATACGCCGGATGCACGTTGAAGCCTATCACTATTTTCCCTAAAAAATGTAAAAAAGGGACTGTTGCAAGATGAAATATTTTGCAACAGTCCCTTTTTAACGAGAATATGGTCGCTTTCGTCTCCACTCAAATAGATATTGCTGCGCAATCCCTTCATAGCCCTGTATGCAGGCGGGCAACCCCTGTGGATAACATTCCGCCATCACCCGCTTCATCCACACGTCTATGGGAAACGCATCCATCCGGCCGCATCCATAGAGCAGGGCGCATTCCGCAACTTTCGGCCCCACACCCCGAATCTTTTGCAGGGAGGCTCGAGCCTCCTCCAGCGGCAAGATAGAAAGCGCTTCGAGGTTAACCTCTCCTGTGGCAATTTTCTTCGCTGCATCCAATAAATAACCTGCCCGGAATCCAGCCCGCAGGGGGGCAAGAGCTGAAATATCCAGCACCGCAAGCCGTTCCGGAGACGGAAAGGCAAAGTCTCCACTGCCCAAAGGCTCGCCAAAGGATTCGCATAACCGCCCAATGATCCCCTTGATGCGGGGAATATGGTTGTTTTGAGAGATGATAAACGAGCAGATTGCTTCCCACGGCTCCTGATGCAAAATTCGGATCCCCGGGCAGGCATCAAGCGCTTGACGCATCACAGCATCTGCACGGAAACGCTCGCATAAGGCGCTGTAATCCCGCTTGAGATCAAAATAAGAAAACCAGATTTGATCGAACACTTCCTGGCTACAGGAGAAGAAAACCTGTTCTCCCTCTTGCCAGATGGTCAAAGGCCAGCCAAACGCAACACCGTGAAAGGCGCCGTTTTCTAGACGGCTCCAACGGAATGCCTGGCCACAATCCAATGTGCGGGCGAGATCAAACTGGGGAATTTGAATACACAAAGGCTCCAAAGCGACAGGCATCAGCACTCCTCCTTTCAAACAAGGGGAAATAGACTCCGATTTTTTAATATCCTGTTATGAAAAAACCGCCGGGAACAATCATCCGGCGGTTTTCATCCCTTTTTTAGCGGTAGAGCGGATATTTCTCGCAAATCGCATTCACGCGGGCACGAATTTCATCTGCCTTCGCGTCAAACTCAGTTGCAGCAAACTTGATGCAATCTGCAATCGTATCCATATCCTCCTCCTGAAGGCCCCTTGTGGTAGCCGCCGCTGTGCCAAGGCGCAGGCCGCTTGTCACGAAAGGCTTCTCAGGATCGTTGGGAATCGCATTTTTATTGGCGGTGATATACACATCGTCCAAGCGGTGCTCCAGCTCTTTGCCGGTTACATGCAGGGATCGAAGGTCAACGAGCATGAGGTGGTTATCCGTGCCGCCGGAGACCAGATCAACTCCGCGGGAAAGCAGCCCGTTTGCGAGCGCTTTTGCATTATTAAGGATTGCCTGCTGATAGGCCTTGAATTCCGGCTTGAGCGCTTCGCCGAAACAAACAGCTTTTGCCGCGATAGTATGCATCAGCGGGCCTCCCTGCGTGCCGGGGAAAATGGCCTTATTAATCGCCGGGCCAAACTCCTCCTTTGAGAGAATCATTCCTCCACGCGGGCCGCGCAGGGTTTTGTGTGTTGTCGTCGTAACAACATCGGCATAGGGCACAGGTGAAGGATGCAGCCCTGCTGCCACAAGCCCCGCAATGTGCGCCATATCAACCATCAGGTAAGCGCCCACGCTCTTAGCAATTTGACCAATGCGCTCAAAATCAATGATGCGCGGGTAAGCAGACGCACCGGCGACAATCAGCTTTGGCTTTACTTTTAACGCCTCTTCTGCAAAGGCATCGTAATCAATATAGCCATCCTCATTCACACCATAGGGAACAAAGTTGAAATATTTGCCGGACATATTTACAGGAGAGCCGTGCGTTAAATGGCCCCCGTGCGCTAAATTCATGCCCATGACGGTATCGCCAGGGTTAATCAAAGCAAAATAAACCGCCATATTCGCCTGTGCGCCGGAGTGGGGCTGGACGTTGACGCAATCTGCACCAAACAGCTCTTTTGCGCGCTGAATCGCAATATTTTCAACAATATCAACATATTGGCAACCACCATAATAGCGCTTGCCCGGATATCCCTCTGCATATTTGTTGGTCAGCACACTGCCCATCGCGGCCATCACAGCAGGGGAAACAAAATTTTCAGAGGCGATCAGCTCAATGTTGCGCTGCTGGCGGCCAAGCTCTTTCTGCATCGCCTCGCCAACTTCCGGATCAAAGCGGGAAACAAAGCCGATGGTATCTAGAATCTCATTGTACATAGCGCGTAACGTCCTTCCTTTCACTCGTTCAGATCAAAAAACAATATCGTAATAATTACATACCCAAAGAGATTCTCCCTGCGGCAGGAGAAGCTTCACGCCGGCAGGCATTTTTCAATGCCTCCAAGCTTTAAAGAATTTTAAGATCTGTTGGAGACTATCATACCATAAAATATTTAATCGTTCAACACAAGTAGGCGCAGGTGTTTCAATATTTTTTAAATTCTTTGCTTTGCTAAAACGCGTTGAAAGTTGTATTGATAGTAACAAAATAATAACAATTTTATTTGCTGCTTTGCTTGCATCCAAAACTGGTTTTCTTATACTCAAAAGGACATCATAATATTGTGCATTCCTATAGTTATGCGTATCTTCATCAATGAAAATATTCTATAAGAATCAATATTTTAAATATTGTAAGATACTGTTATATATGTAGAAAATAAAAAATATTCTGTTATATTATTTACTTTCTCAAAAATTGGTGATAATTTAAAGACAATAAATCGTATTTGCATTAAGAAGGTGATTTCAATAGGATAAAGCTCTTTGATTTATCACGCCCTATCTGGAAAACAAATTAAAGGAGGAAAAAACATGAAACACCGCGAACACTTTCGAAAATTGGTTGCAATTTTTTGCCTTATTTTCGTGCTGAGCCAAGCATTATTATCATCTGCATCAGCTAGCGCTACATATCAGATTTGGCGGAACAAAGCCTCAACTACCCGAGTTTATAGTACCGTGTCCGCTTGTAAAGCACAAGGTAGTAATTATATAGGCTCCTTGTTTGCCAATGACACAGCGTATCAAGTAGGTATTTACGACGGTTGCTATATCGTAATGTATCCGATTGAGCCGCATTATGGAAGTCAGGCTAGTAACTATAAGGTTGGATTCGTTAACTACAATGGTGGCGTTACGAATCCATATTGGAACCCAACTACGTATAAAAACGGTTCTACGAGAGAGTATGTTTATAGTACAGTGGACAACGCCGCTGACAGGACAAATTCTATTGGGTACTTGGATCCTTGGGAGACTTGTACCAAGATTGCGGGATTGTATGGATATCCGGTAGTTCTTTATACCGCTGGTAATACAAAAAAGGTTGGATTTGTAAACTATCACGGTTAACTTACTTTATATCGGGAAACAGAATAAAACTCTGAAATCGATTATAGGCTTTGAAGATCGGCACTTCAAACCCCACCAGGGAGAAATCCTTGGTGGGGCTACTGCTTTTAATTTAAATCTATCCGAACGCCCACAAATAAATCCTCCATATGGACCTTTAAAATCTTTGCAATCAGAAACAACTCCATATCTCGTACATACCGATGGCCATGCTCAAGCAGTTGAATTGCATTTTTATCAACGTCAAGGCCACATTTTTGAAGTTGAATCGCAAGATCGTTCTGTGACATGCCGCGTTCCTGGCGCAGCTCGGCAATCCGCTTTCCCGCCCAAGTCTTGTTGCCATCCGGCTTGCTGCATTTTCTCATTGCTATTCTCCTATTTTAAATCATAGATACTATAAGTATATGTTCAATTTAGGAGATTTTTGGCACAATACGTATGGTATGAATCCTTAAATGGAATAATTTTTGATATTTTTATCGCTTTTTATCAAAACAGGGATGGAATTAAAAAACCTCGGAATCCTTGTTGGATTCCGGGGATTATTCTGCCTATTCAGTTATATCTTCTTAAAAAGAACATCTGTTCTTTACAATTACTAATTATGGTGCTATTATTAGAACACTCCAATAAATGGATTTGTTTTTGCAGTTATTGCGAAAAAAGTGTTGAAATTCGCGTAAAAGTTGCTATACTAAAATTATAGTGTAGCGACGGAAGGTGTTTTCGTCGCTTTAACTGTGTAATGATGAGGGGTGAATCAGATGAGCAAGATTCCTGGACTGACCGGTATTCGGATTAATGCGGATGATGACAATGAGCACGTGATTATATCATTGACAGAAAGTGACGAGCCTAAGGACAAGTCTGAGGAGCCTGAGTTTTTTACTACATTTAAGGTACATAAGGAACAATACATGGGATTAATTGGTGCCTTAATTGTTACCGGAATAGATCTGCAAAAAAATGGCCTTGAACTTCATTTGCCGATGCCTACAGAGGAGGATGAATAAGAATGACAAAAAATACATATACTAAAAACGAAATAATATATTTAGATGAATCGGCAAAATTGTTATCACAGGTCATTAATATGTCTCCGGAAGAATCACATAAAATTTTAACCGATATTGTAGCTTCTAGCGCATACACTAAAAGCGAAAGCATTGATAAAAATGTACTGTACTCTTTTATTGGCCAACGTGATGACGTTTATCGCGATTCGAAAGAGGGAAAAGTGAGCTCAATTGATCACAACGACCACAATCCTTTAATCAATTTTACAATTGGTCTTCTAACCCCCGATTTTTCTAATCGATATGGGGTTATTGAAGCATATCTGTTTTACGATAAGGGCGAGATTTGGTTTATAGCAGATAAGATTAGCATCGAGATATTAAGTTCGTTTGATAAGGAAACATATGAGTTTCAAAAGAAGAACGGCTATTTAAACATTACCCCGTTAATTATCGGAAGAGAAGAAATAGACTTTTCTGAATTGCCTCCTTATGATAAAAAAATCGGGGTGTGAGAATGGCAAGCGTAAACAAACATTTAGAAGTTAAAAGAAAGAACGAGTCTTTTGTTAAGTTTTTGGATGGTTCCGGCTATTGTGAATGGCAAATAACAGGGACGTTTTACGCAGGACTTCATTTAATGCATGCATATTTACATAACCAGCACAAAGTAAAAGATCAGCAAATGGAGAATCATAGAAAACTTTTCGGTGTAATAGGAAAGCATTGCTCTACTGAAATACTAGAAGACTATCGGGATTTGTACAATCAAAGTATCTTAGCTCGGTATAATTGTATAAGCGTTTCATCAATAAGGGTTCAGTATGTCAAAGAAGAATACAAACTCTTAAATAAACTTTGTATAATAAATCCAGATGAATCGATACCCCCGACAGCGTAATGGTTATCGGGGGTATCGTCATATTTATTTAGATTTGTTGTTGCCATTGTCCTTCGGCACATCGTATGACATGGCCAGTTCGCTGTCCACCGTGCCTTTTGTGGTGGGATCAGTAATACACCCCCAGACAGAACCGATGACCGACACCACGATCACTGGGTTGCTCACCGCGTTACGCAGGGCATCCCACAGCGCCGCCCAGGTCGTCATATCCTGCCACTGCACACCCAGGCCCACTAGGATCGGGCTGATGACGGCAATGATGATCTGCGCCCAAAACGTGGGGTTCTTCAAACGGACTTTCCAGTTGATATTTTTCAGCATATGTATCCCTCCTTTTTATTCTACCGGCTCATACGTCCGGTTAAAGATATCCGGCTTGCAGGGATACAATTCCCCTGCTACTCCCTGGATGATGTAATCGCCTACGCTCGCATGATGATCTCCTTCGAGCGTTTTGACAAACAATTCGGACGGGCTTTCGCCCAAAGCGCCATAATAAAGCGTTCCTTCATTAAATGCCTTCTCAACCCAGGGCGGGCAGTAAAACTCGCCGTCCGAGTTTTTTAAGTCCCCATCATACTGCCAAGCATCTATGACAACAGGCTTTTTGCAATATTTCATGATATGTACCTCCAAATTTTATATTATATCTTCTTCAATTATCCGATAATCTCCGGATTCTTTTTCCATGATAGGCTTCCTTTCTGCCCTCCGCCACTCGACGGAGGGCTTTTTGATCCAACTACACCCACAGCCCCGGGATGCACTTGGACAGTGCGAGCAGGGCCATAACGATGATCTCTTTCACGATCGGGATGGTTACTGGCATATTTTAATTCACCTCCCTCAATTATTGCTGCTCTCTTTAACCATAAAATCGTTCAGGCGTTTCAGTGCTGCTGTGACATTGCCGTTGAGCTTTTCGCCCTTTGCAGCGCAGAGCAGGACAAGGACGCATTCCATGATGACGGAGTTGTATTCCTTCTGGTGTTCTACAGCCTCCAACAGCTTGGAGACTTTTTTGAAGATCCTCCAAAGACCCAGGATCATGGCGGCCAGCATTGTGAGTGTGGCCCAGTTGGCAGCAATCCATCGCGCGGCATCCACCATATTGCCACCACCTCACACCCGCGTCAGGGAGGATACCGCCACCCATGAGGTGATCTCCTTGAGCAGTGCCTCCCGGACGCCTTTATTGACTTGGATTTTGCTAACTGTATGTTTTTTGGGCGAGAGCTGAGCTGACGGCACCTTACTACCCCGCGCGGAGGTCAAGCCGCCATACACTGCGCCCTTGTTGATCGTGACCTTGCAGCCGACTTCCACGGGCTTTGCCACGCCGCCAGACACGAGCACGAGGTCGCGCAAGTACACCCAGCTGCAGATCCCGCCGTCACGGCCAAGCAACGCCCGGTCGCCGCTGATCTCCGACACCTTGTGCGTGGTGGATTTGACCCATCCGGGGATCGTCTGGCCGGTGGCATATTTTGCGCAGGTCACTTTGACGGTGCTGCCGACAGTGATCTTGCTAGGGCTGCTTCCTGTAGATGGCTTTGCGGGGGCTGTCGCCTTTTTCTTCAGGCCGAGGTACGCAATCGCAGCCTTCGCATACGCTTCGCCGATTGCTCTGAGCTTCGCGTCCGTGTTGATCTTCGCCTGATCCTTCGCGTTGTCCACAAACGCGTACTCGCCGAGGATGGAGGGGATATTCGTCCAAGAGGCCTGCCGGCACATGCCGAAATTGTAGCTTGTGCCCGCCTTGCTCTCCTTGATGCCACGGCTCTTCTGGCCGAGCTTCGTCATCTCGGTAAGCACCTTCTGCGCAAGCGCTTTGGAGGGGGCGTGCGTGTGCCAGTAATAGACCTCGCAGCCCTCCCCGCCGCCGGCGTTATAATGGATTTCGAGCATGAGGGATGGCCGCTTTTTCTCGATTTCCTTCATCTTGCTGGCGACCGTACAGTCCTGATCTGCTGTGCGGGCCATGATGACGTCGCAGTCGTAAGCCTTCAGGTAATCCCTGCAGGCAAGTGCGGTTTTCAGCGTTAATACTTTTTCAATATAACCTCCCGCGCACGCGCCCGGATCGCTGCCACCGTGCCCGGCGGCGATATAGATTGTTTTTCCCATGTTGATCGCTCCTTTTAATGTTTTGTAGGATAATAGATAAGGCCACGCCGATGATCGCCACGGCCTACCCTTCAATAATTAATCCTCCACCCGGTAAATGATATTTGCCCGGACATCATAATACTTGCCGTCGTTATTTTGCGCATTATCAGCCAGCCATTGTATGCTGACCTCCGTCTTGCCAGCATCTATTGTCCCCATCAGAGACGCAGTGCCCGACACGGGCACGTATGATATGGGCACGCAGGTATAGTCCTTTGCCGGATACGGTAAGCCAGCAATGGCCCTTACTCGTGACGCCACTTGCATTGCACTGAAGGTCACGGGGACAAAACAAAACTTACCGATCTTGTACCATGTTACATCACGCGGATTGGTGCCGTAGTCGTCATCTCTACGCAATGTCCACATGGAGCAGGTGCCGCTTTCGACGGCCGCTGCGGCAGCGATCCCCTCCTCAATCTTGTTCATGTTGGTAGCATTCACGGGGGTACCCGCCTGCACGCCCTCAATGTGATCCTTCCATTGTGTTTTTTGATATCCCATAAAATTACCTCCATTATTCAAAATACGCGGCGCTGTCGCCGCAGCTGAACGTGCCGCAGAAATGATACCGGTAGTCCCCCGGCACGCCGCCGCACAGGATCGTGCCGCAGCGAATAATGTCAAAATCATCTGCTGTTTTGCCTTCGTACCGCTGTAAAAACTCGAAAGGCGCCTCCCAGCGGTTTAAATCCCGATAATCAACCACATCCCCTGCCGCCCAGGTCTTGCCCGTATACTCCAGGCCAAATGCCCGGGCCAGCTCCCGGCAGCGGTCTTCAATCAATTGCAGGTTAGCGGCGGAGTAGATTGACTGGACGTTAAACGGCGTGAAGCCATAGCCCCACGCCGTGCCGAATATATGGTTGTATGTGTCCGCAACAGTCTTGCAGTTTTGCAAAATCCGGTTGAAGGCCAGGGCATTATTGTTGTTTGCCTGGCCGCCCTGCACTAGGTCAAACGTCTCGCCGTCGTCTGTCACGTAGAGATCGGGGTAATCCCGGGGGGTCCAGCCCGTCTTGATATGCATTAGCCTCCACCTCCCGGATTGATCACCCAATCTGGCTGCCGGACTGTTGTACGCATATTGAGCGCTCCATCGTAATCGATCTCCTGCTTGATGATCACGCCATTGATCGGGCCGTATTTGCCCTCCACCGTGACCGGGTCCCCTACCTGCAGGGACGCATCCCCGCGCCAATTGCAAGTGATATCTGCTCTGCCGTAGGCGCTACGCAGGTACCACGACCAGGCGACCTGGCCAAATATGTCACCGTCGCTATGCGGTATGGGATTGTCGACCGAGAGCCGGTTCAAATCTTTGTTTATCGCGCCTTCTGTTTCGGAGTTTCCGGTTGAGGTGCGTTCTACAATTTTTTTCCCGTAGAGTTTGACGGTCACATAGTATTCATTGGGGTCTGTAAAAGTTGCGTCGGTCTTAACGCGGTATTTGATTTTACGCGATCCTGTCTCGACAATCGAGACCGTAAAGTCGCTTGCATATTCGTGAATTACCTCGTATCGGGTGTAGGCCACGGGCTCCGTGGTAGTCGCCGTGTAGGTCATGGAGGCACCCTTGACGGAGATCACAGTATTCTCGGCAGCGAGGACCTCCTCGCCACTGCCGTCATAATGGTGCCAGGTGTAATCAATGCCGCCTATTTCCTCCCGGGCCTCCAGGGCGGGGTAATCATAGGATTGATCCAGCGGGATCGCAGCAACAGGCGTGCGCGACATGCCGATCAGCCGGGCATTGCCATCCGGATCGGCGTACAGCATCTTGCGCAGGTACTGTGAGACGTAGCGCAGGGCATCAAGCCGGCTTGTGTCCTCCGCAAAGGCTGTGGGGGCCGAACCGGTAAAATCCGTTGCGGGGATGCCGGGGCTAGCTCCCAGACTCCGAACAAAATCAGCCAGGTCGCGGTCGTTGAGGTATTCAAGCGAGCGCACATTGACCTTGCCCAACGATTGGGCAAGGCCAAACACATCCACGGCCTGCAGTTCGCCGGTGCCGCCATTGCTGCTGGCCTTAGGACAATAGTAGGTGCCAATCTTTGCATAGACGGGCTTGTGCTGCCCGTCGGATACGCCAATCCAGACCGTGACCGTCTGGTTGGTTTGGACGCTGCTGGATACGCCGTTGGGATTGGCGACGTCAAACATGCCCTGTGGATCGGGATAGGTCAGATTGCATTCGCCGGTGGGTATGGACTGGTTCGTCGGGTCAGATTCGGCGATAAGGTTGCAGCTGTATAAGCCATCCCCGGCTGCTTCAAAGAGCACGCCATTTGCGATCTCGCGGATGCGGGCTCGGTGGAAGGGGTGGCTCCACTTACTGACGGTGACCGTAACAGTGTCATAGGCGGCGCGGATGCCGGTGATGTACACAATGGGCTGATCATTGTTGCGGATGTGCCATTCCTGGTGGTAAGTTTCTGCGGATGATGCACCATCGATGACGACGTCAAAGTCTACGGCGTACTCGTTGGCCGCAGGGTCAAAGCAGATGGTCAAAACGCTGATCGCGCCGCCATTGCGGGTGCAGCTGAGTTTGACAGCATCCGCGGCGAACAAGCCGTCCTGATCGGACAGAGCGTTGGAGAGATAGCCATAGACCTGCCCAGACCAGCCGTTGACGAGCGCCCGACCGTCGAGGGGCGTGCGGTTGTATTCGGCACTGGCATAGAGACGGTACTGCGGGGATTTGTTCCATTGGATGGGCGTGGGGCAAAGGCTGTGCGCGGTGCCGTGGGCGTTGATGTCCGTCGGCCAACCGAGAGGGGCAAGCCGGACGACGAGGTCTGTGCGGCGCTCAGGGGCCGAGCTGTAGGTGTGGTATTCTTGGGGGACGGTGAGCATAAAGGGCCTCCTTTCAGGCATAACAAAAGCGCCTACCTCGGATGAGATAGACGCTTTCATGTTCAATTCAATCCACGCACCCACGAGGGGTGCGACCAATTCCATATACAAGTGCTGTTTCCTCGGGCTGGTTTCAATCCGCAGGCCTTTGCCTGGCAGCTACATTATACCAAGGTCTACGCCTGATCGCAAGTGCGGGCGGATATCTATGCTTACGCGATCTTTGCGCCGCGTTGCACGGCCATTTCCTTCACGACCGCGAGATAAATTTCGATGAGCTTTTTGTCGT
>ERZ826396.2195-NODE-2195-length-17373-cov-15.356219_pt1 | contig 17373 bp, 13 predicted proteins | sample MGYA00519926_ERZ826396 | MGnify/ENA primary metagenome ERZ826396 (study PRJEB31778, sample SAMEA3449230) | human gut metagenome | biome: human gut; feature: human-associated habitat; material: faeces | place: United Kingdom | collected 2010/2012 ... | reverse complement strand
GGAGGCGGCTGGGGCTGGCCGCCTAGGCCGTCCGGAAAAACGTCCGCACCCCCCCTATGAAACCTAGCACGCTCATTGAGCTTTTATACTGGCCAGGACATGCGCACAGCCGAGCACAAGTTGATCTCCGTCATTTTCGCACCCTCGCAGAAACAGAATCTGCGCAGTATCTTACCCACACTTTCTCGATACTGGTTACAAACGATTTTCTACCTATACTTCTCCGCAAGCACGATAGCGAACTTGCATAACTGTCTCACATGCAGCAAAATGCTCGCTCGCTTCACCATGCAACTTTCTTTATCCCTATCTCCGACAACTTAAGCCACTACCATCGTGAATAGAAGGGGGAACCGCATCACGCCCAGCGTATCATCCACCAGCACAGTAGGTGATTGCAGCCTTTCATCCCTACGGTGCAGAGGAAAGGGTTGCAGACCAATGAAAAAGGCTCCAATGTTTCACGTGAAACATTGCAAGCAGTGCCGTAACGAAAAAAACTTGAACTCTCGTATGTTTCACGTGAAACATACGAGACAGCATATCGAGACGAGCCATTCATTGCATAGGTGGAATGTTTCACGTGAAACATTCCACCCGTCTTCGCAGTGAAAGAGCGCTCATCGTTACGCGTAGGCATTGCGGTGAGGCATGCGCATGAAAAAGGAGCCGCGCGGGCCCCTTTTGTTTTCCATAATGTTTCACGTGAAACATTACGATGCAGCGGCGATCAGCTCCTCGAACAAACGCTCCAAATCCTCTTCATCCTTAAACTCGATCTCAATCTTGTTCTTCCCATGAACGGATTTCACCTTCACGTTCGTCCCGAGGACATCCCGCAAAGCACGAGCAACCGTTTTGAAGGTCTTCGGCACCGGCTCCTTTTGTTTCGGTGCGTCATCGCGCCTTCCGGAAAGCAACCGAGCAATCGCCTCAGCTTCGCGCACCGTCAACTTTTGCTCGACAAGTTTATCTGTCAGCTTCTGACGCCCCGCATTTGTGGGGATCGAAAGAATGGCGCGCGCATGGCCAGCGGTGATCTTCTCTTCGAACAAAAGCTGTTGCGCCTCTTCCGGCAGTTCCAGAAGTCGCAGCGCGTTCGCCACAGTCGAACGGCCCTTCGACATCGCTTGCGCAACCTCCGACTGAGTAAGATTGCGTCGCTCCATCATACGCCGATAACCGTAAGCTTCTTCAATGGGATTGAGGTCGGAGCGTTGGACGTTCTCAACAAGCGCCAACTCAAGCGCCTTGTCATCGTCAGCTTCCTTGATGCGAACGGGAACTGTGGAAAGTCCCACCATCTTGCATGCCTGCCAACGGCGCTCCCCGGCAATGATCTGGTACTTCTGGGAACCCATGGGGCGAACGAGAATAGGTTGCAGCAAGCCGTCTTTCTCGATGGAAGCGGCCAACTCTTCGAGTTCTTCGCGCTTGAAGTTCGTACGCGGCTGATCAGGATTCGGGGAGACGGAATCGATAGGCACTTCATCCGTACGGCGCTGCGTCACGCTCTTGATGGTCACACGATCCTCGTCATCGACAACCGATTCCTCCGAGGATTCTTCAACGAACTCCTCGACCTGCCTTCCCATCGGCTCATCTTGCCGTGCGGTGCCCTCCGGCTCTTCTTGCTGAACAAGAACCCGCTGGGGAACGACATCAGGCGGCGCGGCCTCCTCGTACGCTCCCCCCAACAGAGAATTCAACCCTCGTCCAAGGCCACTCCTGTTCGCTTTAGCCACGCTGCACCACTTCCTTTGCCAAACTCATATAGGATTGGGCTCCTTTTCCTGCAGGATCGTACTGGGTAATAGGCTGTCCGAAACTTGGAGCCTCGGACAATTTGACCGTACGGGGGATCAGCGTTGAGAACACCGTCTTGCCAAAATACCCTCGCACCTCTTCTACCACCTGCTTCGAAAGAGTCGTACGACCATCGTACATAGTCAACAGCACTCCGAAGATGTCCAATGTCGGATTGAGGCGACTTTTGACACGTTTCATCGAATCAAGGAGTTTTGTCACACCCTCCAGCGCGTAGAACTCACATTGTATGGGTATGAGCAACTTGTCGGCTGCCACAAGAGCGTTCACCGTCAGCAAACCCAGCGATGGAGGGCAATCGACGAAAACATAGTCATACTTGCCGCGAAGGCTTCCCACCGCGTCTTTCAACCGGTTTTCTCTCGCCATCTCGGAGACGAGCTCCACCTCGGCACCGGCGAGATTGATCGTGGCGGGAACCAGATCGAGCCCTTCGCACACGTCGGGGATGATCACGTCCTCGATCGGAACATCGCTGAGGAGAACATCGTACACGCAGTTTTTGACTTGGCTCTTTTCAATTCCGAGCCCACTTGAAGAATTTCCCTGCGGATCGAGATCAACAAGAAGAACCTGTTTGCCAAGCTCCCCTAAAGCCGCAGACAAATTAATGGCCGTCGTCGATTTGCCAACGCCGCCCTTCTGATTGATGATGGCCACGACTTTCGTTTGGCCCACCACATGGGTGACGGGTGCCTTATCTTTCAGCGTTTTAATGGGTTTAGGCTCAGGAGCGCGCTCCACAACCGTCGGTTTTACCTCGCGTTCAACCACCTCGATAGTGTCGATAGCAATATCGTCCTCGACACTTTGATGCTGTTCCCGCATGACAGTCTCGGCTGGTTTTTTGTCTCGTTTGAGACTATCGAATAGCCCCACGGGGACCCCCTTTCTCAACGCCGTCTCAGTATACCTTGTTTGCTGTTTCACGTGAAACATTTTGCACTGATGTTGAAATGGAATGTTTCACGTGAAACATTCCATGAGATTTTTCGTTAGAACCGCATTCAGACCGCATTGGAACGGCATCAGGTTTTCGACGATCCGCGTGAGACACCTGCCATACAACTGCTAGTTTTCCTGAGTAGTATATAACGAGACGGGAAAGGGGATGCCAATGAATCGAGCGAGAAGACAATTACTCTCCCAAAGGGCAGAAAATATGCGCAAACAGATGACCCCTGCGGAGAAAGCGCTTTGGCTTCGATTCTTACGAGAATACCCTTTGCCCTTCGTTGCTCAAAAAGTCATCGGAGAGTACATCGTTGATTTCTACTGCCGGCGTGTTCGTCTTTCAATCGAACTCGACGGGGACAGTCATTACTGGGCAAACCATCAACGATACGATCAGATACGAACGCTGTATCTCGAAACGCTTGAAATCAAAGAGCTTCGATTCACCAACATCGACGTGTATGAAAACTTCGAAGGGGTTTGCGAAGCCATACACACCGAAGTGGAAAAACGGCGCAATGATCTGTTTGACCGGAGAGAAGCTTTCGACGCCCTTACTCGAAAGCGATAGTACGAATTGTTTCACGTGAAACAATTCCGGACATCTATGAAATAGGCAATTCTCCGCAAAGGCACGATCCCAATGAAAAGCGAAGAACCGCTCAAGGGAACTCTCTTTGCCAGCACAGATCGCAGGAGGCGCAACCTTTGCGAAGACCAAAAGAGAAAGGGGCAACTCAAGGCGTCTTCCCTAGTCAACGCAGGTCGTAAGAAGCGCGACCACCGTGAATCCTGCTTTCAAACGCATGAGGGGGATCGTCACCCCATCCAAGTAGAAAGCCGACATGAGGCATTCTCCGAACCGAAACTCGCGAGCGCCGAACTTGCGCTTCAACTCACCGAGTCTTTGGAAATCACGAGACTCTTTCTTTAGGTGCTCTTCCAAACCCAGTGTGCGCTCTGAGATGTTTACCAGTCACTATGCATACGCATGCTGCCAAGCACAAAATCGGCCGCACCGTCCTTGGCGATCCCAACAACACCCATCACAGAAAAGGGTAAACGGAAGAGCGCGCCTCCTTCCTTCAAACCCCCTTCTTTCATATCCAGCAGAGAGAGAAGCAGGGGCACAAACCTGGCAAAAAGCCTCAATGTTTCACGTGAAACATTTTAGAGAGGTTTCTTTTGAGCCATTCCGGTTCTGCGAGGCAATGAAATTGAAGGGTCTCCCACACGTTCGAAGACGATTATTCGGCGCGCATTATCGCCCAGTGAAACCGATCGGTCGGAGACGAGCTTCATGCCAAGTTTCCTCTGCAAAGACTGAGCATGAGCGAACTCCTCATCGTCGACACGCGCCTTGTAGCACACAAGCCGTCCCCTTTGCTGAAGTAACGGGCATGCCAGCTCCATGAGCACCGACAGTTTCGCCAGCGCACGCGCCGTCACAACCGCAAACTCCCCCGGACGCTCACGTGCAAGATCTTCGATCCTTCCTGCGTACGTGGAGACATGTGAAAGCCCCAGCTTCTCGATGAACCCATCAAGGATCGACACCTTCTTCCCAACAGAATCAACCAGAAGCGTCTCCCTGCCCGTTTCCACGGCGAGGGGAATACCCGGATAGCCGGCGCCTGAACCGAGATCGGCATATCTTCCAGCAGGAGCAGCTTCAAGTTCGGGCAACCCGACAAGCGAGTCTTCAACATGGAGGACCATCCCCTCCTCCATGCCTCCAATACGCGTGATGTTCGTGGTTTTGTTCGCCTCTATCACCAACTCGAGATGGCGGCGAAGCAAGTCGTCATGCATACAGCCCCTTTCAACGGACATCTTCCAGTATAGGAGAATGTTTCACGTGAAACAAAGCGGCCCGAATGTTTCATGTGAAACATTCGCTCACTCGCACGCAAAGCGAACGCCAAACCCCACCCTCGACCGAAAGCGACAAACGAACCCCAAAACAAAAAGGCCTCGCACCATATGATGCGAGGCCTCAAGCGAAAACAGAGCGAACTAACGAGGAAGAATCACCACATGACGCGCGCTGCCCTCGCCCTCGGATGCCGTCTCCACCCGCTCGTCATCACGAAGCGTAATGTGGATGATGCGGCGCTCATACGGCGTCATGGGACGAAGCTTGACACTGCGATGCTGATTCGCAGCTCGGTTCGCCGACGAGCGCGCAATCGACTCAAGCTTCTCGCGCTGGCGCCCCTTGTAACCCTCGACGTCCACGATGACCGGATAGCGGAACCCGATCGTGCGCACGGTGATGGCCGACACAAGGAACTGCAACGCATCGAGCGTCTTGCCGTGACGGCCGATCAGCACCGCCAAATCGTTGCCCGTGATATCAAGGATCAGCTCGCCCTCATCGCCTTCGTACTCGTCGATCGTCACTTCCCCAACATCGAAGTACTTCAAGATGTCCTGCAAGGCGCTGATGGCGGTGTCGGCAATGCGATCCAACTCCTCGTCGGTCAGCTCGACGCTCTCTTCGTTCTCCGTCAATTCATCGGCCATGGGAAACTCCTTCTATCGACACGGAGGTGCGGATTGTTTCACGTGAAACAATCGCTACCGCTTCTTCTTGGGACGGGGCTTCTTCACCTTGCGCGTGACGTCAACCTCGATCGGCTTCACCTCGATGGCCTCTTCGGCCTCGGCATCCCTGCGTTTCATGATGCGCATGGATATCTGCTGCTGGGCAAGGCCCATGAGCGACGACGCACCCCAGAACAGCAGCACGCCGGCAGGGGACGACCAACTGATCCACAGCATGAACAAGCTCATGACGCCCGACATGATGAGCGTCTGGTTGCGCTGCGGGTTGTCTTTGTTGCTCATCTGCATGAGCACCATAGGCAGAAACGTTGCGCCGGCGAACACGATCATCAACACCAAATAGGGAACAAATGTTCCAAAACCCTGGGCTATCGCCTCAGAAGGGCGCATGACCAAACTCGGCACCAAGCTGTAGAACGAATATGTGGTCCCTTCCGTGCGCGTGCCCATCTCGGAAAGAACCTGGAACAGCGCGATGAAGATGGGCATCTGCAGCAGCATGGGAAGGCAGCCCGCCAGAGGGTTGAACTTCACCTCGGCGTACAGCTTCCGCATCTCCTCCTGCTGCCGAACGGGATCGTCAGCGTACTTGCGCTGGATCTCCTGCATGAGCGGCTGAACCTTCTGCATCTGGAACGACGATTTCGTCTGCTTGTGCATCAACGGAGACACAATAGCGCGGAAAATGATCGTCACAATGATGATGGCGAGTCCCCAGTCGCCGCAGAAGTTGTAGAAGAACTGGATAACGTCGAATATCCAACCCTTAAAAACATCCCACATGTATGCTGTTCCTTCCTTCCACGCCACCCGTTACGGAACGGGATCGTAGCCGTGCGGTCCCCCCGGACGGCAGCGTAACACGCGCTTCGCCGTGAGCTTCAGTCCCTTCGCGAAACCGTAGCGCCGAAACGCCTCCAAGCCGTATTCAGAGCATGTCGGCGTGAAACGGCAGCAAGAAGGAAACAGGGGAGAGATGGCCGCCCGGTAGAAGGTTATGAGAAACACCGCGACCTTGCACGGCATCCGTTTCAAAAACTCCTTCATCGTGCCAGAACCCTATCGAATCTCGGCGCGCTTCAACGCTTCGTCACATGCTGCTAGCACTTTACTATAAGAACACCGCATGAGGCCCGATTTTGCAAGAAATATTACATCGTAGCCCGCCCACGGACCCCCGAGCTCACGGCATGCTTCCCGCATGCGTCTTTTCGCGCTGTTGCGCCACACCGCGTTCCCCAGCCTCTTGCCCGCAACAAAAGCAACACGACCACTTGGGCCGTGCTGCTTCGCAGGTAACACTATGAACGTAAGATACGGCGTGTGCAAACGCTTGCCGCGAGAGAACAGATCGGAGATATCCGCACGGGATTTGATCGTCTCCAACCGACGGCTCTCTTTTACACGCAGAGGCGCTTGCGTCCCTTTGCGCGGCGACGGGCCAGCACCTTGCGACCGCCCTTGGTCGCCATACGAGCACGGAAACCGTGGCACTTAGCCCTCTTACGAGTGTTAGGTTGATACGTGCGCTTCATATCTTTTCCCTTTCATGGTTTAGAGCAACTTAGAAAGTATAGCCCACCTCGCGCGCTCGTCAAGGAAAAGCCACAAAAGAAAGCCTATTCGACGCCATTTAAGAAACAAGGTTGGTAAACGAGGAGTCAGAGGCGAGCGATGCGGAAGCGAAGCGACGGAAAAAAGGGCGAAGGACGCGACAGAACGACCCGCGCGGCAAGAAAAAGAGGCAGCAGAGGCAACCAAATTCGAAAATACGCGAAAAGGGAAGGCGAAGGAGGGCGGGCGGGAGAGGTTTTCCCCAAACGGGCACCACTTCGATTGTGGAAAACGTGGAAAACTTCGCGTTCATTCGTAAGGTGCTGTGGAAATCCTCAACGAAATCGTTTTGTCAAGCACTTTTTTCTCTCCGTAAACAGGCCTCCTATCAGGCACGAAAGAAAACTGAATCCATCAACAAGCTTTTGACCTGGTGTTTTAAGACTTTAAAAGCACAGCCTACGGTGACCTCCAGGCAAAACGTCACCTTGAGGGCGCCGCGGCGAAACACTGCTGAAAGATAAGGGCGCCAGTTTCGATTTCCCCGAGAACGAGGTCGACCAGAGCCGAGTTTCAACAATCGGAGAAGGTTTTACACCAACGTCCGTACGCCTTTTCAGATGTCTTTCGCGATGTTTTCCACAATTCCTGAATAAAAAGTGGAAAACGTTGAAAACACCTCATAGAGAGCAGCATTCAGTTTTCATCGATGCAAGTTTTCAACTTTCAGAGCAACAGAATCCCCCAGGTGGATGGATTCAAAAGGGGAAAAGCGCTACAATGCCGTTGAAAATCGTTGAAAAATGCTGAATATCGAATCTGAAAAACGGAACACCATTGAACAACCAGATTGAAAGAGCAGATCACAACCATGAAACCTCCGATGAATATGCAGAGGGATACGACTACGCGCGCGTGAACGCCGTTGCGCGCATCGCCTTGTACGACGATCTCCGCAGTGCGCCACGCGTCACGGAAATACAGCCCGCCCCCACTGGAGAGTTCATCGAGAACCTCGCATCGAAGGTTTACGAGCAGGCGAAGTCCTCAGGCGGCACGATACCCTACACCGTCATTCGCGAGGTGTCGGAGAACTTCATCCACGCTCGGTTCGCCGAAGTAACCGTCTCCATCCTTGACGATGGGAACACCATCCGCTTCGCCGATCAAGGCCCAGGCATTCCTCAGAAGGAGAAAGCCCAGCTACCAGGATTCACTTCGGCCATCGAGCCGATGAAGCGCTACATTCGTGGCGTGGGGTCGGGTCTGCCCATCGTCAAGGAGTACCTTGATTTCTCCCATGGCACCATCTCGATCGAGGACAACCTGGGAACGGGCTCGGTGGTGACGATCAGCCTCAAGGAAGCATCCGGTACGACCGAGTTCGCGCACGCCGACGAGCTCGGTCGCACGGGAAGCGCCCCCTCGGAAACGACGGTCCCGCCCGCAGCGGCGCTTGCCCCGTCTGCGCAAACAGGGCTGCCCGCCGTCGGAGGCGGCCCCGGATACATGCCGGCGACAGGAACGCCGCAATATCAGGTGGGCAGCTTGCAGCCCTTGCCCTCGGCCCCTTCGCAGTACGCTCCCGCGTACCAAACAGGATTCCCGCCGCAGCAACCATACCCCCAGTTCCAGCAGCAGATTCAAGCCCAACCCTACCAGCAGGGCTACCCCTACCCTGCGCAGCAAGCCCCCGCGCACCTCGGCCAGCCCGCCGCAGCGTATCCCCAGACCCAGCATGCGATTGCCCCGCTCGTTCCGCCCTTGTCCAACCGCGAGCGGGAATTCCTGCCGATCTTCCTCAGCGAAGGGGCCCTCGGCGTTACCGACCTGGTGAACCTCACCGGCGTCCCCCAGTCGAGCACCCACGTCACGCTCACAAAACTCGAACAGGCGGGCCTCATAGAGAGGACGGTCGGTCAGAAGCGCATCCTGACGGAGCTGGGATACCAGGTGGCGAATTCGCTCTGATGGATATACAATCGAGCCGAAGCGAGCGGTTCGAAACCGCGCGCCGCAAGGCGCGAACCGACGCCCGATGAAGGAAGCAGCCCATGAACAGCGAAAAACTCGAACAGGTCTGGCAAGAGGTGTGCGACCAGATCAAGAGCTACAACAATATAGACCCCACCCAGATCAACGCGTTCTTCTCGCGGCTCCACCCCCAAGCGATGAGCGAAGGGTTCCTCATGCTCACCGCCGACAACGACTTCATAAAGACCTGGATCGAACGCCACTACGCCGAATTCATCAAGCAAGCGCTCGTTGATTTGTACCAGGTGCCGTTCACCGTGGTCATAGAAGTCGACCTCGCGCCCGCCGCGCCCACGCCAGCTACCGCCCACAGAGACGGTGGCCCTTCGGAAACCGCACCAACGGCCGCAAGAGGGGCAACACCCGCGGCGACGCCGACCCCCGCCGATCCCGCAGCATCCGCCCTTCCCCAGAACTTTGCCGAGCCCGCAGCCCTTGCGACAATGCCAAACCCCATCGGGACGGATGCCGCTGCATCCCCGACCGCCGATGGTCCCGCCGCCGCAAGCCCCGAAAGCGTCAATCCTTCGGTGGCAAACATGGAAAACGGGGGCGACGGGCCCGCCTCTACGCTCACGTTCGAGAACTTCGTCATCGGCGACTCGAACCGCATGGCGTACTCCATGGCCGTGGCCGTGGCCGAGATGCCGGGTAAGGCGCACCTGAATCCCCTGTTCATCTATGGTAAATCAGGGTTGGGCAAAACGCACCTCATGCGCGCCATCCAAAACTACGTGAACGAGACGATGCCCCACCTGTCCGTCGTCTACGTGGACTCGGCCGAACTGCTGAGCGATTACATGGAGGCCAGCGCCGCGCACGACAAGGAGAAGTCCAGCTACAAGAACTTCAAGACGCGCTACGAAGAAGCCGACGTGCTGCTCATCGACGATGTCCAATACCTGCAGGGCAAGAAGCAGACGCTCGACATCGTGTTCCAGATATTCAACAAACTGACGAGCCAAGGCCGCCAAGTGGTGCTCTCGGCCGACCGCGCACCGAAGAACATCGACATCGACGAGCGCTACAAGAGCCGCTTCAACTCAGGCGGCACCTTCGACATCCAGCCCCCGGAGATCGAGACGAAGCTCGGCATCGTGAAAAGCTTCGTGGAGGAGTACCGGGAATCCGAGGGGTCGCGTGACTTCGATATCCCCGCCGACATCCAGATGTACATCGCGGAAAGCTCCAGTTCCAACATCCGCGAGCTGAAGAGCGCCGTGACCAAGGTCATCTACCAAATGACCTTCTTCAACCAGCCGAACCTGAGCCTCGACGACGTGCGATCGCTCCTCGAGAACCACTTCTCGGGCGGCCCGTCGAAGCGCCTCACCATCGCCGACATTCAAAAAGAGGTGGAGACGTTCTACAAGGTGAGCCATGCCGACCTCGTGGGCAAGAAGCGCACGCGCAACATCATCTATGCGCGCCAGATCGCCATCTACCTGTGCCGGCAAATGCTCGACCTGCCGTTCAACGACATCGGCAAGAAATTCAACCGCGACCACTCCACCGTGATGTACTCGGTGACCAACGTTGAGGAGAAGATGAAGGAGAACCGCGAGCTGCGCGAAGAGCTGGAAACGCTGCGGCAGATCATCCGCGAAGTCTAACGGCGCTGTACGCGGCGAAGGCGTCTTCACAGGAAACGAAGGCCGAGGGAAAGAGAAGGGGGCACGGGGTATCGCAGCTGGGCGGAAATCCCGGAGACCCGCCCAGCTGCGATACCCCGTCCGGAATGTTTCACGTGAAACATTCCGGACGCACGATTTACACCGAGCCGCTTCGGGGCGATGGCCCGCACACGGCGCAAGCCACCCGGAAAGGCGATCTATCCGCATAACGGGCGAACGCGCGTTCTGAGGAAACATGACTGAAACACGACTGACAACCTGACGAAAACCCTGTGCCGAATGGGGAGAGATAACAAAAGCGATAATTCATGTTGAAGGAGGGCGCTCGGTCTCAACTGTCGCAAAGGCATAAAATAATCGTCTTCACATGGGAAAATGCATGTTTTCCACATTTCCACCGACCTTATTATTATCATTATTAACCCTTAGATATATAAAGAGATGAAGGTCAAAATATTGAAAACCCGGTATCTGCCATCGTCCGGAAAACTCTCGGACGATGTTTCACGTGAAACACTTCGGAACGTTTTATAATGGCAGGCAACCTCGAGGGAAGGAACCACCTTTGAAATTCAGCATCAACCAATCGGAGCTGCAAAACGCGTTGGCCGTCGTTCTCAAGGGCATCGCCACAAGGTCGACGCTGCCCATCCTCTCGGGCATCTACCTCGATGCGAAAAACGATTCGCTCACCCTGCAAGCCACCGATCTTGAACTGTCCATCCAGTACACCGCCCCCGCGCTCGTGGAGGGCGAGGGCCGCGCCGTTGTTCCCGGCAAGCTGTTCTCGGAGATCGTGAAAAACCTTCCCGACGCTGCCGTTCACGTGGAGGCCGAAGACGATTCCGCTGTCATCACGTGCGACACCGCGTCGTTCTCCATCAAGACGCTCGACGCCGAGGACTTCCCCGGATTCCCTCACGTGGACGTGCAGCAGGAGATAGCCATTCCGTTCTCGCAGTTCGCCTCCATGGTGAAGCGCGTGGCGCGCGTGGTGTCGAAGGACGAGAGCCGTGCGATCCTCACGGGCGTGCTCATCACGCTCGAAGAAGCCCGGCTCAAGATGGTGGCCACCGACTCGTACCGCCTCGCCATCACCGAGGCTGACGTGCCGGATGCTGCAGCCGAGAACTTCCAGGCGGTCATCTCCGGTGCGTTTCTGCAGGAGATCGCGTCGCTGCCGCGTTCGGACGACCCGCTGCGCATCGCGCTTGCCGAGAACCAGATCGTCGTGACCTACCACGGGACGGTGTTCATCAACCGGCGCATCGAGGGCAACTTCCCGAATTACCGGCAGCTTTTGCCCGACACGTACGCCACGCGCGTGAGCTTGGAGGTCGACCACCTCGTGGCCGGCGTGAAGCGCACCTCGCTTCTGGGCCAGACCAGCTCGCCGGTGAAGTTCGACATCAACATCGCCTCCCAGACGGCGCAGCTGTCCGCGGTCGCCCAGGACGTGGGCTCGGCTCAGGAGACGCTTCCGTGCGAAGGCGAAGGCGAGGACGTGGAGATCGCGTTCAACTACGCCTACGTACTCGACGGACTGGCTTCGGTGAACACGGACAAGGTGTTTCTCGAGGTGCAGTCGTCCCTCAAGCCCGGCATCTTCAAGGCCGACGAGGGCGAGAACTTCCTCTACCTCGTCATGCCGGTGCGCATCTCGTAAGTGGATCTGTCGATCAGCCATATCTCGTTTGCGAACTTTCGCAGCTACGAGCGCTTCGACCTGGACGGTATCGGCCCGCTCACGGTGCTCGTGGGGCCAAACGCGGTGGGCAAGACCAACGTCGTTGAGGGCGTCCAGCTGCTCACGGCGCAGTCGTCGTTTCGGCACCCGCCCGTCGAGCAGCTTGTGCGCATGGGCGCCCCTTTTGCCCGCTTGACAGCCGACGCGACCGACGGCAGCCGCCAGCTTCAGCTTGAGCTGCGCATCGCCGAGGGTCGCAAGCGGTTTCTGCTGAACGGGAAGGGCAAGCGCACGGCCGACCTCAAGGGGCTCGTGCCCTCGGTAACGTTCACCCCCGACGACCTCGAGCTGGCTAAGGGGTCGATGGCGGTGCGCCGCGCAGCCGTCGACGCGCTGGGATCGCAGTTGTCGGCGAACCACTACCTTATCCGGCGCGATTACGAGAAGGTGCTGCGCCATAAAAACCGGCTGCTCAAAGACGAGGCTCCCGCGTCGCTGGTGGCGGCGCTCGACGAAACGCTCGTCATGTGCGGTGCGCAACTGGCGTGCTACCGCGCGGCGCTGTTCGAGAAGCTGTCCGAGCGGATGGCGTCCTATTACGCCGAGATCGCCGATGGGCGCGAGCGCTTGCGCGCCTGCTATGTTCCCTCGTGGGAGGCGCACGACCCTGCCGCGCCCGCCACGTTCTCCTTTGGGAGGGATGACGCGCGCATGGCCCTCGCGTCCGCTTTGGCCGCGCGCGGAGGCGAAGAGCGGGCGCGCCGCCGGGCGCTCGTGGGGCCGCATGCCGACCGCATCGAGTTCTTCATCGACGGGCGCAACGTGTCGTCGTTCGCGAGCCAGGGTCAGCAGCGCTCCGTCGTGCTGGCCTTCAAGTTGGCCGAGGCGGCGCTCGTGCAGGATATCCTGCACCAGAAGCCGGTGCTTTTGCTCGACGACGTGATGAGCGAGCTCGACGCCGCCCGCCGCCGCGCGCTCGTGTCCTTCATCTCGGGCGACATCCAGACGTTCATCACCACTGCGAACCTCGACTACTTCGACGACGACCTGCTCGCCGCCGCCCGTGCGGTGAGGCTTCCCCTCGCGGAAGGCTGACCGCCGCCCCGCCCCCGCCGCTCGCCGCGCGCTACCCACCGGGACATGGGCGTGCGGTCGTTGGCAATCGCCGTTCCCGGCCCACAGCGGCTTCCGGAGTGTTTCACGTGAAACACCGGGAACCAGAAGAGGGCATCGACAAAGGACATCGACGTGGACGTTGACGTGAGCTGCCGAAAGGTGCGTCATGGTTGGATGTTTCGTGTGAAACACTGGGGGAGCCGGAGGTCTCTGTCAAACCGAGGTTGACAGAGGTCAGGTCGGCCCGCCGAGCGAAGCGTCCGCTCGGAATAAGTTCGGCTTGAGATTAGGCGCGCACGTGTTCGTGTCGATCCTGGTTTGACGGAGGGCAGAGAGCGTCGACGTGAGCCTCCGAAAGGTTTTGCCGCAGCAAGATGTTTCACGTGAAACATTGAGGGACGGTTGAGGGCCGCCGGAAACGGTCGAAGAGGGCGTCGACAGCTGAGCAGCGCGCGGCTGGGCACCGTCCAGACGTTCATCGCCGCCGCGAACCTCGACCACTTCGACGACGACCCGCTCGCCGCCGCCCGCGCGGGTGAGGACTGCCGCTTCGCCGTGGCGCTGACCGCGCAGACGGCGCTGCGGGACGCCATCGGGTGCGCGTCGGTGTCGAACGTGGTGATGCGCCGCCACCAGCAAGATGTTTCACGTGAAACATCTTGCCGCCGCACCGCCTCCCGCCTCCTGACCCCGGCTCTCTCCCGCTCCGCACCCTGCCGCATGCTCCCGCTTTTCAGCTCCTCTCCCGGCCCTATGGGCCGGTTTGCATCGTTTTCAATGTGTCATCGTACGATTGGCCCTCAAACGGCTTCTCAAAGCTGTTGAACGCTTTGTTTTTTATCGGTACCACGAATTACTATGGTAAAATTTGAAAGTTAACGGCGAAGCGCATGCGCGCGCCGCCTCACTCCCCATCGCACTACAAAAGGAGCATGTCAGTGGCAAACAAACCTGACCATTACGACGGTTCGGACATCCAAGTCCTCGAAGGCTTGGAGGCCGTCCGCAAGCGTCCCGGCATGTACATCGGCTCGACGGGCCCCCGCGGCTTGCACCATCTTGTGTACGAGGTGGTGGACAACTCCGTGGACGAGGCGTTGGCCGGCTACTGCGACGAGATCGGGGTGTGGATTCATCCCGACAACTCGATCACGGTCGAGGACAACGGGCGCGGCATCCCGGTGGACAAGCACCCGAAGGAGAAGATCCCCACGGTCGAAGTGGTCCTCACCATCCTGCACGCCGGCGGCAAGTTCGGCGGCGAGGGATACAAGGTGTCCGGCGGCCTGCACGGCGTGGGCGTGTCCGTGGTGAACGCGCTGTCCACGCGCGTGGAGGTGAACGTCAAGCGCGACGGCAAGGAGTACGCCATCGCCTTCGACCACGGCAAGACCTGCGAGAAGCTTCACGAGGTGGGCACGGCGAAGCACACGGGAACCAAGACCACGTTCTGGCCCGACCCGGCCATCTTCACCGAGACTACCGTGTACGATTACGACACGCTGGCCAGCCGCTTCCGCGAGATGGCGTTTCTCAACAAGGGCCTCAAGATCGTGCTGCACGACGAGCGCGTGACGGATGCGGACGGCAAGCCCCGCACCGAGACGTTCCAGTACGCGGGCGGCATCGTGGACTTCGTGAAGTTCCTCAACGAGGGCAAAGAAACGCTCAACAAGCCCATCTACTTCGAGGCCGAGAACGCCGACGGCACCGTGGAGGTGGCCATGCAGTGGTCCACGTCGTACTCCACGAACTCGGTCATGGCGTTCGCGAACAACATCAACACCCACGAGGGCGGCACGCACCTTGACGGCTTCAAGCAGGCCGTCACCCGCTCCATCAACGAGTACGCGCGCAGCAAGGGCATTCTCAAGGAGAAGGACTCCAACCTCTCCGGCGATGATACGCGCGAGGGTTTGGCGGCCATCATCTCCGTGAAGCTGCACGACCCGCAGTTCGAGGGCCAGACGAAGACGAAGCTCGGCAACACCGAGATCCGCCCCCTCGTGCAAAACGCCGTGGCGCAGGGGCTTGGCGAGTACCTTGAGGAGAACCCCGCGCCCGCCAAGCGCATCATCGGCAAGGCCACCCAGGCGCTGAAGGCCCGCGAGGCCGCGCGCAAGGCGCGCGAGATGACGCGCCGCAAGGGCGTGCTCGATTCGTTCGCATTGCCCGGCAAGCTGGCCGACTGCTCGTCGAAGAACCCGTCCGAATCCGAGATATTCATCGTAGAGGGCGACTCCGCAGGCGGCTCAGCCAAGCAGGCGCGCGACCGCAAGACGCAGGCCATCCTGCCGTTGCGTGGCAAGATCCTCAACGTGGAGCGCGCGGGATTGCATCGCTCGCTTTCCAGCGACACCATCAGCTCGCTCATCACGGCCATCGGCACGAACATCGGAGACGACTTCGACGCCGACCAAGCACGTTACCATCGCATCATCATCATGACCGACGCCGACGTGGACGGCGCGCACATCCGCTGCCTTCTGCTCACGTTCTTCTACCGCTACATGCCGGAGCTCATCAACCGCGGCTACATCTACATCGCCCAGCCGCCCATCTTCGGTTTGAAGAAGAAGAACTCGCGCAGCCCGAAGATCGAACGCTACATCTACGACGAGAGCGCGCTTTCCGCCACGCTCGCCGAGTACGACGATCCCAACCGATTCGACGTCCAGCGCTACAAGGGCCTCGGCGAGATGGACCCCGACCAGCTGTGGGAGACGACCATGGAGCCGGCCACCCGCACGCTTCTGCAGGTGAACATCGACGACGCGGCCGAGGCCGAGCGCGTCGTGTCCGAGCTCATGGGCGATTTGGTGGAGCCGCGCAAGGAGTTCATCCAAAAGCACGCCCGCGACGTCCGCTTCCTCGACATCTAGCGCTTCGACGGTCGCAGGGCCGCCGAAGCCTTCCCGAGGGATTGTTTCACGTGAAACATGTCAGAACCAAGGAGACACATGGCAGACAACACTGAAGATTTCGAGCCGATCGACGGCGCGCGCGGCGAAGACGCCGGCCGCGGCGGCGCGTTCGACGAGATGCTTTCTCGCGCCGAGGCGGATTACGATGCCGAATCCGGAGCGGCGGAAAGGGGCGACGCCCGTCGCACGGAGCTTGCCGGCGATGCGGAGGCTGACGGCGCGTCGGATGGAGCGGACGGCGAAACGGAAGACGAGGGCGAACCCGCAACCCGTCTGACGGGCGTGGGCGTGTCCGACGAGGACCGCGCCCGCTCGCTGATCGACACCTCGTCGTTCGGCGCTCCGCACGGCTCCATCATCGAAGGGGCCAACGGCGGCGAGGGGACCATCGTCCGCTCGGCCTACCTGGGCAAGGAGATGCAGGCGTCGTTCCTCGAGTACTCGATGAGCGTCATTGTCTCTCGCGCGCTTCCTGACGTGCGCGACGGTTTGAAGCCGGTGCACCGCCGCATCCTCTACGCCATGAACGAGAGCGGCTACACGCCCAACCGACCGCACATGAAGTCGGCGCGTACCGTCGGCGACGTGATCGGCAAGTACCACCCGCACGGCGATTCCGCCGTGTACGACACGATGGTGCGCCTTGCGCAGGACTTCAGCCTGCGCGTGCCGCTGATCGACGGTCACGGCAACTTTGGCTCCATCGACGGCGACGGCGCGGCGGCCATGCGCTACACCGAGGCGCGCCTCGACCGCGCCGCCATGGAGCTTCTGCGCGACCTCGACAAGGAGACGGTAGATTTCCAGCCGAACTACGACGAGAGCTTGGAAGAGCCCACGGTGCTTCCTGCCCGCTTCCCGAACCTCCTCGTCAACGGCTCGAACGGCATCGCCGTGGGCATGGCCACGAACATCCCGCCGCACAACCTGGGCGAGACGATCGACGCCACCTGCCTCATGCTGGACGATCCGGAGGTGTCCACCGAGGATTTGATGAAGGTTCTCCCCGGCCCGGATTTTCCCACCGGCGGCATCATCATGGGCAAGAAGGGCATCCGCGACGCGTACGAGACGG
>ERZ826396.2194-NODE-2194-length-17387-cov-14.693515_pt1 | contig 17387 bp, 16 predicted proteins | sample MGYA00519926_ERZ826396 | MGnify/ENA primary metagenome ERZ826396 (study PRJEB31778, sample SAMEA3449230) | human gut metagenome | biome: human gut; feature: human-associated habitat; material: faeces | place: United Kingdom | collected 2010/2012 ... | reverse complement strand
GGTGACAGTATAGCGTTCGTACCTGTTTCGTCGCCAAATTGTTCCCTGAACCCCGGCTTTCCCAAGCTCCTTTCTGACCTCCCGATCAAAGCCGAAAACACGCAGCGTGGCGCGCACCCGCCGATCCGAACCGCAAGCTCCACGCAACCCTCGATCAGTCCCGCGCGGCTCCGCAGACGCATGCTTCACGTGAAACATGCGTCTTTCATCACAGCGCATTGTTGCGAGACGTTTCGCGCAAGCGTCTCGCCGAGAGACGCACATGACCTTGCCGGGACGCGCAAAGACGCACCGAGCAAACCCATGTGCTACAGGTATCGATAGGAATAGTAGGAGATGGCGCGGTAGGAATCGCCGCTTTGGGATGCCTTGCCGCTGTCGAGCGCGGGCGCGAGGCATTCGGAAGCGCGCGGCGCGAACGCGCAGCACGCGTCGGCGAGGGCGAGCTCGAACCGCCAGCGCCCATCGACGACGGTGTGCCCCGTATGTCCCTTCGCGGAATGCATGCGCCTACTCTACCACAGTGGAGCGTCGATCAGCAGCAGAAAACCGCATGCGCTGCCGCCGCGTCGTTGCGACCCGCCCCGACCGACCGCCCCGCCCCGACCGACTCCGACCTGCCCGCCCGCTGATCGCCTCCAGCCGCTACTGGCGCTCGGTTCCAAAAACATTGTCGCCCGAAAGACACGTTTCTGAGCCTGAAAACGTGTCTTTCGGGCGACAATGGGTGCGTTGGGCACCTTGGAATGGCGATGTGGACGGCTCAGAACGCACCGTCCACGTCAGAGCGCGGCGTCCACGCTCAACGCGCCGTCCACGCCAAACGCTTCTAGTACCGGCTGTCGAAGATGCGCTTCGTCTTCTTCTCCGAGCGCGGAAGCTCGCCCATGGGGACGCCCTTGGCATCGGGCGTGCAACCGCACTTCGCCTTGAAGATGAGGGCAAGCTCCTCCTGCGCGCGCTCGCGCGCTTCGCCTGTCAGCGGCGTCTCGAACAGCACGGTGAGCACGTCCTTGCCGCTGATGTTCTCGATCATCACCTGGTACTCGCTCGAAGTGCCGTCGGTGGCCGCGATGACCTCCTCCACCTGAGCGGGGAAGATGTTGCAGCCCTTCACCTTGAACATGTCGTCGGTGCGCCCCGTCAGCGTGTCGATGCGCGGATGCCTGCCGCCGTGCGCGCACGCGCAGTCGCCGGGGATGATGCGCGTGAGGTCGTGCGTACGATAGCGAATGAGCGGCGCGCCCTGCTTGCGCAGCGTGGTAAGCACCAGCTCGCCCACCTCACCGTCAGGCAGCGGACGGCCGGTTTCGGGATCGACTACCTCGGCGTACACGTAGTCGGCCCACACGTGCATGCCGTGATGCTCGGAGCACGAGATGCCGATGCCCGGACCGTACACTTCGGTGAGGCCGTAGATGTCGAAGATCTCCACGCCCAGCTCGCCCGCGATGCGCGCGCGCATCTTGTCGCCCCAACGCTCGCTTCCGATGACGCCCTTGCGCAGGCACAGTTTGTCGCGGATGCCGCGCGCGGCGATCTCCTCGGCCAGAAGCAGCGCGTAAGAGCTGGTGGCGCACAGCACGGTGGACTTCAAGTCCCGCATCATCTTCAGCTGCTTCTCGGTGTTGCCGGGCCCCATCGGCACGGCCATCGCGCCCAAGCGCTCGGCACCCAGCTGAAAGCCGATGCCCGCCGTCCACAGGCCGTACCCGGGCGTGATCTGGATGCGGTCGGTGTTCGTGATGCCCGCCGTCTCGTAGCAGCGCGCGAACTGAACAGCCCAATCGGCCACGTCCTGGGCCGTGTACGGGATGATGACCGGCGTACCCGTGGTTCCGCTGGAGCTGTGGATGCGCACGACCTCCTCGTCGGGCACGGCCTGCAGTCCCAACGGGTAGGCGCGGCGCAGGTCGTCCTTCTCGGAGAACGGCAATTTCTCGAAATCCTCTTGGGTTTGGACATCGGTCAAATCGATGTCCGCGAACTTCTCGGCGTAGAAGGCAGAACGGTCTTTGAGGGTTTTGAATTGCTCTTTGACAAGGCCGAACTGCTCGGGCGTAAGTTCCATGGGAAGCCTCCTTCAAGGCGATGGACACGATGATGCGATGGGCACACGTGCACGCAGATTACGGCGTAGATGCGCTTCAAGCTCGCTTGCGCGAGTCTTGAAGCTAAAGCCATCGACCAGCCGTGCCCTGCGGCACGACTTGAAGGATGCAGATGTCGAATGCGTTCGCCATGCGCTTCATTGTAGGCGAAGACGACGCGAATGCAAAGAGGGGAGGTCGCATCGAGAGAAGCATCGCGCGCATTATGGCGCTGCGGCATCGTGGCGCCGTGCGCTGCGTGCCGTGGAGCCGTGGCGCTGTGGCACCGTGCCGTGGCAGCGCAACGCCATGCCCGCGCTGTGGCACCGTGACGTCGTACGCTGCGGCATCGTGGCACCGCCCCCGCGTCGCTCTCCGCGCCGCAGCGGCGCGTGCCTCCCTTACGCCGTTTCCCGCACCGCCGCGTCGGCGGCTTGCAGGTTCATGTCCACGAACTGCAACTTCACGCATGCGCGGATCGCACAGCGCAGGTCGTCGAGGGTCAGAGGGAGCCGACCGGTGGCCAGCGCGCACGCCAGCAGCACGGTATTGAGCGCCTTGCGGCTTCCCACCTGCCGCAGGATGCGCCCGTCGTCCACGGCCACGAAGCGCCGGGAGGAACCGCTGTTCAGCAGGGCGTCCAAGCGGGCCGCCACCTCCTCGCCACGGTACGGCTCGTTCGACAGCGCCGCCGTCACCGGCTGGATGGCCGTGATGGCAGACACCAGCACGCCGTTAGGCGCGAGATAGGGCAGCACGCGCGCGCCCTCGGCCGGCTCGAACGCGATGATAAGGTCGGCCGTGCCCTGCGCCACCAGCGGCGCCAGCACCTCCTCGCCCGCATCGCCCATGCGCACATGCGACACCACGCTGCCGCCGCGCTGCGCCATGCCGATCGTCTCGGCCGTGCGCACCTGCCAGCCCTTCTCCTGTGCAGCCTGCGCCAGCACCTTCGCCGCGAGGACGGTCCCCTGCCCGCCCACGCCCGCCAACAGCACGTTACGCACAAGGGCCTCCTTCCACCGGCGGTTCGTCTGCCGCCGACGGGGTCCCCGCCGACCGCTTCGCCGCGATTCCATCCGCGACAGCAGGGCTTCCCGCCTCCGCAGCCACCTTCCCCGAAGGACGCCGCGCCGACGAGCCGTCCGGCACCCCCTCGCCGGATGTTTCACGTGAAACATCCGTTTGCTCTGCGGGGATCCCCAGCGCGTCGAACGGACATATCTGCACACAGAGGCCGCAGCCATTGCAAAGGCTCGCGTCGACGAACGCCTGACCGCGCTCCTTGCTCTTCGGACCGCGCGCGTCGGCGTCGAAGCCGATGCCTGGGCAGCCGATCTCGGTGATGCACTTCTTGCAACCCGTGCATGCGTCCACGTCCACCTGCGCCGGAGCGCCGGGGCGCACGAGTTGCACGCACGGGCTCTCGAACAGAATGGCCGACGGCCCCTCGAACGCCAGCGCCTCGCGCGCCGCCGCCTCGGCCGCCGCGCGATCGAGCGGATTCGCCCGCACGATGCATTCCACGCCGAGAGCCTCCAGCACGCGCCGGATGGACACCGGCGCGCGGCGCGGCCCCATGAGCGTCACGCCCGTGCCGGGATGCGGCTGCGAGCCGGTCATGGCGGTGGTGGCGTTGTCCAGCACGCACACGGTGATGTCGTGGCCATTGTACACGGCGTTCACAATGCCGGTCAGGCCGCTGGCGAAGAACGTGGAGTCGCCCACGAACGCCACGTGCTTCTTCTGCGGCTCGGCCACGGCGAAGCCCTGCGCCATCGTGATGCCTGCGCCCATGCACAGGCACGTGTCCACCGCATCGAGCGGCTTGGCGTTGCCCAGCGTGTAGCAGCCGATGTCGCCGCACAGCACGGCGGGCGTTTTCCCCAGCGCGCGCTTCACCGCGTAGAAGCTGCCGCGATGCGGGCAGCCCGCGCACAGCACCGGAGGCCGCACGGGAAGAGTCGCGTCGAACGCAAGCGCGTCCGAAGGAGCGACCGCGGGCGCGCCCGACCGATCCTTCGCGCGGGCCGCCTCATGGACAGCCGGGGTCGCTGTGGACGTCGAAGCTGCTGTAGCCGCAGCGGCCGCCGAGCCTGCCGTAGCCGCCAGTAGATCAGGGGTTGCTGAAGCTGCTGGAACCGCCGAAGTCGCCGAAGATGCAGGGACCTCCGACGGCGCAACAACCGCCGCAGATGTAGCAACCATCGTTTCTGCAACAATCGCCGCAGACATCGCCGACGATGTTTCACGTGAAACACCCGGCGCATCGAAAGCAAGCTCCCTCATGCCGAAAAAGCGCGCGATGCGGCGCGCGACGTCGTCCACGTCGTTCTCGCCGCGGTCGCGCGCGTCGCCGGTCAGGCGCCCGCGCACCTCGCATGCGGCGCGGCCCTTGCCCGCCAGCACCAGCAGACCGTCCTCCAGCACGTGGTCGAGCTCTTCCAGCACCAGCACGCGCTCCAACCCTTCGGCGAACTGCGCCACGACATCCTCGGGGAAGGGATAGGGCGTCCCCACCTGCATGAACCGATACGATGGAAGCGCAGCGCACGTTGCCGTGTCCTTCGCGCGACCATCCGCAGCACTGTCGTACGCCGCATTGCCGCACACCGCATTCGACCCGGTCACCGCGTCCGCGCCCACCACCGCGGCATCGCGCGCCGCGCCGCCGGCTTCCGCATTCTCTGCGCCCCATGCTACAGCGCGGGCCTCCAGCATCCGCAGCGCCTCGCGCGCGTACGCCGCCGACACGCCCCCTGCCAAAATGCCCACACGCGCCGTGCCGACAACTTTTTCGCCGGCCCCCGATTCGCGGCCGCTTTTTTCGACGGCGTCTTTCCGAGAAGCCCTTCCTTCGCGACTGGCTTTTTCGTCAATGGATGTTTCACGTGAAACATCCATCGCACCGGGCACCCTCTCCGCACCGCACGCTCTCGCTGCAGCTCGCCTACCCTCTGAGCCGCACGTCTCTTCCGCAACACATGCCCTCTCTGCGCGGGCCCCCTCCACCGCAGCACACTCTTCCACCTCGCCGTACGCTTCCGCGACGCCGCCCTCCGGCGCTTCAACAAGCACGTTGAACGCCGCCAGCGCGGGCTCCTCGCAGAAATCGCGCGTGATCAGCCGCAAGCGCTCGTTGATCTCGCCGTGGGCCTCCCATGCGCGGCGCGGGAAGATCACCCACTTGGAATCGCGCACGAAGCCCTCGTCGGGAACGGGACGCGCATCGGTGACGTCGGCCACCTCGAAGAACGTCGAGGCGTGGCAGATGCGCGTCGTCGGACGCACGATGACGGGCGTGCCGTAGCACTCGGACAGATCGAACGCGGCCTTCATCATGGCGAACCCCTCTTCGGGCGTGGAGGGATCCAGCACCGGCACCTTCGCGAACGCCGCGAACTGGCGCGTGTCCTGCTCGGTCTGCGACGAAATGGGGCCGGGATCGTCGGCCACGAACAGCACGAGCCCGCCCTTCACGCCCACGTAGTTCAGGCTCATGAGCGCGTCGCTCGCCACGTTCAGTCCCACCTGTTTGCACGTGAACAGGCAGCGCGCGCCGGCATACGCTGCGCCGGCCAAAAGTTCCAGCGCGGCCTTCTCGTTCGTCGACCATTCCACATGCACGCCGCGCGCGGTGCCGGCGGCGTGTAGCTTCGCAATCGTCTCTATGACCTCGGACGACGGCGTACCGGGATATCCCGCCGCCACGCGCACGCCCGCCTCCAGCGCCGCATGGGCGAACGCCTCGTTGCCCATCAGCAGTTTCTTCGCCATGATCTTCGTTCGCCCCGCTCTCGTCACCTGGTCGAACCGCTCTCGCTATCAGAACAGATGTTTCACGTGAAACATTCCCTTGCGCCATGATAGCAAATGCGCGCGAACCTGCCAGAGCGCATCTGCGAAAGGAACCCGCCGCCGCGCGCGAACGCGCACCCTGTTAAAGAACCTCATGAGCGATCGCACCTGAGCGCGGATAGCTGGCACACGCTCAGACAAAGGTGAGGCGGGGTGCGCGGCGCCCAACAAAGGTGGGGCGGGGTGCGTAGCGCCCGATGTCAAAGCGGCACGCGCACCGCCCAATGTCAAATCGAGGTAACGGTTTGGCGGCGCGGCGATGGGGCGCGCCCGACTTCGATACCATTTCATCCGTTCAGGCATTTCCGAGAGAGAGTAGGTGTCGAATGAAGTGCCCCCTCTGCGCTGTCGATTTGGTTATGAGCGAACGTCAAGGGATCGAGATCGATTACTGCCCGCAGTGTCGCGGCGTATGGCTCGATCGCGGCGAATTGGACAAGATCATCGAACGATCTTCATCGTCCACGTCGCCTGCCCCCGCGTCGTACGCGCCACCAACGAGCTACGACGACGCTTACCGCCGCTCGGACAAGCGTTTCAACAAGCATCCCGATTACGACGACGACTACCGCAAGCGCCATAAGAAGAAGCGGCCTGGCGACTTCCTGAGCGACCTGTTCGAGTTCGGCGATTAGCCGAAACCGTGATCATCCGCGCGCGTCGCCGACACGTGTGACGTTCGGCGGGGCGCGGGGTATAGGGCACGGGACGCGGGGCGCAGCCAGACTGCGCGCTTCCGCGCCCCGTGCCCGTCGCATTCGCAAGCTGTTTCTGCTCGAACCGCATGTCAAGCGGCATATCGAACACGCCGCCCGCTCAGCGCGGCCTCATGCACGGCGTTCGTCTCGTACTTTGAGCGCCCGCGTGCGGCTTTTCACGGCGCTGCGCCTCTGCCGCTACGCCTCTGCCATCGCGGCTTTGAAGTCGATGATCTTCTGGCGCGCCTCGTCGCAGCCGGTGCCCAGCATCTGAACAGCCAGGATGGCCGCGTTCTTCGCGCCGTTGATGGCCACGCACGCCACCGGCACGCCGCTGGGCATCTGCACCATCGACAGCAGCGAATCGAGGCCACCGAGGTCGCTCGTCTTCATGGGCACGGTGATCACCGGGTTCGGCGTGTAGGCCGCCACGACGCCGCCCAGATGCGCCGCCTTGCCCGCCGCCGCGATGATGACGCGGATGCCGCGCTCGTGCGAGGTGCTCGCCCACTCGTGCACCTCGGCCGGCTTGCGATGCGCGCTCGCCACCTTCACCTCGTAGGGCACGCCGAACTCCTCCAGCTGCTGCATGCACGGCTCCATCGCCGGCATGTCCGACGTGCTTCCCATGATGATGCCCACCACCGGCGCACCCTCGTCCCAAGCCATATCCGCTCCTTCCCGAGCATTCCTCCAGCTGCGCGGCCCTCCCGCACAGCGCTTTCCACGCGACATCACGCACGGCGCCTCCATAGAGCGCGTGCGACAGCTCCCAAACGCCGCTCACACGGCACCCTTCACGCCCCACCAGCACGCACCGATCAGCGGGACGATCCTTGCGGAACCGATATGCGCGCCAATCGGCAGATCGCCCTGCAAAACGCGGGAATGTTTCACGTGAAACACCAGGCCCGCAAGGGACATCGCTCCGCAAGAGGCGCCGTCCCGCAAAGGACGCCGTTCCTATTGTACCGCGCCGCAGCACACTCCAACATGGCACACGCCAATGCGGCGCGCCGACGCCTAACGGCCCGTCCTCGGCGAACTCCCGCTCTCCCCACTCGCGCAGCGCCTCCAACACGGGAACAAAGCCCTCGCCGCGCGGTGTGAGGCGGTACTCCACGCGCGGCGGCACCTCGCCGAAGTCGTGACGCGAGATAAGGCCGTCGCGTTCCAGCTCGCGCAGCTGCTTGGAAAGCGTCGAATCGGAGATGCCGCCGACGCACCGTTTGATGGCGCCGAAGCGCCGCACGCCCTTGATGCCGATGTAGTACAGCAGCTCGATCTTCCAGCGACCGCCCACCACCGCCTGCACCTTGGAAACATAGGGGCACCGCGTCACCAACGCGCCTTGCCTCACCGCCATTCGCCTTCGCCTCCTTGCGCCGGAACACGCCCGACCCGCCCGCCCACGCCAACGTCGCACCCTTTTCGCGCATTCACGACACAGTGTGACAAAGGGATGGGGCCGATGTCACGCTCTTTGCCACGCCGTGTCGCAGCGGAGGGGCGGGCGGCACGCAATCGGAGAGAACGGCAACCGCAAGGCGCAAGGCGCGGAGCCGCAGCCGCAGGGGAGCAGCAAGGCCGCCGCGACAAGCGGCATACGGCACTGGGCTGGGGCCGTAGAAGCAGGAGCGCATACGACGCAGGGCTTCCGCGGCAAGCGGGCGCGCGGCAAGACGAACGCCAACGGACCGTCGGATGAGCGTTGATACTCGCGCGCGGGACGCTGGCGCTCACGCACGGGCCGTCGGAGGGCGTCGGCTCACACGCGGGCCGCCATCGCGCGCGGAGGGGCGAACGCAGAGCGGGCAGCAAGACGCAAATCGCCGAAATACCCGACCGTCCCCGCCCTCAATCGCACGCCAAGCATGCCAGCAGCGCCCCTTCGCAACCGGACGGCGAGGCGCCACGCGCGCCTACGAGAGCAAGAGAGAATCGATGCGCGAAACTTCCGCGAGCCGAATGACGAGATGCCTCACACGCCAGCCAACAAGTGATGCAGATGGCTATGAGCCCGCTCCTTCGTGCAGGGGCGCTCACCCAAAAGGCTCCACTCCAACACAAGGAGCAGCGTGTTGGCGAAATGGTCGGCGATCAGATCAGGAGGCACCGGGCCCGCCATGCGCGCCGGGCACGCGCGCATGGCAGCACGCACCTCGGCACGGACGACGCCGCGCAAGCGACTGAGCAGATAGCCCGAATCCTCGTTGCAAGCAAGCGTGCGCCGCACCACATCGAGATGGGAGGCGCAGAGGCCGTAAGCACGATCGAAGTGCGCATGCAGGCTCTCCTCCGCGCCCATCGAAGGATCCTCCTTTACCCGCAGATGCGCGACCACGCGCGACCACCCGTAGTCCAGCAGATCGAACTTGTCATCGAAGTAGTTGTAGAACGTCGCGCGCGGATATCCCGCGCGCCGGCATAGTTCGTTCACCGTCACCCGCTCGAACGGCTGCTCGGCCACCAGCTCCAACAACGCACGGGAGAACGCATCGAGCGTGCGCTGCGCCCCGCGCGTGGGCTTTTTCGTCACGTCGTACTTCATTCCAATTCCCCTGGCTCGATCTTGGTCGCAGCTGACCCGAACATGGACAGTTTCAACCGATCCGTCCAACGATGGGCAAAACAAGCGAACCTGTCTCTTGCATCGCTTCGCACGGCATTCTATGGTTGTCCCCGGTTCTTGACAAGCGTCCAAAACCGAACCTACCCCTTCGTCGCGCCCTTCTGGCCGGCGAAAGCGGGGCAAAGCCGAAACGAGAGCGAAACGCGATGGCGCGCACGGGAGGGCACGATGATCTTCTACTATTCAGCCACCGGGAACAGTCGGCACGTGGCCACACAGCTTGCCGCGGCGCTCGACGACGACGCCGTCTCCATCTCGGACTGCCAAGCAGAGGGCCGCACTTCGTTCGAGCTGCCGGCAGACAGGCCGATCGGCCTCGTCACGCCGACGTACTTCATGGGACTGCCCACCCTCATGTCCGACTTCCTCGACACGCTCGACCTCAACATCGAAGGGAACCCCTACGTCTACCTTGTCGCCACGTTCGGCAACTTCAGCGGCGCAACGCGAGCCATGACCGCAAAGGCCCTGAAAAAGCATGGCGTCCGACTGAGCGCCGCCTTCGGCGTGCGCATGGTGGACACATGGACTCCTTGGTTCGACGTGTCCGACCACAAGCGCAATCTGCGCATCACGCGCGAAGCCGACGCGCGCATCGATGACATCGCAGCGCGCGTCCTCAGACGGGAAGAGGGATCCCACCGCCTTCGCACGGGACCGCTGCTCGAGGCCCGCGCCATCCACGCCCTGTGGAAACGAGGGCGCTCCACCGCCCCCTTCTCGGTGAGCGACGCGTGCATAGGCTGCGGCATATGCGCGCAGAAGTGCCCGTCGAACGCCATCCGCATGAGCGAAGGAACGCCCGTTTGGGCAAGCAGCACGTGCGCGCAATGCCTCGGCTGTCTGCACCGCTGCCCCGTCTTCGCCATCCAACGCGGCCCTCGCACGAAGCGGCATGGTCAATGGACGCATCCCGGAGAGCGGATCGGATAGCGCGCGAAGCCGCAAAGTCGAAGGCTGGAAGACGCGGCGCGGCGCGCGGCACCGCAAGCCCAAGCGTTGACGGAAGCGGTGCTGCAAGGCACCGTGCCGCAGATCGCGGTGCCGCAAGCCCGAACATCCCAAGCCCAAGCGCCGCCGATCATGAGCGCGTAAGCGGCTTCCGCATCAGACTCGCCTGTAAGGATTCCGCATCGTCTCCTTGCATTCCGCTCTCGTGATCGCGAACGCAGGTGCTGAGCCTTGCCTCAGGGTGCGTCTGACCGGAATCGAAGCGAACCCAGCAAGCACAATCGACTTTCGTTGTTAAGCCAGGATTTATGCGAACTCGCGTTCGCCGGCCTCCAGCCGAGCCCTCTTCGATCGGACGCTTCGGAAAACTCCCTACTTGCCAGAGGGGCTTCCGAAGCGCCGGCAGGATCTTGCTCGACAGGCCGATCCGACCACTGCCGATCTCGGCTTGACAGCGGAAATCGTCCGAACCGGCTCAAATCGCGTCTTGCGCATAGATCCGCGACCCATCCGCAACGCTCAACATCCCTTTGGCTCTCCGCGATCTGGGCTTACGCCGATTGCTTTTGGCGCAGGACTTGTTTCAGAAACGAAAACCTATGCACAAGACGCGATTTGAGCCGGTTCGAGCCTCTGCCCATGTCAAACCCCTGCGATATGCGCGCAGATGGCTCGTCACGCTTCCTCCTGTCGCATACTCCGGCAAAGAAACGAAATCGGAGCCGCCCCGTCACACGCCGCCGAAATTCCCCTTGCTCCAAGAAAAGATAGTACTACTCTTTCCCGCTGTTTTAAGGCACAGTTCCGCGCAAGGCAAACCGCAGGAAGGAGACACCATGCATTTCACCGGAACGATTTGGCGACCGCCCTATGAAGCAGGATCGGCGTTGCTGCAGGTCACCGTCGGCTGCACGCACCACCGCTGCCGCTTCTGCTCGCTCTACCAAGACCCGTTCTCGCTTTCGCCGCTCTCCGAGGTGAAAGCCGATCTTGCCGAATTGCAGCGCTTCCATCCGCATGCGCAACGCATGTGGCTCACCGGCGCGAACCCCTTCGGCATCAGCGAAACGAAGCTCGCGCCCATCTTGCAAAGCGTCCGAGCGACGCTTCCCAACGTGCGAAGCATCGGGGGATTCGTGCGCATCGGCGATCTGCGGCGCAAAACCGACGCCGACTTGGCGCTCTGGGCCGAACTCGGCGTGGACGGCCTCACCATCGGCGTGGAAAGCGGTCACGACCCTTCGCTCGACTTCATGGAGAAGGGCCATACGGCGGCCGATATCGTGCAGCAGTGCCGTAGGCTCGACGCGGCGGGCATCAGCTATTACTTCTTCTATCTTTCGGGAATGGCCGGAGCCGGACGCTGCATCGAGGCCGCGCGGGCAAGCGCCGAGACGTTCAACCAGACGAAGCCGCGCATCATCGGCGTGCTTTCGATGACGCTGTTCCCCGATTCGCGCCTTGCGCTCGACGCGGAGCAAGGCCGTTTCGCCCCCGCCGGCGAACTGGAACGCCTCAAAGAGGTGCGCGAGCTGGTTGCGGGCCTTAAAATCGAGACGTTCCTTTCCACCGCGCACGTGTCCGACACCGTTCACGTGGAGGGGATGTTGCCGAACGACCAACTCCGCATCCTCTCGGCCCTCGACCGTGCGATCGACAGCTGCGACGAGCGCGCCTTGGAAAACTATCGGCGGCGCGTCCGTTCGCTATGAGGAGGGAAGGCTTGTGGAATTCTCCGGACGCACCTGGCGTCCAGCCTTCGAACGTTGGACGCCCATCATCGAAGCCACGAGCGGTTGCGCATGGGGCCGCTGTGCGTTTTGCACCCTGTACGAACAGGAGCGGTTCCGCGTGATTCCGCTCGAGCGCTTCTGCCGCGACCTCGACGAGCTGAAAGCCGCCGTCCCCTCCGCGCGCCGTCTGTGGCTCACCGGAGGGGATCCCTTCCAAATGGGATTTCGCCACCTCGAAGACCGGGCGCTGGCCGTGCGCGACCGCCTTATCAAAATGCAGACCATCGCCATGTTCGCCTCCGTCCGCGACATCAAGCGCTACAGCGACCGCGAACTGCACCGCCTCTCGCTGCTGCGCGTGGGCGGCTTGGTGATCGGCATGGAGAGCGCCGATGACCGCACGCTCGCCCTCGCGGGCAAAGGGTACACGGCGCGCGATGTGACGGAGCAGTGCCTACGACTCGAACGGGCGGGGATGGAATACAGCCTCATCTACATGACGGGGCTTGCGGGCGATGGGCGCGGTCGGGAGGCAGCGCGACGCACCGTGGAGGCGGTCAACAACCTGCGGCCCCGGTTCTTCGGAACAACCTCGCTCACCATCTTCCCCGGCTCCCGTTTCGAACAGCGCGTGCGCGAAGGGTCGTTCGCGCCCGCGAGCGAAGCCGAGCGGATCGACGAGCTGATCGAACTTGTGCGCGGCCTCTCCTTCAGGACGTTTTTCGATGCGCGCTCCCCCACGAACGCCGTCCCCGTGGCGGGGCTGCTTCCCTATGACCGGGACCGCATCCTCGCAACGCTCGACCACGCCCGCACGCATATCGACGAAGACGCGCTGGCCGCTTACCGCCGCGCGCTTCGCGAACCCTAGCAGTTGACGGTGGACGGGTGATCTGCCCGTTCCCTGATGCTGGTCAGCAAATCCGGAATCGCCGAGGCGGGTTTCGCCGCACGCAAAAAAGGGAGCCTTGCGGCTCCCTTCGATGTGTGGTGGTCGGAGACGGACTTGAACCGACGGCATTTAACGCCTGTTCAACCCTATAAAACACTGACAGGTCATTTACGAACAACCGAGGGAAACAGAGGGGCTTGTTTGACCCTGTAACTCCCTGTAGTCATGTACAGAATTCGTACACGTATACAGAGAGGCGCAATGATGAAGGAAAAGACACAGAACTTAAGTCTCGATGCGGAAACGCTGTATAGCGATCTGATCAACTTAACCAGTTTGCTACTGGCCGTAGGGGACGCTCTCGAAAACGAAGACAACCTGTATGCCGGGGCGATTGTCGTGGCACGACATGAGCTTGAAGCCGCTTGTGTCGTTTTGCAACGGGCGCTGTAACAGCAGAGGCTCCCTACAGGAGCCTCTGCCACTCGAATAGATAAAAGCCGATTTGTTCATGAACCCGTCTTCGCATCGGCTTTGGAACTGTAGAAGACCTCTTCCCCAGTGAAGCCAATGAGTTTCCTTTCGAATACCAACCTTTTACCGTCAGCACTTTTCGAAGCCGTTGCTGTTAGGGTAACGCCGTCTTTCTTGAAAAACTGATACGAATCCCCATCTTTCTTGAGCTTGCCGCTCATAGCGAAATCTCCTGTTACCTCCCACCTGTCTCCATCAAGGATGAGGTTCGCCCACACCTCGCTCCCATCGACAACATCCGTAGCCCGTGCGTACCACGTGCCAGACAGGCCCTGTGCTTCTTTCGAACAGGAGGAAATCCCCGTGGCCGCAAACGCTCCGACAAAAAGAACGATGAGGGCAAGCGCAGCAAGAGTGGCTACCATACCGGGAGTCCAGAATTTGTTATGAGCAACAGGTTTTTTGTTCGCGTTCATGTTTACTCCTACTCAGATGTGTACTCTCCTTCGATAAGAGAAGTGGTTGAAGTCGCACCGTCGATGCACATGACGGACGATGTGCCGCTGTCGCTTCTCTCTATTTCATAGACAGCCCCATCTGCCGCCACAAGTAGACCTTCTTGAACCGTGCCCTCCATCACTCCCTGGCCCCCATAACTCCCGTTTTCGTCTTGGCTTGAGATGCTCCACTTCGAATCATCCATTGTCAGCGTGAAAACGATTCCTTCCTGCAAGCGACGTAGCTCTAGCTGTTCCCCTTCAGAAGACGAAAATCCACTGGAATCGCTCTGCTTATAGCGCTCGACTGAAGAGGAGCTTGGCGACACACCACCTGGCGACACACCACCCCCGGCGTTGCCGCCTGCGCTTCCGCTGCGCTGAATGCTCCCTTCGCCGATGAGTTCCCCAGCTGCTTTTAGGGCTTCATGGCCTGTGTCCGTACTAGACACTGCGCCAATATCCTTATCGGCAAATCCCCACGAATCGCCGTCAGCGAAATCGGCCCTAACCACATACAGTTCATACTCGGCTGGTTCTCCATAATTGCCGACGACAAGCGTGCTGTATTCCTGACAGATGAAACTCATGTCCCTAGAATCCGTTGGTCCATCTTTCGCATCAAAAAAACTACAGAGGTATTCCCCGTTTTCGTCCAGCAAAACAACAGCAAATACTACGCTCCATCCGGTGTTGGGCGAGTTCGCTTTCACTGTTACACCCGCTTCAACAACTAACGTGTCGGTGGCGGCCAATGTGCCGTCTATTGTTTGAACTTGATGACCATTGTCAAACCAGACAGCCCCGGCAGTGGCTCCACTCACAGGGCATGGTGTCGAGAAATCACCATCGTTTACGTAATCGTCGGCAGTTTTCGGCTGGGTTGTTTCCTTTTGAGTGGATTCCGCTTCGGGGGCCTCCTGAGCGACGCAGCTTGCAAGCATGCATCCAAGCGTCAAACAAACCACCAGTACGATGCAGCCATAACGAACCCTGTCCCAATTACTACGAATATTTTCACGCATGGGCCACTTCCTACAACTCTCTCGCGGTGTTGCTGCCCGTGTCCAGCTCGTAGCGCTTCCGGATGCCGCCGGTCAGCTCCACGGTGGCCACGGTGCCGTCGATGGACACCGACGCAAGGTCGCTTTCGCAGCCCGACCATCCCGAGACGGTCGCAAAGACCTCCCGCGCGCCGTCCTCGAAGACGACGGCGCGGGTGGCCGGGTCGGTCTTCCCGCTGTACGCGTACATCACATGCCCCCTTCGCTCGCCGCCGCGTTCTCCCGCGCCGCGTCCCTCACGGCGCCGGCGAGGTCTTCAAGCTCGATGACCCTGCGCGCGCCCAGCTTGGCGAGCAGCGGGAGGCTTATGGTCCCCTGCGCGCCGCGCTCGTTCAGCTTCGAGGTGGGCAGCACGTGGAACTCCCATTGGGAGAGGTCGAGGGGGTTGGGGTTCGCCATGTCCTGGACGGTGCAGTTCTCGAGGGCGAACACGTACACGTCGGCCTGCCTGCGCGCTGTTTCCTCGAAGGTGTTGTCCTCCGGGTTCCACGCGCGGGACGGGCGCGTGCTGAACATGGGAGTTGAAAGGGCCTTCTGCCCCCACACTTGGATGTACGCCGAGGCCTTGACCTCCACCTTGACCTGCTCGGCCTCCCACAGGATGTCGTAGGCCCCCCCACTCCTCGCTGGTGCTGTTCGCGCAGTCGAGAGCGAGGCTCACGAGGTATTCCGCGAACTTGCCGCGCTCGGCGTTGCTGTTCAGCTCGGAGTGCGCCCAGCGCCAATAGTCCTGCACGCAGGCCACCCTCCTGCCGTCGCACAGGATTGGCTCGCTGCCGGTCTTCGGCGTGCAGCGTATGACGGGGTACTTGATTTTGTCGGCCATGCATCCTCCAATCAGTCTCCTGCTCACACTATATCGCAAATTGTCACTTATATAGGTGTAACTCATAGAGGGCTATCGGAAACGATGTGAGCCTATCGGAGAAAGGCTCACGCATGACGGAACTGGATATAAAGATGAGAACGGGTCTTCGCATCAAGGAATTGCGAGCGAAGACGGGCCTGAGTCAAGAGAGTTTCGCGTGGGGCATCGGAATGGCAAGGACGTACTTCGCAGAAGTAGAGACGGGCAAACGCAACACATCGCTCGTCAACCTTGAGCGAATAGCGAACGGCCTCGGGGTGACCTTGGCAGAGTTCTTCAGCTCGGAGTTGTTCGACAAATAGTATTGGCCGCCCACCAAGCCACCACTCGAATGCGATTGTTGCAACAATCGCCTCGCACGACTATCAAAGCCGAAAGAAATCGAATAGCTAATGAAAAGGGAGCCTTGCGGCTCCCTTTGATGTGTGGTGGTCGGAGACGGACTTGAACCGCCGGCACGGGGATTTTCAGTCCCCTGCTCTACCAACTGAGCTACCCGACCGGAAACGCCTCATCGGCGCGAGACGATATTGTACCGGTCGCCCGCCCGCCGGTCAAGCGCTCCCCTGAAAATGTTTCACGTGAAACATTCGAGAGCGCGGCGACGCAGGCAACGCGGCAGGGAAGCGAACGGGATGCACGGATCGCCCGGGCAGACCGCACGGGCGGCACCCCTCCAGGCGCGACCCCACAGCCGCCGTCCGCTATTTGCACGCGCAGCCCTCGCCGAACAAAAGCTCCCGCTCTTCGCCGGTGAGGGCAGCGCGGGCTTGGTCGCGCAGGTTGTTCACACCGATGAAGAACTGGCGCATCATCACCACCATGAGGTAGCGGCCGTGCGGCGTGAGCGTCAACTCGTCGCGCGTGTCGCGGTCGAACGCGCCCGCAGCCTTCATGAACGCCATCTCCACAGGCAGCCCCGCCTCCACCGTGCAGCCGAAATCGCGCTCCCACGCCACCTTGTCCAGCCGCAGACCGAACAGCTGCATCATGAACCGGTAGCGCATGCGGTCGCGCTTGCTGAACGTGGTCTTGCCCATGAGCGACATGCGACCGGATTCGATGGCCGCGTTGTAATCCTTCACCGAGAACGTGTTCACGTACAGGCTCTCGCCCAGATACGTGATGCCGCCCGATCCGATGGCCGGGTACTCCTCGTAATCCACCACGTACTCATCGATCATCACGTCCTCGCCGTCCGCTCCGCTGCCGCGGCGGTTAAAGGTCCACGCCGAACCGTTCTCGAACAGCGGGTCGCTACCGCCGGTCAAAAGCTCGCAGATGATTTCGTAGAAACGCTGTTCGCGACGATAATCCACCGGACCCACGGTGCGCGCCAGCGAGCGCGCCACGCTCGGCGACGCCATGAGCGGATAGAACGTGGTTTGGCTCGCGCCGCTTTCCACCACGCGCTCGATGTCGCTGATGAGGATGTCTTCGGTCTGCGCGGGGAAGTTGAAGATCATGTCCGCGTTCATCGAGACGAAGTACGGGCTGGCCTCCTGGATACGCTCCATGATCTCCTGCCCGCAGCCGTACTTGTCAAAGCGGTCCATCTGCTTGAGCAGCCCGTCATCGAAGCTCTGCACGCCCACGGACAGGCGCTGCACGCGGCCCTGCAGCTTGTCCA
>ERZ826396.2184-NODE-2184-length-17451-cov-3.864854_pt1 | contig 17451 bp, 14 predicted proteins | sample MGYA00519926_ERZ826396 | MGnify/ENA primary metagenome ERZ826396 (study PRJEB31778, sample SAMEA3449230) | human gut metagenome | biome: human gut; feature: human-associated habitat; material: faeces | place: United Kingdom | collected 2010/2012 ... | reverse complement strand
TTCCAACAAGGGCGATGTTCTGATTGCCGGAAAACGCGCAAGGATCCTGGGACGCGTCTGTATGGATCAGTTCATGGTTGATGTGACAAAGATTCCTGAGGCAAAGGTAGGGGATGTCGCAACGCTCATCGGCACAGACGGCATCGAAACGATTACAATGGAGGAAATCGGCGACCGCTCCGGCAGATTTAACTACGAAACCGCGTGCTGCCTCGGAAAGCGGATTCCACGCGTCTATGAAAAAGGCGGAAAAATCGTCTGTACGCGGGATTATTTTCACGAAGAGAAACTCTTTTTTTAAAGAATGGTATACGCTCTGAGAAAGCAGCCAATACTTGTCCTGAGGTAAAAAAACAGGAAAGGAAGAAAAAAGAGTGAAGCGCGGAGATATTTATTATGCAGATTTAAGACCCGTGGTCGGATCGGAACAGGGAGGTGTCCGCCCGGTGCTGATTATCCAGAACGATATTGGCAACCGTTACAGCCCGACTGTGATCTGTGCGGCAATTACTTCCAGGATGAATAAAACAAAGCTTCCGACCCATATCGAAATTTTTTCCGGGGAATATGAAATCGAAAAGGATTCCGTAATTTTACTGGAACAGCTCCGCACAATAGATAAAAAGAGGCTGAAAGACAAAGTATGCCATCTGGATGCGCGGGTGATGAACCGCGTAAACTCTGCCTTGAAGGTCAGCCTTTCGCTGGATACATAAAGAAACCGTACAAAGCAGATGTTTTCTTGACGTTTTCCAGCCAAAATGCTATGATAAAGAACTAGAAACACGTTAGATAAAGGAGAAAAGAAATGTCCGGACATTCAAAATTTGCAAACATCAAGCATAAAAAAGAAAAAAATGACGCTGCAAAGGGAAAAATTTTCACCATTCTCGGAAGAGAAATTGCAGTTGCCGTAAAAGAGGGTGGTCCTGACCCTGCGAACAACTTCAAGCTGGCACAGGTCGTTGCAAAGGCAAAATCCAACAACATGCCTAACGACACCATTGAACGAGGAATTAAGAAGGCTGCCGGCGACGTCGGCAACGTTAATTACGAATATATTACTTACGAAGGCTATGGCCCCGGCGGAATCGCAATCATCGTCGATGCCCTGACCGATAACAAGAACCGTACCGCTGCCAACGTCAGAAGCGCGTTCACAAAGGGCAACGGCAACATTGGCACACCTGGCTGTGTATCCTTTATGTTCGATAAGAAGGGTCAGATCATCATCGATAAAGAAGAATGCGATATGGAAGCGGACGATCTGATGATGACCGCTCTGGATGCAGGCGCAGAGGATTTCAGCGAGGAAGAGGACAGCTTCGAAATTCTGACCGATCCCGATACTTTTGAAGAAGTGCGCGAAGCGCTGGAGAAGGCAGGCATTCCGATGGCATCCGCAGATGTTACCATGATTCCTCAGAACTATGTCAAGGTAACAGACGAGACTGCATTAAAGGGACTGCAGCGTACCCTGGATCTGCTGGACGAGGATGACGACGTTCAGGCAGTATATCACAACTGGGACGAAGAATAAAACGGACAAAAGACCGGATTTTTGCCGGAAAGACAAAGAGGTAAGAGGATACTATGGCATACGCAAAGGAAACGATCTGTATACAGTCTGGCTGGAAGCCGAAGAACGGAGAGCCGAGAGTGCTCCCGATTTATCAGAGTACGACGTTTAAATATGAATCCTCTGAGCAGATGGGCAGACTTTTTGATCTGGAGGAATCCGGATATTTTTACAGCCGTCTGGCAAATCCGACCAACGACTGTGTCGCACAGAAAATCTGTGAACTGGAGGGCGGCGCAGCAGCGATGCTGACCGGTTCCGGACAGGCGGCAAACTACTATGCCGTTTTCAATATCTGCGAGGCGGGCGACCATGTCGTATTATCGTCCACTGTATACGGCGGAACCTTCAATCTGCTGGCGGTTACCATGAAAAAAATGGGCGTATCCTGTACTGTCGTAGACCCGGATGCGGATTACGAGACGATCTGCAAGGCGTTCCAGCCCAATACCAAATGTGTTATGGCGGAATCTCTGGCAAATCCCGCGCTGGTTGTGTTGGATTTTGAAAAATTCGCCCGTGCGGCGCATGCACATCATGTACCGTTAATCGTTGACAACACGTTTCCGACCCCGATCAACTGTAATCCGTTCGAATGGGGGGTCGATATCGTAACACATTCCACCACCAAATATATGGACGGTCATGCAATGGCGCTGGGCGGTGCGATCGTAGATTCCGGCAATTTCGACTGGTCTGCATACCCGGATAAGTTTCCGGGACTCTGCGCACCGGATGAATCCTATCACGGTGTGGTCTATACGGAAAAATTCGGCAAGAAAGCATACATTACCAAGGCCACGGTGCAGCTGATGCGCGATCTCGGCTCGATCCAGTCCCCCATGAATGCGTTCCTTTTGAATGTGGGCTTAGAGACGCTGCATCTGAGGATGCCCAGACATTGTGAGAATGCCCAGAGGGTAGCGGAGTATCTGGAAAGCCATGAAAAGGTAGCCTGGGTGAATTATCCTGGGCTTAAAAGCAGCCCATATTATGAACTTGCCAGGAAGTATATGCCGAACGGGACCTGCGGCGTGATTTCCTTTGGCTTAAAGGGAGGCAGAAGCGCTGCGGAAAGAATGATGGATAAGCTGGAATTGGCGGCCATTGTCACGCATGTGGCAGATGCCAGAACCTGTGTGCTCCATCCTGCCAGCCATACGCACAGGCAGATGAACGATGAACAGCTTAAGGAAGCGGGAGTGAATCCGGAACTGATCCGCTTTTCCGTTGGGCTGGAGAATGCGGAAGACATTATTGCGGATCTGGAGCAGGCGTTGGACGCGATCTGATATGATGGCGGGATAACAGGATGAGGGCGGGGAGGTTATGAGATTTCACAAATCTGTAATCACTTATATATTGTGGGCGTTATACGGGCTGACAGTCTGTGCGGCACTGACGTTACAGCTGGATGCATTCTGCTTCCAGCTGGGGATTCAAAGTGCCGTCGCCCCGCTCTTGGCAGCGGGAGGATGTATCCTCCTGCTTTTTCTGATCCTGTACCTTCCGCTTCGATGTGTGGCGGCAAAAACGGGCAAAAGAAAGACGGGAGCGCGCATGCAGCGCAGGGGACCGGCGATTTGGGAGTATCCTTTTGTGCTTCTCCTAGAACTTACGGCGGCATTCATACGCCTTTGGGAAGGAGGAAGGGCCAGGGCGGGAAGCGCAGCGGACATCGGCATATCCGTCGGAACGATTGAAGCGGAACCTGCACTGCTGCTTGACCTGATCGCGCTTTTGCTGCTTTACTGTGCTGTCAGGCTTATATTGGGGAAAGTGGGGGCGGCGGCAGCATCTGTCGCTTATGTGCTGCTGCCCATTCTGACGGAAACTGTGGCGGAAGCTATGACGGCTTTCTTTTTCCTGGCGGGAACGCTGCTGTTCCTTTTGATTGCGCTTCTTCTGTATCTGCTTGCCAAAGCGCATGCGGCGATCTGGCCCATGGCGCTGTTTACAGGACTGATTATGGGAGCGGCTGTCTTTTTGGATGCTGCCTTTTTGTGCATGCCCTTGCTGGTTCTTGCAGGAATATTTGAAGCGGAAGAGGCGGGGACAGGAAAACGGAAGGCTGTGGCTGCCTGTTGGCTGCTGCTGGCAGGTGCTGCGATCTACTTCATCCTGCTGTTCGGCTACGCTTATCTGTATGAAACCTCCGTCTCAGAATATCTTGCCGCATGGGCATCCTGCTTTATGCCGCATGCGGCGGTTTGGGAACGGGAACAGCTTTGGCGGCTGTTTCCGGTCAGCTGCATGTGTGTTCTGTATGTATTCGGCTTTTTCGAGGATGAGCAGGGGACGGGGAGCATTTGGTTTTTGCCGTTTTTATTTCTGATATGCCTGAATGTTCTCTCTGGCGGTTCTGCTGGTTCCCGTTCGCTGGGCGTGCTCTTTTGGCTTATTCTGGGAGGAAGCGGCCTGTATAGTGCCTGCTGCGCAAAAAGGCCGCAGAGGCAGGGCAGAGGCATGCAGAGAAAAAGGGGACAGGCTGCAGGACGCCCGGAAACGGATGAGAAAAAAACGAAGCGCATGCGTGAAAAAAAGCCGCCGCAGCCTTTGGATACAGCCGCTTCTCAAGAGGAAGCGGATATCCTTCCTGGCGCACCGCTTCCAACGCCTCTTCCCATGCCCAAGCGCCGGGCACATAAACCGATTGATTACGCGTTTGAGCCGGGGGAGCATGAGATGTGTTATGATATTGAACAGATCGATGAAGGGGATGACTTTGATCTTTCATAGGATTCTGCAAAAAACGCACAACAGCCATTTCCGTATCCCATTTGCCCTTTATGCGGATAGGAAAGGCTGTTTTGTGCGTTTTTAGTCTGTGCGTATAAGAAAGAGCCTTTTCGCCAACACTATTGAAAAGCGGTTTCCAACCGGTCTCCTGAATATCCTGCCCCCAGCGGAAGGCAGGATATTCAGGCAGCTGCGTTGAACGGTTAATCAAAAGGAGAAGAGGAGCGGAAAAGCGCATGCGGGATGAAAAGGAGCAAAAACAGCAGCAGGGACAGAATACGGAAGGCGCGAAATCCGAAAAACAGGAGCAGGAACGGCTGCGGGATGAGCGGATCGAACAGACCGGCCAGCTGACGCTGGAGCGGCACGGTGAAGATGAAAAAGCCCTCCATATGATCAGCATTATTGGGGAAATAGAAGGACATGACAATCTGAGCAGTTCTGCCAAGACCACCAAATATGAGCATATCCTTCCGCAGCTGGCGGCGATTGAGGACAGCAGCCATATAGAAGGCCTGCTGATCCTGCTTAACACGATGGGAGGGGATGTGGAAGCTGGTCTGGCCATTGCGGAGATGATCGCGTCATTGAGCAAGCCTACGGTATCGCTGGTTCTCGGCGGCGGTCATTCCATAGGCGTCCCGATCGCGGTCAGCGCAGACTATTCCTTTATCGTGCCCTCCGGGACCATGGTGATCCATCCGGTCAGGATGAATGGGACCGTGATCGGTGCACCGCAGACCTTTGACTATTTTAAGCAGATACAGGATCGGATCACTGGCTTCGTCTGTTCCCATTGCAGGATGACCCGTAACAGAATGGAAGAACTGATGATGGAAACGGGTGTGCTGACCAAAGATCTGGGAACCATTCTGGTGGGAAAAGAGGCCGTTCGCGCCGGGCTGATTGACGAAGTTGGAGGTATCCGGGAAGCAATCGCTAAGCTCCATGAACTCTCCGGCTATAAGAATAAGAAAGAAGGGCGGGTCGCAGATTAGGGGGAGTTCTGGCCCCTTTGCTCTGCGGAGAGTCCTTTTGCTGTACGCTAAATTGTCCCTCTTTCCCACCTCTTGCTTCGTCTGAATCCTGCTTTGCCGGGGCGGTACCTTGCGTTGCCGCGCACAAAACTGCCACCCCGGCAAAGCAGGAATCAGGCGAAACAGGAGGAAGGGAAGGGGGACGATTTTGCGTGCGGTAAGAGGACTTCCCGCAAAGCAAAGGGGCCGGGCCCGGCGTTTTTTAAGGATGACAAGTCCGTTGTTTCGTGTTATACTATTTTCGATTAGGTCTATGATTCTGACTGATTTTGGAGGCGGTAAGATGGCATCAGCTGCGGGAAGCAGGTCAGGCAAAAAGAATACATCCTCTTCTTCCAGAACGAGAAGCAGCTCCAGCAAAAAGAGCACTACCAAAAGAAATACCTCGTCTAAGACCGCTGTGGTCAGAGAGAGAACGGAAAAGAAAAGCGCGATCACCAATGAGATCCTTCTTATTGGTGTGTTTGCGTTAAGCATTTTGCTTTTCCTATGCAATTTCGGAGTGATTGGCCCTGTGGGGAATGCGGTGAGCAGCTGCATGTTCGGGCTCTTCGGCATGATTGCCTATATTGTGCCCATCCTGCTTTTTGTGGGACTGGCTTTTGGCATTTCCAATAAGGGAAATATATTTGCGGCTTTGAAGATAGGAGCCGGCGTTGTTTTGTTTCTGTTAATCGGCGTGGTGTTGGAATTAGTAGGAGGGCAGGTGCCGTCCATGGATAGCTATTCCATCACCGAACTTTATCTGATGAGCGCGGAAACCAAAACAGGAGGCGGTGTGCTGTCCGGTTCCCTCGCATATTTACTGGATCATTTCCTGGGTATGGTAGGGGCGGTGGTGCTGGTCATCGTTTTGGCGATCATCTGTTTGGTGATTATTACGGAGCGTTCTTTTGTGAGCGGGGTGAAAAGCGGAGGCCGGAAGGTCTATGAATCCGCAAGGGAAGACGCCCGCGTGCGCAGGGAACGGGCTGCAAGACGGAAGGAAGAACTTCAAAATCGCCGGGAAGAAGCACGGCTTCGCAGAGAAGAGGAAGAAGCCCGTGAGGATGCAGAAAAGATCCTCCGGATGGATAAGAAAGTTTCGGGCGTCATGATCGATACGACGCTTGCACATAAAGAACGTTCTGCGGATATGCAGACGCGGACACGGGGGGATGTCCATGAGATCACGGTAGATGCGCCGCCTGCGGAACATACGGAAGAAGCCGCGGCATTATCCCGTGAGGAAGAATCTCCCGGATTGGGACAGATACGAATACATATGGCCTCAGACAAAAAAGAAGAGGCGGCAGATGTCGGCCAGCGCGAACCGTCCCATCGTGAGGCAAAGAAGAGCTCTGTTTCCGACATACAGGAAGAAACAAAGCAGGATCCGCTCGCCAGAACCTATCGGAGCGCGGATGTGTTCAGTGATATGAAGGCGGTTACGCCGATTCACATCACAGTTAAGCCGCTGGAGGAAGAACCGGTTCCCGATGTGTTCCATCAGAATATCCTTCCCTGGGATGACGAAGGGGAGGAGCCTGCAGCTTTGCTGGATATGGAAAGGAATGAAGAGGAAGAAATCCCGGCACCGGAAATCGAATTCACGGAGCAGAAGCCGGATTTCGTCCGAGATCTGGAAGCGGAAGAGGGCGATGAAGCCGAAGAGATGGCCGGGGATGTGCTGCCTTTGGAAGAAAGCGCACCTGTAAGAAAAGCAGAAAAAGCTCGCCCTGCGGCGCGGCAGGAAGAAGCGGCGAATGATACAGGAAAGGATGCAGGAAAGGCCGCAATAGAGGAGCTGCGCAAAGAAGCGAAACGAAAACAGCCGGAGCGCCCTTATCAGTTTCCACCGCTGTCTCTGTTGAAGAAAGTAGGGGGCGGCAGCGGCAAAGACGCGGTGCGTGAGCTGAAGAACACGGCGGCCAAGCTGCAGCAGACGCTGGCCACTTTCGGCGTGAAGGTGACAATCACCGATATCAGTCAGGGCCCTGCGGTAACTAGATATGAACTTCAGCCGGAGCAGGGCGTAAAGGTGAGCAAGATCCTGAATCTGGCGGACGATATCAAGCTGAATCTGGCTGCCACGGATATTCGTATCGAAGCGCCGATTCCGGGGAAAGCCGCCATTGGAATTGAAGTTCCCAATAAAGAGAATACCATGGTGGGGCTGAGAGAACTGTTGGAGAGCCGGGAATTTAAAGAGTTCCCATCCAAACTGGCTTTCGCCGTGGGAAAAGATATCGCGGGCAAGGTGGTGGTCTCCGACATCGCCAAAATGCCTCATATGCTGATCGCCGGTTCCACCGGTTCGGGTAAGTCCGTATGCATCAATACGCTGATCATGAGCATTCTGTATAAAGCGAAACCGGATGAAGTGAAACTTATCCTGGTGGATCCGAAGGTGGTGGAGCTGAGTGTGTACAATGGAATTCCTCATCTGCTGATCCCTGTGGTCACGGATCCGAAACAGGCGTCTTCGGCTCTGCATTGGGGCGTGGCTGAGATGACGGATCGCTATCAGAAATTCGCGGACATGAACGTGCGTGATCTGAAGGGATATAATAAAAAAGCGGATGAAATGCGCCAGAAGGGAGCGGTAGATGCGCCGCAGCGGCTGCCGCAGATCGTAATCATTGTGGACGAGCTGGCGGATCTGATGATGGTTGCACCGGGAGAGGTGGAAGAATCCATCTGCCGTCTGGCACAGCTGGCCAGAGCGGCAGGCATTCATCTGATCATTGCCACACAGCGTCCGTCTGTGGATGTAATTACCGGTCTGATTAAGGCGAATATGCCGAGCCGGGTGGCGTTCGCCGTTTCCAGCGGTGTGGACTCAAGAACCATTCTGGACATGAACGGTGCGGAAAAACTTCTGGGAAAGGGAGATATGCTTTTCTACCCGCAGGGATATCCGAAGCCAGCCCGCGTCCAGGGAGCGTTCGTATCTGATTCTGAAGTTTCGGATGTGGTTGATTTCCTGAAAAATCAGGTGATCGGAAATGTATATGATGATCAGATCATTGAGAAGGTAAAGAGCATGGACGGAGGTTCAGGAGGCCAGGGCGGAAGCGGTTCTGGCGGAACGGAACGGGATGCTTACTTTGAAGAAGCCGGGAAATTCATCATCGATAAGGACAAGGCTTCGATCGGCATGCTGCAGCGTGTATTCAAAATCGGCTTCAACAGGGCTGCCAGGATCATGGATCAGCTGGCGGAGGCAGGCGTGGTCGGTGAAGAAGAAGGGACGAAACCCCGGAAAATTCTGATGAGTCAAGAACAGTTTGAACAATATATAGAGGAATCTCTATGAAGGAGGCGGACATAGTGAAAACAGATATTGAGATTGCACAGGAAGCGGTAATGGAGCCCATCGCCAAGGTGGCAGAAAGCCTTGGAATCGGGGAAGAAGATCTGGAACTTTATGGAAAATATAAAGCGAAGATCTCTGATGAATACATGGAATCCATCAAGGACAGGCCGGATGGCAAGCTGATCCTTGTGACTGCAATCAATCCGACGCCAGCCGGAGAAGGAAAGACCACCACCAGCATCGGGCTGGGAGAGGCCTTCGGCAGGCTTGGGAAAAAGGCGGTTTTGGCGCTGAGGGAGCCGTCCCTTGGGCCGTGTTTTGGAATTAAGGGCGGCGCCGCAGGCGGCGGATACGCGCAGGTAGTGCCTATGGAGGATCTGAACCTGCATTTTACGGGAGATTTTCATGCGATTACAGCTGCCAATAATTTATGCGCGGCGCTACTTGATAATCATATTCAACAAGGGAACGAATTGGGCATTGATACCAGACAGGTGGTTTGGAAGCGCTGCCTGGATATGAACGACAGGGTTCTGCGCAATATCGTTGTCGGGCTGGGAAGCAAAGCGGACGGAACCGTGAGGGAAGATCATTTTGTTATCACCGTAGCCACGGAAATCATGGCAGTGCTCTGCCTGGCAGAGGATATGGAGGATCTGAAGGCGCGCCTGTCCAGAATGGTGGTTGCCTATACCTATGATGGGAAGCCCGTAACGGCTGGAGATATTAAGGCGGTGGGCTCCATGGCAGCCCTGCTGAAGGACGCGCTTAAGCCCAATCTGATCCAGACATTGGAGCATACGCCCGCACTGGTTCATGGAGGTCCTTTTGCCAATATTGCACATGGATGTAACTCTGTTCGTGCGACGAAGGCAGCGCTGAAAATGGCAGATTATGTGATTACAGAGGCAGGATTCGGCGCGGATCTGGGCGCAGAGAAGTTCTTTGACATTAAATGCCGGATGTCAGGGCTGAAGCCTTCTGCAGTGGTGCTTGTCGCTACGGTGAGGGCCCTGAAGTACAACGGCGGCGTCGCAAAAGAAAACCTGAAGGACGAAAACCTGGATGCGCTCAAGAAGGGAATCGTCAATCTGGAGAAGCATATCGAAAACCTGCAGGAATACGGCGTGCCCGTGGTGGTCACACTGAATGCTTTCCTCACGGATACAGAGGAAGAAGTGGCCTTTGTGAAGCATTTCTGTGAAGAAAGAGGCTGTGAATTCGCAATATCCCAGGTATGGGAAAAAGGCGGGGAAGGCGGCATAGAACTGGCTCAGAAAGTGCTCGAGACGCTTGAAAAGAAGGAAAGCCATTTCCATGTGCTCTATGAAGATTCCTGCAGCCTGAAGGAGAAGATTCAGACAGTTGCCGGGAAAATCTATGGGGCGGACGGGGTTGTGTATACGCCGGCGGCATCCAGGCAGCTCGCACGGCTGACCGAGCTGGGATTCGGCAATCTTCCGGTCTGCATGGCGAAAACACAGTATTCTTTGTCGGACGATCCCAAGCTGCTCGGCAGGCCTGAACATTTTGAAATCACCGTGCGGGAAGCTTATGTCTCCGCAGGCGCGGGATTCGTTGTGGTGCTGACCGGAGCGGTGATGACCATGCCGGGACTCCCGAAAGAACCTGCCGCGTTCCGAATTGATGTGGATGAGAATGGTAAGATTACAGGTCTCTTTTAAGGGAAAACGGCTTGTGGAAGGATGTGTGTGAATTGGCGCAGTTGATAGATGGGAAAGCGATTTCCCAGGCGATCAAGGATGAAGTAAAAGAACAGGTGGGGGCCCTGAAAGAAAAGGGGATTGAAGTGACCCTGGCGGTGATCCAGGTGGGGACCAATCCAGCCTCCACGATTTATGTAAATAATAAAAAGAAAGCATGTGCGTATACGGGAATTCGTTCCCTCTCCTATGAGCTTCCGGAGGAAACCAGCCAGGAAGAACTGCTGGATCTTGTGCGTGAGTTGAATGAGCGGAAAGATGTGAATGGGATTTTGGTGCAGCTTCCGCTGCCGCCGCATATGGATGAGGATGCGGTTATCCGTACCATTTCTCCTGAAAAGGATGTGGACGGGTTCCACCCGCAGAACGTTGGTGCGCTGTGCATCGGACAGAAGGGATTCGTATCCTGTACGCCGGCGGGAATTATCCAGCTATTGAAACGTTCAGGGATAGAAATTGCAGGGAAGGAATGCGTTGTAATCGGGCGCAGCAATATTGTCGGAAAGCCTATGGCGCTTCTTCTTCTGCGGGAAAACGGAACGGTAACCGTCGCCCATTCCCGCACGGCGGATCTGAAGGCGGTGGCAAAGCGGGCCGATATCCTGATTGTAGCGGTTGGAAAAGCCAAGATGATTACGAGTGAATATGTGAAGCCCGGAGCCGCTGTGATCGATGTGGGAATGGACCGGGATGAAAACAACAAGCTTTGTGGAGATGTGTATTATGAGGATGTGGTAAAAGTGGCCGGGGCGATTACTCCGGTTCCGGGAGGCGTGGGACCGATGACAATTGCCATGCTGATGTATAACTGCCTTGAGTCCGTGCGGCTTAAGATGGAGTAACAGGAAGGATGCCTATGAAATGTCCCAGATGCGGAAGTGAAATGAAAGATGGGATGCTGTTCTGTGAAAAGTGCGGGGAAGAAATCCGGATTGTGCAGGATTTTGAACCGGAAGTGGACGGCATTATGACCGGTCTGGGAGAGGACACCTTTGCAGAAGAGCCGTCGGATAAACCCGAGACCGCAAGAAAAAAGAAGCCGCTTTCATCCGGAAAGAAAAAGCTGATTGGAGCGGGGGTTTTGCTCATTATGCTTTTGATCGTTTTGAGTACAGCCCTGCTGCACCGTTACGACGGAGAATATCAGTATGGTCAGGCGAGAAGATATCTGTCTGAAAGAAACTATGCGAAAGCTTATCCTTATGCGGAACGGGCGGTTTCGATAGAACCAGAAAATCTGGAATACCTTTCCGCCTATGCTGCCTGTCTGGCGGCGAACGGACAAGAGGAAGAGACGATCGATGTTTGCTTGCGGATGATTGAACTGGATGCAGACAACCAGGCGGCCTATGACAGCCTGATTGCAATTTATGCGGACAGAAAGGCCTATCAGGAGATAAATGATCTTTTGTTATCCTGCCCGGATGAGCGGATCGTTAATCAATATCCCTCTTATGTGGCAAAGCCTCCGGAGTTTTCGGTGAAGAGCGGCATATATAACGAAACGATTTCACTGAGGCTCAGGGCGAATACGAAAGGAACCATTTATTATACATTGGACGGAAGTCAGCCGGATGAAAACAGCGCGATATATACCTCCCCGATTTTTTTGGAAACAGGGGGATATCGGGTGAGAGCTGTTTTTGTGAATGCCTATGGAGTTGCCAGTCAGGAGCAGGAAGAAAATTATTATGTGGATGTGACGGTTCCTGATGCGCCGAAGGTATCGCCGGAGGAGGGCAGCTACTCCAGACCTACTCTCATTACGGTGGAGGCTGGGGAAGACTGTACGGTGTATTATACCACCGACGGAACGCTTCCAACCAAGGACAGCACGCAGTATACAGGGCCTTTTCCGATGCCAGTGGGAGTGACGAACTTCCGGTTCTGCAGTTACAGCGCTGCGGGTGTTGCGAGTGAAGAGGTTCAGGCAACCTATTCTTTGAATCTGCATGCTGCGCTGACCATTGAAGCGGCCAGAAATAAGCTTTTAATTGAACTGATGGCTGCGGATGTGATTCAGGACATGGATGGAAATCTGCAGACAAGAGCAGGACATAACGTATATAATTATAGATGTGCGGTAACGATCAATGGGACAGATTTCTATCTGTACCGGGAGTACTATGAGGATGACGCCGGAAATCGCGCCGGAACGGGGACAGATTATGTGGTGGACATCATGGAAGGACAATGTTATAAAGCGGTTCGTGTGAAAGAGGACGCTGCTGCGCAGGAAACGGCGCAGGATCCTTGGAGCACATTAACGCTTCAAAACATAAATTCCGGCGAAAAGACGGAATGAAATTACAAATTAGCATGAAAGGACATGCGGATGGAGGGAAAAATGTATCAGATTTTACAGGCAAAAGAACTGACCACGAACATTTACATGATGGTAGTGGAAGCCGCAAGAGTTGCGAAATCCTGTGAACCGGGACAATTCGTTATCGTCAGAACGGATGCGGACAGTGAACGGATCCCCCTGACGATCTGTGATTATGACAGAGAAGCGGGAACCATCACCATTGTATTCCAGATTGTGGGGGCTGGAACGTATTTTATGTCTTCCCTGAAGGCGGGGGATTCCTTCCACGATGTGGTGGGCCCTCTGGGCAAGCCTTCCGAACTGGTGGAAGAGACGCCGGAGGCGCTGGCTGCGAAGAAGATCCTTTTCGTGGCGGGCGGCGTAGGCACTGCTCCGGTATATCCTCAGGTAAAATGGCTGCATGAACACGGCGTGGCTGCGGATGTGATTGTAGGCGCCAAGACGAAGGATCTGATTATCCTTGAAGAAGAGATGAAGGCTGTAGCCGGCAATCTCTACATCACCACGGATGACGGTTCTTACGGAAGAAGCGGAATGGTTACACAGACCATGCAGGATCTGGTGGAAAAAGAAGGAAAGAAGTATGATGTGTGCATCGCGATCGGGCCGATGATCATGATGAAGTTCGCCTGCAAGATGACGGAAACGCTGAAGATCCCGACAGTTGTCAGCCTGAACCCGATTATGGTGGACGGAACGGGAATGTGCGGCGCCTGTCGTGTTACCGTGGGCGGCGAGGTGAAATTCGCTTGTGTGGACGGCCCGGAATTTGACGGACATGCAGTGGACTTCGATGAAGCGATGAAACGTCAGCAGATCTATAAAACGCAGGAAGGAAGAGCATATCTGAAGGCAAAAGAAGGGGCAACCCATCACGGCGGCTGCGGCAACTGCGGGGAATAATACAGCGATCAGACAGGAGGGTAACAATGAACGTATTAAATAAAGTACCTGTAAGAGAACAGGATGCAAAAGAAAGGGCGACGAATTTTGAAGAGGTCTGCCTGGGCTATAATAAAGAAGAAGCTATGGAAGAGGCGTCCAGATGCATTAACTGCAAGAACGCGCAGTGCATCAAGGGCTGCCCGGTTTCCATTAATATTCCCGGCTTCATTGAGAAGGTAAAGGAAGGGGATATGGAAGCGGCATACCAGGTGATCAGCGCTTCTTCCGCTCTTCCGGCAGTTTGCGGCCGCGTATGTCCGCAGGAAAGCCAGTGTGAGGGTAAGTGTATCAGAGGCATCAAGGGAGAGCCTATCTCCATCGGAAAGCTGGAACGTTTTGTGGCGGACTGGGCGAGAGAAAACGGAATTAAGCCTGAGGGCGCCAAAGAGAAAAAGGGAAAGAAGGTTGCGGTAATCGGATCCGGCCCTGCCGGCCTGACCTGCGCAGGGGATCTGGCGAAGATGGGTTATGATGTAACCATCTTTGAAGCGCTGCATGAGCCCGGCGGAGTGCTCGTATACGGCATCCCTGAATTCCGTCTTCCCAAAGAAGCAGTCGTGAAGAAGGAAATTGAAAACGTGAAGTCCTTGGGCGTTAAGATCGAGACCAATGTAATTGTAGGAAAGTCCGTGACCATCGATGAACTTTTGAATGAAGAAGGATTTTCTGCCGTATTCATCGGTTCTGGAGCAGGACTTCCTAAATTTATGGGAATTCCCGGAGAAAATGCGAACGGCGTGTTCTCAGCCAATGAATATCTGACAAGAAGTAACCTGATGAAAGCCTTCCGTGAAGATTCTGATACGCCGATCATGCGCGGAAAGAAGGTTGCAGTGGTAGGCGGCGGTAACGTGGCCATGGATGCTGCTAGAACGGCTCTGCGTCTGGGAGCGGAGGTTCATATCGTATATAGAAGAAGTGAGGAAGAACTTCCTGCGCGTGTGGAAGAAGTGCATCATGCCAAAGAGGAAGGCATCATCTTTGATCTTCTGACCAATCCGGTGGAGATACTGGAAGACGAGAATAACTGGGTATGCGGAATGAAGTGCATCCGCATGGAACTCGGAGAGCCCGACGCGTCTGGAAGAAGACGTCCGGTGGAGATTCCCGGCTCTGAATTCGTCATCGACTGCGACACCGTTATCATGTCCCTGGGAACCTCTCCCAATCCGCTGATTTCGTCCACCACGGAAGGACTGGAGATCAATAAGAGAAAATGTATCATTGCGGATGAAGAATACGGCAAAACCACCAAAGAAGGCGTCTACGCCGGAGGCGACGCCGTAACCGGAGCCGCCACCGTAATCCTTGCGATGGGGGCAGGAAAAGCTGGGGCCAAGGGAATCGACGAATATTTGTCCAAATAACTCCCATCGCATGAGATGGGGGCAGGTAAAGCCGGGGCCAAGGGAATTGACGAATATTTGTCCAAGTAATTCCCATCGCATGGACACCGAACCATCCATTCGGTGCGCGCGGTATAAAACGTTTCGGTATGGAGGGAAACATGGTTAATCATATTGTTATGTGGAATTTCAACGAGCAGTTGAATGAAGAAGAATGCAGGGAAGCCGGAGAGAAAATCCGGCAGATGCTGGAGAAAGTGGCAGAAGTGGCGGAAGGCGTTGTGAGCCTGGAAGTCCGCACTTGTAAGCTGGCGTCAAGCAACCGTGATATCGCGCTGTTTTCAAAGTTTGATTCCCTGGAGGCGCTGGATGCCTATCAGGTACATCCGAAGCATGTGCAGGCGGCAAATTATATTAAATCGGTTGCCTGCAACAGGGTATGTTTTGATTATGCTGAATAGAAAAGCTGCGTGATGGATAAGGAGGGGGCTTATGCCGTGGTGTCCGAAATGCAGAAATGAATATGTAGAGGGGATAACCAGATGCGCAGACTGCGGTTCTGAACTTGTGGATTCTCTAAAGGAAGTGGAAAGGGAAACGCTGATCTGCGCAGATGCGGAAAAAATCCAGGAGATGCGCCGTTTCTTCCTGGCTAACGGCCTTAAGGATGTGCAGCTGGAACCCGAGGAAGATGGTACAGTGGCCATCTCGGTGCCGGCGGAAGAGAAACAAAGGGCAGAACGATTCATGTCCGTATTCCTGAAACAGTGGAAGCTGGAAAAGGGGGAAGAAACGCCGGAGGAAGCAAGCGATCCGGAAGGGAATCCTGTTTCCAATATGGAGGAGGACTCCTCCCTTCAGGATGCAGGAACTGCCGGGACAGAAAAAATTGTTGGAAGCCAGAGCGGCAGAATATATGAAGAGGCTTCTCAGAAAGCAGAAAATTTCCGATCAGGTGCATATACGCTTTTGGCTATAGGAACGATCGGATTGATTTTGCTGGTCTGCCTGTTGGCGGGTGTTCTGCCGTTTCGCCTTACCGGTCCGTCCAGGTATCTGACGGGAGGCGTGATGGGCGCTCTGTTCATTGCCTTTTTGGGGTTGGGCTGGTCCTCGCTTAAATCCTTCCATAAGTTTGAAGGCAAGGCAAAGGAGGAATCTGTCCTGAAAGAAGAACTGCGCCGCTGGTGCCGTGAGAATCTGACTGCTGAGCGGGTGGATGCCTCTATTGAAGAACTTCCTGCTTCTGAAGAAGAGAGGTATTTTAAGCGAACCGAACGGATCCGCAGTATGATCGCGGACAATTTCCTGAATTTAGAGCCAGGTTATCTTGAAAATTTTGTGGATGAAATCTATCCGGAATATTTTGATTGATTTTTACAGAAAATGAGCCGGATGTCCTGTTGTAAACCTGCAGCAGAGCGGCTTTTCGGCATCCGGCCTTTCGGCAGCCTCAATATGAGGCTGCCGAATTCGCCTCTATTGTTTCCACAGGCGGTATAGGCCGGATAAATGGCGGTTTGCGGGAACAAAAAAGCGGTTCGGCTTTGTAATTTTGTATACGTCGTAAGGCGTGTGGATGGGAGCGTCCATGAAAATATCGATTCTGTGTGTGGGAAAAATAAAAGAAAAATTTTATCGGGAAGCGATTGCGGAGTATGAAAAAAGGCTGTCCAGATACTGTAAGTTGGAGATCTGTGAAGTGGCGGACGAGAAAACGCCTGACAGTCCGAGCGCATTGGAGAAAAAACAGATCCTGGAACGGGAAGCGCAGCGGCTGGATAAATATCTGCGGCCGGATGCCTATGTGATCGCTCTGGCCATCGATGGAAAGACGATGGATTCCGTTGGGCTGTCCCAGCATCTCCAGAATTTGGGCATAAAGGGATGCAGCCATATTCAGTTCCTCATAGGCGGCTCGCTTGGCATAGATGAAGCGCTGCTTAGACGGGCGGATATGCGGCTGAGTTTTTCTGAAATGACCTTTCCCCATCAGTTGATGCGCGTGATTCTGCTGGAGCAGATCTACCGCGGCTACCGCATCATGAACCGGGAACCCTACCACAAATAGCGGCAGGCTATTCGGTAAAGTCCCTGGAATACAGAACGGTTCCGTCCGGCGCCGTGAGGGTAATCCGACTGGTTGTCAGATTTCCGTCCGGATTTAAGGCGGTCAGCCGGATGGCGATGCCGTTTATGCCGGTCTCATCTGCAATCTGCGCGCGCAGCGAGGAAAAAGTGGAGGCATAGCTGTCAAAAATGGCGTCATACAGCTGCGTCAGTGCGTCGGCGTCGGCGTCATCCGACATATCATACGCCTTAGAAAGCGTGTACTGGAACACTAACGCATCGGAATCTGCGGTGACAATGTCCAGGGTGTATCCCAGATCCTGGGAATTGACGGCGTCTGTCATCTCCTGAAACTGATCCGCCTGTGTGGCATACCAGTCATCC
>ERZ826396.2180-NODE-2180-length-17528-cov-8.258799_pt1 | contig 17528 bp, 18 predicted proteins | sample MGYA00519926_ERZ826396 | MGnify/ENA primary metagenome ERZ826396 (study PRJEB31778, sample SAMEA3449230) | human gut metagenome | biome: human gut; feature: human-associated habitat; material: faeces | place: United Kingdom | collected 2010/2012 ... | reverse complement strand
CCGCCCATACCGATACTTAAAGTGAAGAATGCCTGACTCATTGCGCCAAATACTACGTTTCCGATTCCGCTGTCCAGCATACGCTGGAAATCAGGAATTAAATAGAAACGAAGTCCTTCAGAAGAGCCTGGAAGTGTCACCGAACGAATAGCCAGTACAACCATAATACCGAGCAGACAGAGCATAACTATTTTCATAATCTTTTCCACTCCGTTTTGAAGACCGATGGCGCAGATTCCAAATGAAACCAAAATTACAAGGAAGGTCCAGAAAACAAGAACTCCTGGATTCTGAGTCATTGCATCAAACTTAGAAGCAATCTGTTCCGGTGTTGTCTGGACAAATTCACCGCTAGCCATGCGGTAGCAATAGTACAGCATCCAGCCTCCTACCATGGAATAGAACATTACAAGAATATAGTTGCCGGCAATTCCAAGCCAGCGGATGGTATGCCATTTGGAATTTTTTGGTTCCAGTACATTGTAAGAAGTGGCGATACTTTTCTGGCTGGCACGCCCTACACTAAATTCACAGACAATAATCGGCATGCCCAGAATTGCAAGGAATACCAGATATACCAGAATAAATGCAGCGCCGCCGTACATTCCCGCCATGTAAGGAAATTTCCATACGTTTCCAAGACCAATGGCGCAGCCGGCAGAAACAAGGATGAAGCCAAGACGACTTCCGAACTTTTCTCTCTTCATAATAGATAACTCCTTAGGTTGTATAATTTTTCGCTTTAAAGCATTACATTGAAATAGCATTATAACATATTCTGCTTGCTGTTGTATACAATTTATGTTAAAATTATTTGCAGAAATCATGATTTTTTGAGGAGGAAACTATGGAAAACGAGACAGTTTCAAAAAATTTTATTGAACAGGAAATAGATAAGGACTTAGCGGAGGGTGTTTATGACCATGTCTGCACACGATTTCCACCAGAGCCGAATGGTTATCTTCATATTGGACATGCCAAGGCGATTTTGTTGAATTATGGACTTGCACAGAAGTATCATGGTGAGTTTCACATGCGTTTTGATGATACCAATCCAACAAAAGAGAAGACAGAATTTGTAGAGTCTATAAAAGAAGATATTCAGTGGCTGGGAGCAGATTGGAAAGATCATCTGTATTTTGCATCAGATTATTTTGAACAAATGTATGAATGTGCAGTGAAACTGATCAAAAAAGGAAAGGCATTTGTTTGTGATCTGACTGCAGAACAGATTCGGGAATATAGAGGTACATTGACGGAGGGTGGAAAGGAAAGCCCATATCGAAACAGAAGTGTGGAAGAAAACCTGAAGTTATTTGAAGAAATGCGGGAAGGTAAGTATCAAGATGGCGAAAAAGTGCTACGTGCAAAAATTGATATGAATTCTCCGAATATTAATATGCGTGATCCGGTTATTTACCGTGTGGCGCATATGTCTCACCATAACACAGGAGATAAATGGTGCATTTATCCAATGTACGATTTCGCTCACCCAATTGAGGATGCGGTCGAGAAGATCACTCACTCTATCTGTACGTTGGAATTTGAGGATCACAGACCGTTGTATGACTGGGTTGTTCGTGAATGTGAGTTTGACCCTGCACCGAGACAGATTGAATTTGCAAAGATGTATTTGACAAATGTGGTGACAGGTAAGAGATATATTAAGAAGTTGGTTCAGGACGGTGTAGTGGACGGATGGGATGATCCGCGTCTTGTATCTATCGCGGCTCTCAGAAGAAGAGGATTCACACCGGAATCTCTGAAGATGTTTGTAGAGCTGTGTGGTGTCTCTAAGGCGCAGGGCTCTGTAGATTATGCAATGCTTGAGTATTGCATCCGTGAAGATCTGAAATTGAAAAAGCCGCGTATGATGGCAATCTTAGATCCGATCAAATTAGTGATCGACAATTATCCGGAAGGCGAGATGGAGTGGCTGGATGCAGAGAATAATCTGGAAAATGAGTCTCTTGGCAAGAGAAAGATTCCATTCTGCAGAGAACTCTATATTGAAAGAGACGATTTTATGATTGAGCCTCCGAAGAAATATTTCCGCTTATTCCCGGACAATGAAGTGCGTCTTATGCAGGCATATTTTGTAAAATGTACAGGTTATGAGACAGATGAAAACGGAAATGTGACCGTTGTTCATGCAACATATGATCCGGAGACAAAGAGCGGAAGTGGTTTCACCGGACGTAAAGTAAAAGGAACCATTCACTGGGTGGCAGCTCCATATGCAAAGCAGGCAGAGGTTCGTCTCTATGAGAATCTGATCGATGAAGAGAAGGGTGTCTATAATGAGGAAGACGGCTCTATGAATCTGAATCCGAATTCACTGGAGATTCGCAAGAACTGTTTTGTTGAACCGAACTTTGAGGATGCGAAAGCATACGACAGTTTCCAGTTTGTGAGAAATGGATATTTCTGTATTGATGCGAAAGATTCTACACCGGAGAATCTGGTGTTTAACCGAATCGTGTCACTGAAGAGTTCTTTTAAGCTTCCGAAGAAATAAAACATACGAATAAAAGTGAAACTGGGGCGGGGTAGGAATACCCCGCTCTTTATTAAAAAGGAAAAGATAATGAATGAATTGACCATACCTTTAAAAAACAATTCCAAAACGCCGCTTTATGAGCAGATTTACCAATATATTAAGTTGAATATTCAAAGCGGACATCTCTCTTACGGAGAAAAACTTCCTTCTACAAGAGCACTGTCTAAGCATTTGACTGTGAGCAGAAGTACCGTAGAGCTTGCCTATGAACAGCTTTTGTCTGAAGGATATATCGAATCGGAACCGTGCAGGGGATTTTTTGTGGCGCAGATTGAAGAGTTGTATCATTTAAACAAAGAAAAAGAGGTTCCGCAGGCACCTTTAAAAGAAAAAGAAACATATGATTTTGATTTTACGCCCAACGGGGTAGATCTTAATAGTTTCCCGTACGAGGTGTGGAGAAAGCTGTCAAGAGAAGTATTGTTAGATGACCGGACAGAGTTGTTTAAAAGCGGAGATCCGAAAGGAGAATATGGTTTCCGCAGTGCGATTTGTCATTATCTGTATCAGGCAAGAGGGGTTCTGTGCAGTCCGGAGCAGATTGTTGTGGGGGCAGGAAGTGATTATATTCTTATGATTCTTGGCATGCTGCTTGGAAAGGAACATCGAATTGCGTTTGAAGATCCGGCGTACAAGCAGGCTTATCGTATGATGGAAAGTCTTGGATATGAAACAGTTCCGGTTTCTTTGGATCATTACGGCATGAAAGTAGATCGGCTTTTGGAGAGCGGAGCGGATATTGCTTACGTGACGCCCTCGCATCAGTATCCGACAGGAATCGTTATGCCATTGAAGAGACGGGTGGAGTTGCTTAAATGGGCGGCACTTGGAGAGGAACGATATATTATAGAAGACGATTATGACAGTGAGTTCCGATATAAAGGGAAGCCAATTCCGTCACTGCAAGGCTATGATAAGAATGAAAAAGTGATTTATCTTGGTACCTTTTCAAAATCCATTGCACCGGCAATCCGAATGAGTTACATGGTACTTCCGAACCCACTGCTTAAGCGTTATGAAGAACGACTTGGACATATCCATTCGACAGTGTCGAAGGTAGATCAACTGATCGTACAGAAATTTATTGAAGATGGTTATTTTGAAAGGCATCTCAACAAAACAAGAGCCATGTATAAAAGCCGCCATGACGTATTGATTGATGCATTGAGACCGCTTCTTAAAATCTGTCAAATCTCCGGGGAACATGCAGGAGTACACATTTTGCTCACCTTTTCGAAAGAATATTCCGAAGAACATTTGCTAAACAGTGCAAAGGCGGAAGGAATTAAAGTGTATGGATTGTCGGAATACCGGATTCAGACGACAAAAGAAGAAAGAGCGACAGTCTTACTTGGCTATGCAAATCTATCTGAAACGAAGATAAAAAAGGCGGTGGACAGGCTCATCAATTGTTGGATATAACCGCTGACGGTCGCAATCTATGATATTGTTGAGGATTTATCTTTATGGTATAGTATTAAATAAGAAAAATAAGAATCTCCGAAAGAAAATCTAATGTTTAAAACACAGATGTTCATTCGGAGATTCTTATTTCTTTGAAAATAGAAAGTTTAAAAATCATATTACCGGATAGCCATGTTTCGTTGGATGCCAGATCTTATACTTCGCTTTTTTCCTCAGAAGCTTCGTCTTTTTCTTCAGAAACTTCTTCCTTTTCTTCTTTCTCTGTAGTTTCTTCTACAGGTTCTGTTGCCTCTTCTTTTTCTTCTGCTTTTGGAGTCAGAGAAACATAACCACGATCTCCGGCAGGTTTTAAGTCTTCATCAAGGTCGAAATCTTCATCCTCAAAATCATCCTCGAAGATGTCCTCGTCTGATGAACGATTGTTCTTAAAGAAATAAATAACGCCTGCAACAGCGGCAACAACTGCTGTAACCTCTAATAATCTTTTAAAATATTTTTTCATAGTGAACAATTCTCCTTTCATACAGCGTTCCCTAATAGTGACATTGTAATACTTTTCATGGGAAAAGAAAAGGGTAAGAGAGGAAATAGTATAAAACTTTCACAAAGTTTTTAGAAAAATTTAAAAGAATCTGTCGAAGAACCACTGTTGAGAAGGGAAAGAAATTATGTTAAACTGTATCAGTAATGTTTTTGGCATTAGAGGTGAGTGAACATGAAGAAAACACAAGTAACACAAGTACCGGAAAAAGCGAAAAAAGGCTTATTCCGTATTATATTCAGCCGTACAGGAATCATCCTTCTGCTGATCCTGATGCAGATTGGGCTTGTAGTTGGCACAACATATTATCTGGAAGCGTATAAAGATTTTATCTATGGAATCTTTGTTTTGATGCGTGTCGTTGTTTTGATCTATATTATCAATGATTCGGGAATGCCGGAATTTAAGATGACGTGGCTTCTATTTGTTATTCTGACGCCATTGATCGGAACGATTTTCTTTATTTACGTCAAAATGCAGCCGGGAACGAAGTTCCTTCGCTCCAGACAGGCGGCTCTTAAGATTGAGACAGACGAGTATATGGTTCAGGACCCGGATGTAGTCGATGCTATCTGGGCAAGCAAATCAGCAAATGCAAATTTGTCGTATTATTTATCCCATCAGTTAGGTTTCCCGACTTATCGGAATACAGAGGTGAAATATTTCCCATTGGGTGAATATAAGTTCCGCTATTTAGTGGCAGAATTAAAAAAGGCGAAGCGATTTATCTTCATGGAATATTTTATCGTGGAAGAAAGCTACATGTGGGATACAATTCGGGAAATACTGATCGAGAAAGTATCGGAAGGTGTAGAGGTAAGATTTATGTATGATGGCATGTGCGCCATTTCCATGCTTCCTTATAACTACCCGTCTCAACTTCGAAAGTACGGAATCCAGTGTAAGATGTCAAACCCAATGAAACCATTCCTGTCTACAACTCAGAATAACCGCGACCACAGAAAGATCTGTGTGATTGACGGTAAGGTGGGCTTTACCGGTGGAATCAATCTCGGTGACGAGTATATCAACAGAAAGGTACGCTTTGGACATTGGAAAGATACCGCTGTTATGCTAAGAGGCGATGCTGTGCAGAGTCTTACAATGATGTTCTTGCAGATGTGGAATGTCAGTGAAAGAAAACCGGAGAATTATGAGCGCTATCTGACTCCGAAGAGAAAAGGACTGAAAAGAGAGTTGGGTTATGTAATTCCGTATGCAGACAGTCCTTTTGACAATGAAAATGTGGGTGAGGAAGTTTATTTCCATATATTAAATCATGCGAAAAAATATGTGCATATTATGACCCCTTATCTGATCCTTGACAATGAAATGATCACGACGCTGACGCGAGTGGCAAAAAGTGGAATTGAAGTGATTATTATTATGCCTCATATTCCGGACAAGTGGTATGCCTTTGTAGTTGCGAAGACATATTATAAAGAATTGATCGAGGGAGGAGTACAGATCTACGAGTATACTCCGGGATTTGTACATGCGAAAGTATTCGTGTCGGATGATGATACGGCAACAGTAGGAACCATCAATCTGGATTATCGAAGTCTGTATCTGCATTTTGAATGTGGCGCATTTATTTATAACAATTCGGAGATTGACCGGATTGAACGGGATTTCCAACAGACACTGGCGAAGTGTCATAAAGTTACGTTGATCGAGGTGAAGAACCGGTCTCTTCTGACAAAAATTTCCGGTCAGATATTGAGACTGATTGCGCCTTTGATGTAAAATATAAAAAGAACTATGAAAGACCAACAACACAAAAGCAGGAGGAATTAAGATGGTAAAAGCAGTAGTAGGAGCCAACTGGGGTGACGAAGGAAAAGGAAAGATTACGGATATGATGGCAGAGAAAGCGGACATTATCGTTCGATTTCAGGGTGGTGCCAATGCCGGACATACCATTATCAATAATTACGGAAAATTTGCACTTCACACACTTCCGTCAGGAGTGTTCTATGATCACACAACAAGCATTATAGGAAATGGTGTCGCTTTGGATGTGGAGATACTTTTTAAGGAAGTGCAGTCGATCGTAGATCAAGGTGTGCCAATGCCGAAGATTCTTGTGTCTGACCGTGCGCAGATGGTGATGTCTTATCATAAGAATTTTGATGCATATGAAGAAGAACGCCTTGGCGGCAAGTCTTTTGGTTCCACCAAATCCGGAATTGCACCATTTTATTCTGATAAATATGCCAAGATCGGTTTTCAGGTGAGTGAGCTCTTTGATGAAGAACTGTTGAAAGAGAAAGTTGTGCGCGTGGCAGAACAGAAGAATATTTTGCTTGAGCATTTATATCATAAGCCACTGATTCAGCCGGAGGAATTGTTGGAAGAACTTCACACATACAAAGAAATGGTTGAGCCGTTCGTATGCGATACGTCTTTGTTCCTTCATAATGCGCTTAAAGAGGGAAAGACGGTGCTGCTGGAAGGTCAGCTTGGCTCCTTGAAAGATCCGGACCATGGCATTTATCCAATGGTAACATCTTCTTCTACATTGGCAGGATTTGGAGCTATCGGAGCGGGAATCCCTCCATATGAGATTAAGGAGATTGTTACAGTATGTAAAGCATATTCCAGTGCGGTAGGCGCAGGTGCTTTTGTAAGTGAGATCTTTGGTGAAGAAGCGGATGAACTCAGAAAACGAGGCGGTGACGGCGGAGAATTTGGTGCCACAACCGGAAGACCGCGCCGTATGGGATGGTTTGACTGTGTGGCTTCCAAGTATGGATGCCGGATGCAGGGAACGACAGACGTAGCATTTACAGTGTTGGATGTACTTGGCTATCTGGATGAGATCCCGGTATGTGTGGGCTATGAGATCGACGGAGAGGTGACAACAGAATTTCCACCGACACATTTACTTGAGAAGGCAAAACCGGTACTGAAAGTTCTTCCGGGATGGAAGAGTGATATTCGTGGAATTAAAACATATGAAGAGCTTCCTGAGAATTGCAGAAACTATATTGAATTCATAGAAAAAGAAATCGGATACCCGATCACAATGATCTCTAACGGACCGGGAAGAGAAGATATCATTCATAGAAATGTTTAAATTATCTTAAGAAAAACGTTCGTTTATTTTTAGAAAACTGCCACAGGCTGGACACAATTGTCCTCTATAGTAGATCATGTACAGAAAGTTGTCATAAAGACAATGCCTTGTGCATATATTGATAAGGCGGGAGTAAAATAAAAGAACGGAGGTATTTTAAGATGAAACAGAAGATTGAATACAGCAGCCCGGAAGTTATTTCTATGGAAGAATACCTTGCCAAAAGAAAAAGAATCAGAGAAGATGTTCGGGAAAAGCAGAAAAGAAACGTACTTACGGGAAGACAGGCACTTGTACTTGCTGAAATGTATATATAAGAGGAAAATAAAAAGGCGGACCTTTTACTTTGGCCCGTCTTTTATGGTATCGTCCTCATCTTCTTTTGTAACTCGGAAGGCAAGTTGAATGCCATAGAGAAGCACAGGGAGAACAATGGTAGAAGCAATGGATGCCCAGAGAAGCTTGGTTGCATTTGGACTTCCAATCAGCGCAAAGATCAGTGTGCTTATATACATCAGGATCAAAAGGACAGCGCCGGCTCCTGCAAGAATACGTTTGATTTTTTCTCGATTTGTATTTTTCATAGTAATCATCCTTTACATCTAAGTGAGACTTTAGTATATTATATAAAGAGCAGAGAAAAAATGCAAATGAATACAAAGGAGTATGACAAAAATGAGTAATACATTATTAGAACAGTGGAGAAATATCGCTTATGATGAGAGCGCTGACAGAGGGCAGCTTCAGAGATTTTGGGGAACTTATTTCCAGATTGAAAAAGAAATCTACGAGCAGCTCCTTACAAATCCGGACGAGGAAGTAAAAGGTACAGTGAAAGAGCTGGCTGAGAAATATGGACAGGAAGTTCTCACAATGGTTGGTTTCTTAGATGGTATCGATGAGAGTTTGAAAGAGCCAAACCCGATCGAGACAATGGATGAAAATACAGAAGTAAGTCTTGCTTTTGATAAAGAGAAACTGTATAAAAACATGGTTGCTGCAAAGGCTGACTGGTTATATGAGCTTCCACAGTGGAAAGAGATTTATTCTGAAGAAGAGTTAAAGAAGCTTTACAAGGAGCAGAAAGAATCTACAACGATCCGCAAGGAGAAGAAGATCGGACGTAACGATCCATGTCCGTGTGGTTCCGGTAAGAAGTATAAGAAATGTTGCGGCCGATAGTCTTATCGATTGCAGGAATCTTATGTCTGGGCTATTATGGATGCCTTTGTGTATATCTTAGAAAATGGGATTCTACATTTTCCAGATTCTGGCTGCTTAGTGGAATGGGATTTTTGATCTTGTGTTTTTTGGAACGGAAGGGATATGTGCCGGAAGCTTTCTGGCTGTTGTTTTATGTGGTTCTGGGGGCAGTTGTAGTGACACTGATCGTTGTGTCGAGTACAATGTTTCCAAGAAAGCAGGCATCCTGTGATTATTTGATCGTTCTAGGCGCTCAGGTGAGGGGACGGAAGATTACAGATTCCCTTCTTCGCAGACTGAAAAAGGCGCAGACTTATCTAAGTGTTCATAAAGAGACAAAAGTCATTGTGTCCGGCGGTCAGGGAAAAGGTGAAGTGATTACAGAGGCAGAAGCAATGGCAGACTATTTGCAGAATCAGGGAATAGAGAAAATGCGTATTTACCTGGAAGACCGTTCCAGAACAACGCAGCAAAATCTTGAATTTTCAGAGACATTTCTTGACAAAGAAAAGCATTGTGTGGGAATTGTATCTAATAATTTTCATCTGTATCGCGCATGCCAAATCGCGAAGAGACTTGGATATCAGCGGATAGAACCGGTGGCGGCATCCTGCCATCCACTGCTGTTTGTCAACTATATGATTCGTGAAGTGCTGGCAGTGTGGAAACTATGGATTTGTGGTTGACAAAGCCTCAGACAGTGCTATAATAAATGGCATATATGACAACACGTAGAAGAGACGAGTAGGTTGGGAAAGAATTAAAAGAGAGAGAAGCCGGCGGCTGAAAGCTTCTTATTTTGGAACCTTCTGAAGACTACCTCTGAGTGACTGCAAAACAGTCCGGTGATTCCGTTATCATCTTAATGAAGTGGTTCTGGTTGAAAAGATGCAACCGGTACAAGCAGGGTGGAACCGCGAGATTTTATAAGAGAACTCGTCCCTTACAGCTATATTAGCTGTAAGGGATTTTTTTTGCAGTACAGAACAGTGTTTAAGTGTATGCCGCAGACTGCATGACCGGGGAAGTATCCGGACAGGGCAGGAGAAAGGGAGTAAATAAACGTGAAAAAAAGAGAAGGCTATCAGCGTAAAGTACATTATTATGAGACCGATCAGATGGGAATCGTCCATCACTCCAATTATATCCGGTGGTTTGAAGAGGCGAGGATTGATCTGATGGAACAGATGGGATTGGGATATGAGAAGATGGAAGAGGCCGGAATTATAAGTCCGGTGCTGTCCGTACAGGCAGATTATCTTCGGATGATGCATTTTGGAGATACTTTTCAGATCCGCTGTTTTATCAAAGAATATAATGGAATCAAACTGACGGTGGGATATGAAGTGATTAACGAGGCAACAAAAATGGTACACAGCAGAGGTACGACGAAGCATTGTTTTATCAGCCGGGACGGACGACCACTATCTTTGAAACAGGCGAATCCGGTATTTCACGAAGTGTTTATCAAAGGTTTGGAAGAGCACAGAGAAGCAGTGAAGAAAGAGACCGGAAAGAAAAAATAAGAGAAACCTGAAAATTTTAAAATATTATATACAAAGAAAGGAACGAAAGGTTATGAAAATCACATTGAAGGACGGTTCTGTTATGGAACTGGCAAATGGTATGGCGGTGATTGACATCGCAAAAGAAATCAGCGAAGGACTTGCAAGAGTAGCAACATCTGCAAAGGTAAATGGAGAACTTGTAGATCTGCGCACAGTTGTAGATTCCGATGCAGAGCTTGAAATTCTTACCTTCGACAGCGAGGATGGAAAAGGAGCGTTTAATCACACCGCTTCTCATATTATGGCACAGGCTGTAAAACGTCTCTATCCGGATACAAAGCTTGCAATCGGTCCATCAATTGCAAACGGATTCTATTATGATCTTGACAGAGAGACTCCTTTTGTAGCAGAAGATCTGGAGAAAATCGAAGCTGAGATGAAGAAGATTGTAAAAGAAGGTCTGGCTCTTGAAAGATCCACAAAATCCAGAGAAGACGCAATTGCATATTTTAAAGAAAAAGACGAACCATATAAAGTAGAACTGGTAGAAGATCTTCCGGAGGGAGAAGAAATCAGCTTCTATTCACAGGGAGAATTTACAGATCTCTGTGCAGGACCTCATCTGATGTCTACAAAGGCAGTGAAGGCATTTAAGCTTACAAGCCTTGCAGGTGCATACTGGAGAGGTGACGAGAAGAACAAGATGCTCACAAGAATTTACGGTGTCGCTTATCCAAAGAAAGCGCAGCTTGAAGAATATCTTCATATGATGGAAGAAGCAAAAAAACGCGATCACAGAAAACTGGGCAAAGAACTGGGATTATTTATGATGGCGGAAGAAGGACCTGGATTCCCATTCTTCCTTCCGAAAGGAATGGTTCTTAAGAACACACTTCTGGACTATTGGAGAGAGCTTCATAAGAAAAACGGCTATGTTGAAATTTCTACTCCAATCATTTTAAGCAGACATTTGTGGGAAAATTCCGGACACTGGGATCATTACAAGGACAACATGTATGCAACCGTGATCGATGGAGAAGACTATGCGGTAAAACCGATGAACTGTCCGGGTGGAATGCTTGTATACAAGGCAGAGCCACACTCTTACAAAGATCTTCCTCTTCGTGCAGCAGAGATCGGTCTGGTTCATCGTCATGAAAAATCCGGACAGCTCCATGGCTTGATGCGTGTAAGATGCTTTAATCAGGATGATGCACACATTTTCATGACACCGGAGCAGATTCGTGATGAGATCAAAGGTGTTGCGAAATTAATTGATGAAGTATACAGTCTCTTCGGATTCAAATATCATGTAGAATTGTCTACACGTCCGGAAGACAGTATGGGAAGTGATGAAGACTGGGAACTTGCAACAGAAGGTTTAAGAGGCGCATTGGATGATCTTGGCCTTGATTATATTGTAAATGAAGGTGATGGTGCATTCTACGGACCGAAGATTGACTTCCACTTAGAGGATTCCATCGGAAGAACATGGCAGTGCGGAACCATCCAGCTTGATATGCAGATGCCGCAGAGATTTGAATTAGAATATGTAGGCGCAGATGGAGAAAAACACCGTCCAATTATGATTCACCGTGTAGCATTTGGCTCTATTGAGCGTTTTATCGGAATTTTGATCGAGCATTTTGCAGGAGCATTCCCAACATGGCTTGCACCGGTACAGGTAAAAGTGCTTCCTATTTCCGATAAATATATGGAATATGGAAAGAAAGTTCTGGAAGAATTAAATGAAGCAGGCATTCGTGCAGAAATCGACCAAAGAGCAGAGAAGATCGGTTATAAGATCCGTGAGGCTCAGATGCAGAAGATTCCATACATGCTTGTAGTAGGCGCAAAAGAAGAAGAGAGCGGTGTGGTATCCGTAAGAAGCCGTTTTGCCGGTGATGAAGGACAGAAGAGCCTTGCAGATTTCATTGCGGCAGTAAAAGAAGAAATTGAGAAAAAAGAGATCCGTGAAGTAGAAAAAGCAGAGGAAGAATAGAAAAGTCAAAAGTATCAGGTGTAATGTGCGGAAGTTCCGGGCATACTAACTCCGATCAGCCGAAAGGTGCAGAAAAGGAGGGAAAGATATGCCAGAATTAAAATGTACTGTACAGACGTGTACACACAACAAAAATTTCTATTGTGATTTGGATCAGATCGTAGTAGGAGGAAATCATGCAAAGCGTGCAGGAGAGACTTGCTGCGACAGTTTCGAGGAGCGAAAAGGAGATTCTTACAGTGATGTAACAGGGACAGCTTCACCAAAAAGCGAGATTGATTGTAAAGCAGTGGATTGCATGTATAATGAGAATTGCAATTGTCATGCAGGCAAGATCAGTGTAGAAGGAAGCAATGCCTGTCACTGTGAGCAGACGGAATGTGCAACATTTCAGTGCGGATGTAAATAACAGCTTATGATCAGAGAGAGCATTCATTTGGAAGAAATTTATTTTCTGAAAAAGGAATGCTCTTTTATTGACGGGAAAAAAGGAAAAGGGTATACTTACTTTATATGCAAAAAGGAAAGAGACGGTAAAATATGAAGGAAGAAAACAATAAAAAAGAAGAGAGGGAAAGTGAAAAAATACAATCCCACTACAATGTAAGACCGGAATTTGGGGGGAAAGGTCCATCCAAGCTGCGCCGGCAATTCAGTAAAGGAATGACATTTTTTCTCGTGATCGCAGCGTGTATTGTGTTTTATTTTGCGCTGCTTCGAATGACACATATTTCAGACACATTTCAAATTGTGTTTGATGTACTGAAGCCGGTAGTTTATGGAGCAGTCATTGCATATTTGCTCAATCCGATTGTAAATAAGATCGATAAATATTTGATTCCGGTATTAAAAAAGAAACTTTCCAAAGAAGGACAGGCGGAAAAACTGTCGCGCTCCGTTGGGATTTTTATGTCCATAGTTTTTTTAATTACCTTAATTGTAGCATTGTTTAATTTATTGATTCCGGAATTATACATAAGTATCAAAAACATGATCTCTACATTGCCGGGACAGCTCAACGATCTCGTTCGTAAGTTAAATGAGGTGCAGTTAAATGATACAACTACAAATAAGCTGATTCAGGCTGCTGTCGCTGAAGGAACAACGATGATACAGAACTGGCTTCGTCAGGATCTTCTTGGTCAGGTAAATGAATGGATGTCCAACCTCACCGTTGGAATTATCAGCTTCTTTAGTGAAATTTTTAATGTGCTGATCGGAATTATTGTATCCATTTATATTTTATTCAGCAAAGAGTTGTTTTTGCGCCAGTCTAAAAAAATTGTCTATGCGGTTATGAATCCAGATCATGCTAATATGCTTCTTCATTTGACCGTGAAGAGTAATGAAATCTTTGGCGGTTTTATTATTGGAAAGATCATTGATTCTGCGATTATAGGAATTCTTTGCTTTATCGGTGTGAGTCTTATGAAGATGCCGTATGTGATGCTGGTTAGTGTGATTATCGGAGTGACGAATGTAATTCCGTTTTTCGGTCCATATATCGGAGCGATTCCATGTACAATCTTAATTTTACTCAGTGATCCGATCAAAGGTATTTACTTTGTTTTATTCATTCTTGTGTTACAGCAGTTTGATGGAAACATTCTTGGACCAAAGATATTAGGGGATACAACGGGATTGTCTGCGTTCTGGGTAATTGTGGCAATCTTGCTTGGCGGAGGCCTGTTCGGATTCGTTGGAATGGTGATGGGAGTTCCGACTTTCGCAGTGCTCTATTACATAGGCGAGATGTTGATCAATAATCGTTTGGAACGGAAGCATTTGCCGAGTGGTTCGGATTATTATGACCCATTAAGCTACGTGGATGACAAAGGAAATTATGTGGGTTCACATACGCATAGTGGGCATTCAGAAGATTAGATGAAGGTTACAGGCAGATATTTAGAAAAGGGGAATGATAGATATGCCAATTCGTGTACAAAATGATCTTCCGGTAAAGGAGATTTTAGAAAAAGAAAATATATTTGTAATGGACGAACATCGGGCAATGCACCAGGATATTCGTCCGATCAAGATCGGTCTTTTGAATCTGATGCCTCTAAAAGAAGATACAGAGCTTCAGATTTTAAGATCGCTTTCAAATACTCCGCTTCAAGTAGATGTGAGTTTTGTGACAGTGTCAAGTCATCAGTCTAAGAACACACCGACCAGTCATTTGAATAAGTTTTATCAGAAGTTCAGTGAGATTAAAGATCAGAAATTTGACGGATTTATTATTACAGGTGCGCCTGTCGAGCAGATGCCTTTCGAAGAGGTGGATTATTGGGAAGAGCTGACAGAGATGATGGAGTGGACGAAAAGTCATGTGACATCAACGCTTCATTTATGTTGGGGTGCGCAGGCAGGAATTTATTATCATTATGGAATTGATAAGGTACAATTAGATCACAAAATGTTTGGGATTTTTGCGCATCGGGTGATGAATAGAAGAATTCCATTGGTGAGGGGATTTGATGATGTATTTATGGCTCCTCATTCCAGACATACGGAAGTTCCGATGGATAAGATCCGTGCAGAAGAACGTCTGACAGTGCTTGCAGAATCTGAAGAAGCGGGACTTTTCCTTGCTATGGCAGATGAGGGACGTAAGATTTTCGTGATGGGACATCCGGAATATGATCGTGTGACCTTAGATGCGGAGTATAAGCGGGATATCGGCAAAGGGCTTGAGATAGAGATCCCAAAGCATTATTATGAAAATAATGATCCGAATAAGAAACCGCTTCTTACTTGGCGTGCGACTGCGAATAATCTCTATACGAACTGGCTCAACTACTATGTGTATCAGGTGACACCGTATGATCTGGAAGGGACACCGTTTTAATATGGGATTTTAATTGTAGCAGGGTAGACATATCAAAAATATTTGATTTATACATTGACAAGAAAGTAAAAGTGTATTAATATAAACATATCAAAAATATTTGATGTGAGGAGCGATAACAATGACTGATTTTTCTAAAGACGCAAAAATTTTTAAGGCTCTTTGTGATACAAAAAGACTTACGATTTTAGATTACTTAAAGAGTGGGGAAAAATGTGCGTGTGTTCTGATTGAAAACATGAACATAGGACAATCGGCTTTATCATACCACATGAAAATACTTTGCGACTCTGGTATTGTTAATGCAAGACAAGAGGGAAAATGGACGCATTACAGCCTAAGTAAAAGCGGAAGTGAATATGCGTCAAAACGATTGTTAGAACTAACAACACCAAATACTGAAAATCAATCAAATTGTTGCAAATAAAGGTCATCGAAAGATGGCTTTTATAAAACCTTATCACATCAAAAAAAATTGATATGTTATGTAAAGGAGGAACTTTTTTGGAAGTGGTAAATTCAATATGGTTATTTTTCCAAGACCAAATATTAGGTATGAAATGGTTGAATGGCTTAATTGGTTATGGACTATCATTGTTAGGGTTAGACATTAACAGTCGTTTAGGTGGAAGTATTCAATTCTTTTTATACGATGTAATCAAAATCACAATCTTGTTATGTTTACTGATTTTCTTTATTTCGTATATTCAAAGTTATTTTCCACCCGAACGAAGTAAAAAAATTTTAGGGCGATTTCATGGTATCGGAGCAAATATCATATCCGCATTGTTAGGAACGGTTACACCATTTTGCTCATGTTCTTCTATCCCGTTGTTTATAGGCTTTACAAGTGCAGGATTACCGCTAGGGGTAACTTTTTCCTTTTTGATTTCTTCGCCTATGGTTGATTTAGGAAGTCTTGTATTGCTAATGAGTATTTTTGGGGCTAAAGTTGCCCTTGCTTATGTGATTGTAGGCTTGATAATCGCTGTAATTGGCGGTACTTTAATTGAAAAATTGCACATGGAAGAATATGTGGAAGATTTTGTAAAAAATGCAAGTAATGTTGATATTAGTTCTCCTGCTTTAACCAAAAAAGACAGAGTCCAATATGCAAAAGAACAAGTTATAGGAACATTCAAGAAAGTATTCCCATACATTTTGATCGGTGTAGGTATCGGAGCGATTATCCATAACTGGATACCTGAAACATGGATTGAAAGTATTTTAGGAAGTAATAACCCGTTTGGTGTTATTTTAGCCACGCTTGTCGGAGTTCCTATGTATGCTGATATTTTTGGAACAATTCCAGTAGCAGAGGCATTACTTTCAAAGGGGGCACAATTAGGTACAATCGTATCATTTATGATGGCTGTAACAACATTGAGTTTACCGTCTTTAATCATGCTGAAAAAGGCAGTTAAGCCTAAATTATTGACCTTATTTATTGCCATTTGTACGTTTGGTATTATTATTGTAGGTTATCTCTTTAATATTTTTAGTACGATATTTATTTAAAAGGAGCGAATAAGAAATGAAATTATTTGGAAAGAAAAAAGAAACAAAATCATGCTGTTGTGGTGGAAATTGTACATCAGAAACAATGCAAAATGCAGAAAATAAAAAGAAAGAGAAAGGTATCAAAATACTGGGTTCTGGCTGTGCAAAATGTATGGAAGTAGAAAAAGCAACTAGAACAGCAATATCTGAACTTCAATTAGATTATGAGATTGACCACGTTACAGATTTTGCGGAGATCGCCAGTTATGGAGTAATGTCTACACCTGCATTGGTGTTGAATGGCGAAGTTATATCCTATGGAAAAGTATTGACCGTAGATGAAGTGAAAGCGCTATTGAGTAAGTGATAAAACGAAGAAAGGTCGGTAATTTATTTATGACAAAACCTAAAGCAGCCTTTGTCTGTGTTCATAATAAAAGTTTAATGCTTCATACGACAATGAATTATGTTGCACTCTGGAATGTCGTTCAAAAGATTTATACTTTATTACTGATGCCGATAGTTGGAATTACACAGGGGGGGTACAGACAATCATTGCCTATTTTGACGGACATCAAAAGGAAAATAAGAAACAAGAAACACTTAGTATAACAGTCTGCTATACAGTCATATATGGACTTTTTATATTGGTTTTGATATTCTGCTGCGGCACAAATATTTGCTTTCTTTTTCTGAGGGAATATTTTAAAATAATATTTAAGTAAAGGAATATTCCATAAATCAAAAAAGAGAGGTAGACATATGGAAATTGGGAAAAATTATTTTGTTATTGATTTTAATTATGCCGCCAGTTCTTTTAATAAGTGTATTTTTTATCCGGTTGGCATATGCGCTTCAGGCA
>ERZ826396.2174-NODE-2174-length-17561-cov-3.572032_pt1 | contig 17561 bp, 24 predicted proteins | sample MGYA00519926_ERZ826396 | MGnify/ENA primary metagenome ERZ826396 (study PRJEB31778, sample SAMEA3449230) | human gut metagenome | biome: human gut; feature: human-associated habitat; material: faeces | place: United Kingdom | collected 2010/2012 ... | reverse complement strand
TCCGTGGAGGAAGCCTATGCCCAAGGGTATGAACTAAGATATGGTAAAGATGGATTTATGATGTTAATTCCTGCGCCGCAAGACCTTGTTACCGGAGAGCCGAACAAGTCGGCGATTGCGACAGTGGATATCGAAAAATACGACTGATTTGAAGAGGGTGTGAAAATGACGACTTCAAATATAAAGGCGTTGATTCCAAGTGAACTTCGCAAAGTGTGGGAGTTTATTTTGGACATCGAGAATTACGACGCTTGGAGAAGTGATCTGAGTAAAACAGAAGTTGTAAGTGATAAGCAATTCATTGAATATACCAAAGACGGTTATCCTACGACTTTTACCGTGACGCTTGTTGAGCCATACAGACGATGGGAATTTGATATGCAAAACAGCAATATGAGTGGTCATTGGATTGGCGTTTTTACGGATAAAGGCAATGAAACGGAGATAGATTTTACAGAGTGCGTGGAAGCAAAAAAGATGCTGATGAAACCCTTTGTGAAATCATACCTGAAAAAACAGCAGGCACAGTTTGTTGCGGATATAATGAAAAACTTTTCTTAAAAACTCATACATAGAAAGGCGGTTTCTTATGAAGAAGTATGAATATATGACAGTTGATTTAAGAGCAGAGCCATCGGTTAATGTTCACATTAAGTTGGAACGGTATATTGAAAAACTTAATGAATATGGAAAACAGGGCTGGCGTTTGATTTCTGGAACAGATGACTGGAAGTATTCATTTTTGAGCGTGAAATTGATGATGAAAAATAACATGCAGGAGGCGTATAACCTATGAAAGATATGATCGGATACTGTGGGCTGGACTGCGAAAAATGTGACGCATACCTTGCGACAATTAACAACGATCAAGCCTTGCGTGAGAAAACAGCGAAGCTGTGGGCAGAGTTGAACAACGCCACTATTATGCCTGAACATATTAACTGCGAGGGCTGCCGTATGAACGGGGCGAAAACGGTATTTTGCGATAGTCTATGCGAAATTCGGAAATGTGCTTTGGAAAAAGGCGTTTCCACCTGCGGCGACTGCTCTGAGGTGGAAACCTGTTCAACTGTCGGGGCGATTATTTCAAATAATCCTGCCGCTTTGGAAAATTTGAAAGAACGAACACTTTAAAATTAGACTGCAATGAAAACGATTTTGATTCACGGTTCAGGGCATAATGCGACAAGTTGGAAGGAAACAGTTTCTAATGTAAAAACAGCACTGATATAATATGCCCGAATTTATCTTCCATTCTTAACAGCAAAGAGACAAACTACGCAAATTTATATTCTTCCTTTGTGGAATATTGCGGCAAAATTGACGGACAAATTCATTTATGTGGTATTTCTTTAGGTGGCATAATCGGACTAAATTATGCTTTGGATTTTCCGGAAAAAGTAAAAACATTGGTTTTGATTGGTACTTTTACAGATTTATTTAATTTTGCACACCATTATTTTCATTTTGACACGGGGATTTTTGCGGTTTTACACACCAGTTATATAGGCTTGACACGTAACACTTTTAAGTATTGTTACGTGTCCATCTTAAAAATGTTACGTGTTAGTTCCATTGTGTTAGTTCCATTTCCCCCACAGATATGTTACTATAACCATACATGATTCCTGCTTACGGCACACAGCACAACAGGCAGGTGAGATCGAGGTGATTGGATTGCGTTACGGAGCAGTAGTTACGGTGGCGGAGATTTCTTCTCAGATGGGCGAGTTTAAGCCGATGCTGCCAATCGGGAAGGAAACGATGATACAGCGGGTCGTGCGGACGCTTAGGAAAGCAGATGTAGAAGATGTGGTTGTTATTACGGGGTATCGTCATGAGGTAATCGAAGAGAATTTAAATGATGCGGGCGTTATGTTTTTGAAAAACGAACGCTTTATCCAGGGAGACTGGATTGACTCGGTAAAGATGGGGATGGAATGGCTTGATGATAAGTGCGATAAGATATTGGCCATACCAGGGGATATTCCCATGGTAATGGAGAACACGATAAGGGAACTTCTTGCAAAGGAGGGGGAATTCGCATACCCGACATTCCAGGGTGAGTCTGGATATCCTTTCGTATTAGGTAGTCAGGCGGCGGCTGGGGTAACAAATGCCATATCAACAGAAGAATATCAAGCCAAGCCAAATGCCATAGAGCATCTGTTGGAGATAACGAAGGGCTTGGGTATCCAGGATACGAAACTGGCAGTAGAAGATGTGGGAGTAACGCTTCAGATCAATTCGCAGAAAGACTATGAAAAGGCGCTGAAACTTTATCTGGACGAGGCAGGGCGTAATGACCAGGTGCGAGTTATTACCAAGACGATGCTTGCTACGGATGAGAAATTTTTTGGAAATGGAACGGAACAACTTCTGGAATTGATTGGGGTCACAGGTTCTGTGAATGCAGCCTGCCAGGCCATGCAGATGTCTTATACCAAGGCCTGGAAGATGATTAACCGCATTGAAAAGAAGTTAGGCTACCGGGTGATGGAACGGGTTGCGGGAGGCCGGGAAGGCGGAGGTTCTCAACTTACGGAAGAGGGCGAAAGACTGCTGCGGGCATATCAGAAGATGAGGGCAGAAGTGCAGGCTGCGGCGGAAATAAGTTTTCAGAAATATGTATCGGGCATCCTGGGATAGGCTAGAAGTTTGAGGAGACATAAAAGGCTATGAAAGAGGGGGATGGAATCGTTGAGAAAATTATTTTCTTTACTAAAGGATATGCTGCAAAGCGGCCAGGATGCTGTACTGGTATCTGTGGTGGCAAGTTTGGGCTCCGCGCCCCGGGGCGCGGGGGCACATATGCTGGTTGCAAGAGAAGGGCGTATCAGAGGGACGGTAGGCGGCGGCGCGGTAGAGCATGAGTGTATTCAGCGAGCCTTGGAAGTGCTTGACGGCAAGAACTCCCATTTGGAAGAATTCAGGCTTCATCCGAATCCGGCAGCGGATCTTGGCATGGTTTGCGGAGGAGATATAAGCGTTTTTTTTAGGTACATACCATCGGGTGATGAACAGATGATAGATCTGTCCATCAAAGCCATCCGGATGTTTGACCAGGATCGAAAGTGCTGGCTGGCAATAGATCTTACAAAAGAAGGGAACGGGCAGATGTATCTCTATGAAGAAGGGGAACTGCCAAAAGAAGTGCAAACTGCCACGCGTGCCAAAGCAAGGTCAGAACCACAGGACAGTCCTGCGAAATACTATCTGGAAAAATTAGTGCAAGGCAGCAAAGTTTATATTTTCGGCGGCGGCCATGTGGCCCAGGAGGCGGTTCCTACGCTTGCAAGAGTCAATTTCGACTGTATTGTACTGGAAGACAGGGAAGACTTTACAAAGCCGGAATTATTTCCGGGAGTGAGAAGGACGCGGCTGGTAGATATGGAGCATCTGGAAGAAGTATGCAGGGATATCACATCCGATGACTACATCTGTGTCATGACCAGAGGCCATCAGCATGACTTTCTGGTAGAAAAGCAGATTTTGCGCACGCCTGTATCTTATATCGGAGTGATTGGAAGCAGAAAAAAGAAGGAGGTGGTCTTTGCAAAACTCCGCCAGGAGGGGTATACAGACCAGGATCTGGCAAGGATCAAGACGCCGATGGGGCTGGATATCCAGGCGGAGACGCCGGCGGAAATAGCCGTCAGCATTGCGGCGGAGATGATTATGGAAAGAGCACGCCGCAATCGTGTTGCTGCGGACCAAATGAAATAGAACGAACTATACTAAGGAGGGAAAGAGCCATGCGTCTGATCAAGACGGAGGAAGCGGCTGGCCATGTGCTTTGCCATGATATCACGCAGATCATCAAGGGAGTGACCAAGGATGCCGTATTCAGAAAAGGCCATATCGTCAGAGAAGAGGATATCCCAGTACTTCTTTCCGTGGGAAAAGAGAATCTTTATGTCTGGGAGAAGCAGGAAGGTATCCTGCATGAGAATGAGGCTGCACAGATTTTGTGCCGGATGTGCAGGGGGGACAATATGCACCCGACGGAAGTCAAGGAGGGTAAGATTGAACTGATCGCGGACTGCGACGGCGTATTAAAGATTGATGTGGAGAAGATGAATGCGGTAAACTGTCTGGGAGAGATGATGATTGCCAGCCGCCACGGCAACTTTCCGGTAAAGAAAGGCGACAAGATTGCAGGAACCAGGATCATCCCGCTGGTAATCGAAGAAGAGAAGATGAGTCGGGCAGAGGCCCTGACACAGGGAGAGCCTATTTTCCAGATCGTGACTTACCAAAAGAAGCGCTCTGGCGTTATCACTACCGGAAGCGAAGTATATAAGCACCGTATTGTGGATAATTTCACCCCGGTTATCGAAGATAAGTTAAAGGAATATGGCGTGGAGATGGAAGACTATGCGATCTGCGATGACAAGCCGGAAATGATTACAGATGCTATACATAAGATGCTCGATAAAGGAATGGACATGATCATCTGCACAGGAGGCATGAGCGTGGATCCGGATGACCGTACGCCGCTGGCAATTAAGAACGTGGCGGAGGACATCGTGACTTATGGCGCGCCGGTTCTTCCGGGGGCAATGTTCATGCTGGCTTATTACGATGGAGACATTCCCATAATGGGACTGCCGGGCTGCGTCATGTACGCGAAAAGGACCATATTTGACCTGGTCCTTCCAAGAGTGCTGTGCAACGAGAAGTTAAAAGCAGAGGATCTGTACAGGCTCGGGCAAGGAGGCTTATGCTTGTCTTGTCCTACATGTACGTTTCCAAACTGTGGGTTCGGGAAAGGAGCATGATGATGAAGGATCAGTATGGCAGGGAGATCGATTACCTGCGGATATCTGTTACCGACCGCTGAAATTTCCGGTGCACCTACTGAATGCCAGAAGAAGGAGTCGTACCACTGTGCCACGAGGATATCCTGACTTTCGACGAGATTATAAGAATCTGCCGAGCAGGAGTGGAACTGGGCATTCGCAGAATTAAGATTACCGGCGGAGAGCCGCTGGTACGAAAGGGGATCTTTGACTTGCTGGAGCAGATGCGCCGTATTGAAGGGGCTGAGAAACTGACGATTACCACCAACGGCGCATTGCTTGAAGAGGCCTTGCCGTGGCTTGAAGCAGTTTAGGTAGACGGGATCAACATCAGCCTGGATACGCTAAAGGAAGCCCATTTCTTGGAACTGACCAGGAGAGATGCGTTTGACAGGGGGATGCGAGGTCTAAAAGCAGCGGTCCCTTCGTCAATAACCAATATAAACATCGAGTTGATGCCCATTGGCTTGGAAAATGGCAGGGAAAGCCTTAGCCAGTGCATAATGGAGAACGCGCTGCGGGCCAGAGGTACTCAGAAGAAGAATGCAGGCAACTGGCACCGCCAGGCCAGCCTTCCGCATTGGAAATATAATAAAGAAAAGGAGAAAGTTCTATGAAAAAGAAAGCAGTGGCAGTATTTATGGCAGCAGTGATGGTAGTGGTGCTTGCGGGCTGTGGAGGCAACAATGCAAAGGAGACAGGAGACAGGGATAAGAAGGCCTCAGAGGAATCTAAGAAGGATGACGCAGATGAGACGGAGATCCAGGTGTTTATCGCGGCAAGCCTGAATACCGTCATGACGGAAATCGCGGAAAAGTATAATAAAAACAATCCGAATGTGAAGATTACCTTCAATGCGGATAGTTCCGGCACCCTGCTGACACAGATCGAGGAAGGGTATGAATGTGATATTTTCTTCTCGGCTGCCCAGAAGCAGATGGACCAATTGGACCAGGATGGACTGGTCAAAGAAGGAACCCGCGCAAATGTGGTGAATAACCAGGTGGTGCTTGTGACCCGGAAGGACAGTGGAACCAAGGTAACCGGACTTGAGAATCTGAAGGATGCCCAGAGCATCGCGCTGGCAGGCGGAAGCGTCCCGGTAGGCAAATACACCAGGCAGGCGCTTGTGAATCTGGGAATCCTGGGAAAGACGGACGAGCCCGATGCAGTCACTACGGAACAAGTATCAGAAGCGCTTGGCGGCGTGGAGATCAGCGAGCAGGATAATGTAAGCAAGGTTCTGGCAGCAGTGGTGGAAGGCTCCTGCGAGGTGGGCACCACGTATTATTCCGATACCTATGGTTATGAGGATGAGCTGAATATACTGGAGACGGTAGGTTACGATCTGACAGGAAACGTGATTTATCCGATCTGCCTGGTAGATAATCAAGAAGCGGATGATACCCAGACCAAGGCCGCAAAAGATTTTTATGATTATGTGTTATCTGAGCATGCCAGCGAGATATTTTCCAATTACTATTTTGATACTGATGTGCAGAGATAGACAAGAGGAAAGAAGGAGGAAGCATCTATGGAGGAAATAGGCGCAGTCCTGCAGGGCTTGGACTGGAGCCCGCTTTACATCTCGCTGAAGACAGGAGCGGTGGCAACCATAATCTCCTTTTTCCTGGGGTTATTCGCGGCCAGGAAGGTAATCAAGGCGGGCCCGAAAGTAAAGGCCGTGGCGGATGGGCTGCTTACGCTTCCCATGGTGCTGCCGCCTACAGTGGCGGGCTTCTTCCTTCTTCTCCTGTTCAGCAGAAGAAGGCCGCTTGGCATCTTCCTGTATGATCAATTAGACATCAAAGTAGTACAAAGCTGGCTTGGATGCATTATTGCGGCGACGGTGATCGCATTCCCGCTGATGTACCGAAATGCCAGGGCGGCGTTTGAGCAGATCGATGTAAATCTGGTCTATGCGGGACGGACTCTGGGGATGAGCGAGGGCAAGATCTTCTGGAAAGTAGTGATTCCTACGGCAGGGCCCGGGATTATCTCGGGAACCATCCTGACATTTGCAAGAGCACTGGGAGAGTACGGAGCCACTTCCATGCTTGCCGGAAACATTCCCGGTAAGACAGGGACCATTTCCCAGAAGATTGCCATGGTTATCCAGGATGGCGATTATCTGACGGCCGGAGTCTGGGTGATTATCGTGCTCATCATCGCATTTACGGTCATCTTCCTGATGAATCTTTTCACTGGCAGGAACATGAAGAACGTCAAGCGCTGGTAGAAATACGGACAGAGGGAGAAGAGCAGTGGCAATCGAAGTTAGGATTAAGAAGAAACTGGGGAATTTTCAACTGGATATTGATTTTAAAACGGATGAGAACCGGATCGGCATTCTGGGAGCCTCAGGCTGCGGAAAGAGCATGACTTTGAAATGCATCGCGGGCATCGAGACGCCGGATGAGGGGCGGATTATTGTGGATGGAACGTTGCTGTATGATTCGGCGAAAAAGATCAGCCTGAAGCCTCAGAAGAGACATATCGGCTACCTCTTCCAGAATTATGCCCTGTTCCCTACCATGACGGTGGAGGAGAATATAGCGGCAGGACTGCAAGGAGGGAAAGAGGAGAAAAGGAGAAGGGTCGTAGAGATGATGGAAAAGTTCCAACTGCTGGGACTTGGAAAGCAGCTGCCGGGAGAACTCTCTGGCGGACAGCAGCAAAGGGTAGCCTCGGCAAGAATCATGGCCTATGAGCCGGAAGTCATCCTGCTGGACGAGCCGTTCTCCGCGCTGGATGACTTCTTGAAAGACAGGCTTGCGCAGGAGATGCTGGATCTGCTGAAAGATTACCGGGGAACGGTCGTTCTCGTATCCCACAGCCGGGACGAAATCTATCGGTTTACCAGGGAACTTCTGACCATGGCAGATGGGATGCAGATCAGCTACGGAGGCACCCGGGAGATCTTTGCGAACCCAGGGAGGAAGGAGACGGCACGTCTAACCGGGTGTAAGAACATTGCAGAGGCGAAAAGGATAGACGGCCGCCATCTTGAAGTGCCGGAATGGGGGATTACTTTGTGCTTGAATGAAAACATCCCGGAAAAGGTGGCGTTCGTCGGGGTTCGGGCCCATGAATTTATCCCTGTCTGGGGAGATGCAGGAAGCAACTGTATTCCTGTGAACGTTAAAAGCAGTGCGATCCTGCCTTTTGAAAGAAAGTATTTCCTGGCGGGCGCAGAGGGAAGCGAGGAGGATATCTGCTGGTTTCTGCAAAGGGATAAATGGCCTTTGATCGACAGGAAGGGAATGCCGGACTTCCTTATGATGCCGGAGGAGAAGATCTTACTGCTGGAATAGCGATACCATTTCTTTTTTTTCATGGCTGTGGTAGAATACGACTAACGGAACATGCTGGCTGGAGGAAGTATATGAATAATAAAGAGATGATAAAATATTTTTACGAGACGGTAGTTACCGAAAATCTGTTGGATGAAGTATGCCGCTTCGTATCACCGGACTGCGTGCTTAAGATAGGGGAAGACGACATACCTCTGGGGGATGACGGGATGAAGACGCATTTGATAGAAGTGAAAAAGACGTATCCTGATTATTCTATGAAGATCCTTCGCCAGTTTTGCGAAGGAGACTATGTAATCTCGGAATTTATAATGGAAGGCACCCATATGGGCGAGTGGCTGGGCATGAAGCCTACGAATAAAAGGCTGCGCTTTACAGGCGTGGATATTGATAAAGTCGTTAACGGGAAGATGGTTGAGCATGGAGGCGCGGTCAATACATTTGAGACGCTCTTTGAAGAACATATGATAAAGCCGGTATAATAAGCGGATGGCTCCTGTCATAGCGATGCAAAAGGAGGAACAACGGTGGTAGAATTAAACGAAGAAGCAAAAGAATACATGCAAAGGTTCGGATGGAAGCATGTGGTACTTAATATTGAGACTATAACCAGCTGATGCGCGCCTCCATATAAGGAGATGTCGGTAAGTTTTACCGATGAGGATGAAGAGGCGATGCTGGAGAAGGGGTATGAGACAGACCAAAGCGAGTTGGGAAACGTATATTACCCAAAGGAGGGAATAGAAATCCCGGATCATATTATCGTAAAGTATGTAGAATATCCCTGGGTCACCTGCTTCGAGGTGGAAGGGATAGAAATCATCAAAGAGGCAATGCAAAAGGATATTGAGGAATAGACAAGCCTGAGAGCAGGCCAAGCGGCTATGTCAAAATGGGTATTAGGAGTTTCCCAAACAAAAGGATATTAAGAAACAACTTATGTTTATCTGTTTGCGAAGAAATAATTGATTATAAATAAGAGATATTGCTTAAATAAGGTGGTATCTCTTTTATAACAAAAACCTGATGTAACGACTTATAAAGTGAAATAAAACGCTATGGAAAAATGACACTTGAAATAGAGTGTCTTTTTTATTGCTGTGAAACAGCATAGTATTTCATTTCTGCTTGTTTGTTATCAACGTTTTATCTCATTGCTTGTCAAGAACTTGTTGAAAAGCAATGCTTTAGCACTCTTTACAAGCTGTGCGATAAGACGTATTTTCAAAATAGCAGAAATTGAATATAGAATAAGACTGAAAAAAGAAAATATTTAGTACTGAAGTATTTTACTTTTATGGTAAGGTGCTTTTTTTATTTATGATACTTCTCATATATCCATATCAAAAGGAGGATTGATAGAAAATGGCACAAATTTATGGATATGTACGAGTTTCAAGCATAGACCAGAATGAAGAACGACAGATTGTTGAATTATCAAAAAGAAACGTACTTTCTAGAAATATTTACATAGATAAACAGTCTGGAAAAAGTTTTGAGCGTCCGCAATATAAAAAACTCATCAAAAAATTAAAACACGGCGATTTACTTTATATTCTAAGTATTGACCGTCTAGGCAGAAATTATCTTGAAATACAGGAACAATGGAGAATGCTTACTAAAGAAAAAGGAGTTGATATTTGTGTAATAGATATGCCCTTACTGGACACAAGAAACGGAAAAGATTTGATGGGAACGTTCATTGCTGACCTTGTGTTACAGATATTATCGTTTGTGGCACAAAATGAACGTGAAAACATCAGAAAAAGGCAGGCACAGGGTATTGCTGTCGCAAAGGCAAAAGGCATAAAATTCGGCAGACCAGAAATCGCACTCCCGGAAAACTTTGGAGAACTTGTCCATGACTGGGAAAAGAAAAAACTCCCTCTGCCGGAAGTTTTGGAATTATGCAAAATGAGTAAAGCAACATTTTATAGGAAATTAAGAGAATATCGTCTGCTGGAACAAAAATAGTCTGCGATGAACTATCAAAATGTACACTTTTTAATAGTCCACTATATCATTATACAGTATAAACGAAATTTCCAATTATTTCAATATTTTCTAGTGTTCAGAACAGTTTTGAAGCCATTATTTTTTAATTGCGATTGGCTGTATTAACTAATCTATATCTTTCTCAAAAAGTGTACATTTTGATAATGGTAAGAAAAGGAGGGAGGAACAGAAACTTTTTAATCGTTCTCTATAATATTTTGAAAAAGTGAGAGGAGAACAAGAAATGAAAAGAACAAAAAAAGCATTTGTACTCGTTTTATCTTTGTCCATGTTGGCTTCTATAAGTCCACAAACTGTTCTTGCCAGCGGCGGTAATACAGACCGCTATGAAGAAGTCCATGGTACACAGGCTATCGTTCAAGATGCAGAAGTTCATGTATATACTACAAAAAATGGCGGAACAGTGCAACTAACAGATAGCAACAAGATCGGAACGACATTTCCGCAAGGAATTGGTTATAGAGAATACAAGGCAACTCCTGCGGACGGCTGGAGATGGAAAGGCTGGACTTATGAACAGTTATATCGAGGGAATAATTTAGGCAACCGTACAGACTATGTTTTGGGATGGCGATATTCTTTCTCAAATGATGGCTCTGATTGGAGAAGTCCGTACGATGGCACAGGACAGACTATCTCTGTCAATCGTCTGACTACTACAGGCGAAACAGTAGGAAATAAAATCACATACAATCTTTATGCGGATTTTAATCCTACAATCAACGCTACTGCCGATACAGGCGGAACGATTGAAGATAGTGGCATTACAGAGGTGGAATATGGCACAAACAAGCAATATACCGTTACTGCTGATACAGGAAAAGATATAGCTTCGGTTACAGTGGACGGTAATAGTGTTTTAGCAGAAACAAAGAAAGACTCATTTACCTATACTTTTGAAAATGTAACAGAGCCTCATACTATTCATGCAACTTTCACTGACGAAATCCATACTGTTTCTTATGAATTTGTCAGCGGAACAGCGGGCGAAGCACTTCCAGAAGAGGTAAGTAACTTATGCCCTAGCAGTTCTACATATACCTATGGAACAGAGGTAACTCCAACTCAACCAACCTCAACATCAGTAAAAGTATCTGATGGTGTATGGACATTCAAAGGCTATGATAAGGAAAATCAAACAGTGACAAGCGATGTAAAGTTTACCGGAACATGGACATTTGCAAAAAATGCAGTAACAATCAACCATATTCCAACGATTACAGCAGGGGATAAGACAATTACAGTTGGGGATAGCTTTGACCCTAAGAAAGACGTAACAGCCAGCGACAAGGAAGATGGCAGTCTCACAGATAGGATCGAAGTTATCAACAATACTGTAAATACATCAAAGGTCGGCACTTATACAGTTACTTACAAGGTGACAGATAAGGACGGAGCCTCTGTAACAAAGAGCATTACAGTTACGGTCAAAGAGAAAGACAAAGAAGAACAGACTACTGTTCCGACGAAGCCAGATAACGGTAACAGCACGTCAACAGATACTAAGAAAGATGCCAGTAAGACAGGACAGACCGTAAAGACGGGAGATACATCAAATGTTTTGTTATGGAGTACGATTGCAATACTTTCACTTGCTGGAGTGGTTACAGTTCTGTTTATTAAAAGAAGGAAAAGCCACTCATAAATCGGCTATAAACATTGATACACAATCAAGAAATATAAAATCTGATTTTTGGAGGTTATTATGAAGAAACCAAATAAATTTATCATTGCTATGGCCGTAAGCACTCTCTGCCTGCCAGCTTTCGCACTCCCTGTTCACGCTATGGATTGGAGAGATGGAGCACAGGCTTCGCAAACATTTACTTATACGGAAACAGCAGAGGGGATTAAGTCTGTTTATGTTCAGGACAAGAATGGTACTGTCAGCACCGAAATTAAACCGAATACGTCTGTAAAGAGTAAAACAGGAACAATCACATGGAGAGATAGTTATGAAAATGTTACTTCTTTCTATGTAGATGTTATGGCTGGTTATGATGTCAAGGTTTTAGTAAATGGACAAGACGGAGAACTATTCGATACTTCCGCAGCTATTGATGTAAAAGTAAATTCTGATTTAGGAAAGGACAATACTTATACGGTAGGAACAAAAGACGGCTATGAAAAAGTGTTCTATTTTTCCAGTGCTGGAAAGGAAGCTTGGGTTAAAAATCCGAACATCTCTTTTGAAACAGAAAAAATTTCCTATTCGTTGACTAACAACGAGGGCGCTGTTTTAGGTACTGCTGCTATTGGCGATGTTCCTACGATTGATGAATCTAAGTTTATGCAGACAGGAAAAACAATTACAGGGTACACGATCAACAATGTATCATGGACAGAAGGAAACCCCATTACAGAACAAATGATTGAAAATGCGTCTGCATATGACGGCAATTTAATGGTAGAAGCCCAATATACAGTCAACTCACATCAGGTTACAATAAATTATTATGATGGTGGTATGGTTAGTGGAAATCCGAGCAAAACAACAACAGTTAACTATGAGTATGCTTTTAAATTAAATAAAGAAAGTTTACAGCTTGAAGAAAATCAGTATATTGCAGGAGCAAATGAAGTTGTTATGCCAGACGAGGATATAACAATCAATATCGTAAGCAGACCAACACAAGTATCCTATAAAGAGTGGGCATTTACCTATGTAGGAAACAACGACCCTCATGTACAGGGAGTTACAGTACAATGGAATAAGGACAATAGTTCCGATAAATCATTCAGTTTAAATGAAACTGCAACGCTGGCTACACCAGGAACGGCAACAAAATGTATTAAATTCTTTGTGATGATAGACAAAGAATATGAGCCGACAGGAAAACTTTCAGGCGGAAGTGATATAACTTTCAACAAATTGAGTGATTTGGACAACGGAACACTGTATGAAATGGAATTTAAAAGACGTGCAGACCATACAATAGACAAAAATCCAGCTCATGAAACATTTACTATTGAAACAGTGTCATCGGTACAATAATTTTGTCTGACATATTTAACAGATACACCTCTCATAAGGACAGAGCCGAAAGGTTTCTGTCCTTTTCTCTGCCATAAGAGAGAACGGGACATAAGGCAGAGCAGAAAACAACCGATGGAGTGAACAATTCACGGTGGTAGTCGTAAGACATATCGCCACGCCAGCTTGCTGGCAAGGAAAGGAAAATATCCTCAAACGTGATTTTGCAGCGGATGCCATCAATCAGAAGTGGTGTATGGACATCACCTACATCTACGTGCCGAAAGAAGGGTGGACATATCTGGCCTCCGTTATGGATTTGTACAAATGTCAAAAATACAGAAGGGATTATCCTACATTCAGATTTAGGCAGCCAATATACCAGTAGTATGATATATCTTTCGATGGATCAATGCTTTGAATATTAATCATATATGAATCATGCACAATACGATCCAGGATTGCATCAGCTAACGGACTTGAAGCACGAGTCCATAGATGAAACTTAATCCTCCAAAATACTGGTAATTTTCTTTCATTTTCATAATTAATGGTTTGTCATTCATAGTGATACCTCCATATGATCAATGTTCATGTTACCTAGATACCGTTATTATCGTCTTCAACATATTCTATAATTTCTCCGGGCTGGCAGTTAAGTTCCCGGCAGATGGCCTCTAGTGTAGAAAAACGGATAGCCTTTGCTTTGTTATTCTTAAGAATAGACAGGTTGGCAGGGGTAATATCTACTTTCCCCGCAAGTTCTACAAGTCCGATCTTTCTCTGCGCCATCATGACATCCAGATTAATTCTAATTCCCATGTTGGCACCTCCTATATCGTAAGATCATTTTCTTCCTTATAACTGATTGCCTGGGCAAATACGTGTGCCAGAACCCGACTGAATAATGCGGCGATAAAGAAAGTAAGAATAATAACCGCTGTCGCCGGCGTAGGAAGAAAGATAAGCTTAAGAATGAACATAACGATAATGCAAAGACTGGTGATTGACATATGATTCAGACTCTTCACATTCTCGTAGACAAAACAAGATTCATGAAGAACTGTGTGCATCATCTTCCTGAGTTCATAGATGATTAGAAGTCCACAGATGCCGGAAACGGCAAATATAACAAGCATAAAAAGAAAATGATCTGTTATCGTACTGGAATAATGTCTGCCAAGGAATTTAAGAGAGAATGGGAGCGTAATCAGAACGAAAATACCACTCAAGAACATAATATCCAGTATATATTTCGTGAATTTTGTAAGATAAGTATTCATAATATCCGGTCTCCTTTTCGGTCAGTAATATTTTATATTTTCTTTAATATAACATACTAATTATTGAAAATCAATATATATTTATCGCTTATCGATAATTTGTGAGCGGTGGGGGCGTACATTTTTGGAATTTTACTACGTCCCCAATTGTGTATATCCATGTCCCTTTTGAAAATACTATGTCCCCTATAGAAAATTGTGCTTTATTTTAGTCTTTTTATTAGAGAAAATGCCTTGTATATTCATAGGGGACAGGGTAGAATTGAAAAAGGGACACCCTTATTTCAATCTGGGACGGGGGAATTTTAAAATGCCCCCGTCCCCAGGAAGATAACATGCGCACGATAAAGGTGAGAGAGATTACGAGTAACATCAAGGAAATGTGTATAGAGGCGAACCATTTTCTTTCTGAAGATATGGATATTGCCATGAAAAAAACTGTGGAGACGGAGGAAGTTCCGCTTGGAAAGCAGATACTGAATCAGCTGCAGGAAATCTTAAGATCGCAGCGGTAGATATGATACCGATCTGCCTGGATACGGGGCTGGCAGTTGTATTTATTGAAGTTGGACAGGAGGTTCACTTTGAAGGAGGTTTTCTTGAGGATGCCATTAATGAAGGTGTCCGTCAGGGATATGTAGAAGGATTTCTTAGAAAATCTGTAGCTGGAGATCCGATCATTCGGGAGAATACGAAGGATAGTACGCCTGCAATTATTCATTATAGTATTGTAAAAGGTGATAAAGTGAAGATAAAAGTTTCTCCAACGGGATTTGGAAGTGAGAATATGAGTCGTGTGTTTATGTTAAAACCGGCTGATGGAATTGAAGGTGTGAAGAATGCTATCCTGACGGCTGTTAAAGATGCCGGTCTGAATGCCTGCCCTCCGATGGTTGTAGGGGTTGGTATTGGTGGTACTTTTGAAAAATGTGTTCTTATGGCGAAGGAAGCGCTTACCCGGGAGGTAGGTTCACACTCTGAGATAGAGTGGGCAAAAGAGTTAGAAGAAGAGATGGTAGAGAAGATCAATTGTCTTGGAATCGGTCCCGGTGGTCTTGGCGGAACGACAACTGCATTGGCTGTCAATGTAAATATTTATCCTACACATTGCAGGTCTTCCGGTTGGAATTGACATCTGCTGTCATGTAAACAGACACATTATAAGGGAGGTATCGTTATGGACAAACATATTACGGCACCAATTACGAAGAAAGTCTCCCGGACACTGAGAGCGGGTGATTATGTATATATTACAGGAACAATCTATACGGCAAGAGAGGGACGCTCAATCGGTTCTGCAGGCTCTACGACTGCAAGTTGTAGGGACAGATATGCGCTGAAGCTTCTTGATCTCGGACTTACAGCCATGATTGGAAAAGGAAAGAGAAGTCCTGAGGTTCTTGAGGCAGTGAAAAGAAATGGAAGTGTTTATCTGGCAGCAGTGGGTGGTGCAGGAGCACTCTTGTCAAAATGTATCAAAGAATCAGAAGTAGTGGCTTATAATGATCTTGGTGCAGAGGCAATAAGAAAGCTTAAAGTTGAAGATTTTCCAGCAATTGTCGTCGCAGACTGCGAGGGTAATAATTTGTATGAAACAGCGATAAAGGAGTACCAGAAGATATGAAAAGAATCTTGTTGATGGTTATAAGAAATATTTTACTCGCTCCAAAAACGGCAATGAACTGCTGGATTTTAAAGGAGGAAGTTACAAAGCAGCAACCAAGGCAAAATGTCCGATTGTCCCGGTTGCGCTGATTGATTCTTTCAAACCATTTGACACAAACACGATTAGTCCGGTGACCGTGCAGGTACGCTTCATGAAAATACATATGAAATCTCAATAAGTAATGTTGGTTATTAATATTATTAACTTGTGGAAAAATTAGCATAATATTATAATTAAAACTAAGAAGTGGTGAACAGTAATATAAAAATAATAAATGGGCGTTGTCAAAAAGGCAACGCTTATTTTCAGTAAGGGTACGATAATGAAAAATAAAAAGATATGGATATTTATAGGATTGGCAGTTTTGGTTTTAGTATTAAATTACATTTTTGGATGGTCTTCTTACCTGGGAGATACTAAGAACCTTCTTTTTTTAAAAAAGGTAGTAGAAGATAATTTTGTATACGCAGCACTGATATATACGGCTATCACAATTGTTGGATGTGTTGTATTAGCACTTCCGGGCATTACCTTTGCAGTATTTGCGGGTTTAATTTTTGGACCAATATTGGGAACTATATTATGTTCGATTGCAACGACTATAGGAGCGGTGTTAGCATTTTTGGCAGGGAGATTCTTTTTAAAGGACGGGATAAAACCATTGGTAATGAAGAATAAATATCTGAAAAAATGGTTATTTGATGAATCAGGCAAAAATGAGTTATTTGTATTGCTTATAACAAGAGTCGTTCCGGTATTTCCATATAACCTTCAAAACTTTGCTTATGGAATTACAGATATTTCTTTTCGTACATATACGATTGGGTCATTCATATTTATGCTACCTGGAACAGCCATGTATACGATTGGAACAGCCGGCATTACAGATACAGAGAACAGGGGCTTATATATTGGAATTGCCATTGTATTGGCAGTTATTGTAATTCTAACAGGAGTACTTTTAAAAAAGAAATATATACAGGAGGATGTGAATGAAGGAGAATAAGTCCGTTGATGAAAATGCATGTGTTCATTGTGGAGTCTGTCAGAAGAACTGTGTATTTTTAAAAAAATACGGGATAGATATTGGAGATACGGAGAAGTTAGAAGAACTGGCATATCATTGCTTTTTGTGTGGAAAATGTACAGAAGTATGTCCGATAGGAATTGATGGGAGACAGAAAATTCTTCAAATCCGGAGGCAGAAAGTAAAAGAAAACAATAACAAAATTCCAGAAAAAGGATATGGAATGTTAAAAATTGAAAAAGAAAGGTATTTGTTTCGTAATTATAAAAACCTTTCTGGAAAGAGTGTATTGTTTCCGGGATGTAATTTTCCATCTTTTTATCCGAAAACAACAAGATATCTGGCTGAGACACTAAAGGAGAAGGCTGGAATAGGAATGGTATTCGATTGTTGTGGCAAACCAATTGCTGAACTTGGTATGGAAGACCGGGAAAATCAAATTATAGAAAAGATACAGACGAAACTAACAGAGCAAGGTG
>ERZ826396.2162-NODE-2162-length-17640-cov-3.280296_pt1 | contig 17640 bp, 18 predicted proteins | sample MGYA00519926_ERZ826396 | MGnify/ENA primary metagenome ERZ826396 (study PRJEB31778, sample SAMEA3449230) | human gut metagenome | biome: human gut; feature: human-associated habitat; material: faeces | place: United Kingdom | collected 2010/2012 ... | reverse complement strand
AAGACCAGCGAGGACGGCATTGTGTCCGGGATTCCTTTCCGTATCTCCGGCACGGACATTCTGGGAAATAAAGTGGATGAAACTGTAACTACCGGAGACAACGGGCAGATCAAAGAAAAGCTGCTGCCCGGCACCTATCTGGTGAAGGAGCTGCCGGTGGACCGCTATGTGACCCCTTCCGCGCAGTATGTGACGGTTGAGAGCGGTCAGACGGCCTCCGTCCATTTCAGCAATATCCTGAAGAAATTCCGCGTCCATGTGATTAAGAGCGACGCGGACACCGGAACCGCCCAAGGTGATGCTACCCTTGCGGGTGCGACTTACGGCCTGTTCAATAACGGTGATCTTGTAGATACCTATACCACCGGGCCGGACGGCAGCTTTATGACCCGCTACTATGTCTGCGGTGATAACTGGACGGTGAGGGAGATTGATCCCAGCACCGGCTACCTATTAAATGATATGGTCTATGAGGTGGGCGCTTCCCCGACGCTGTACGAAGTGGAACTGAACACCACGGAGAACCAGGTCACGGAAACCGTGATCTATGGCAATATCCAGCTTGTAAAGCATACGGACGACCTGGACCCGGATGTGTCCGAGGATGAAAATACGGACGAACCAAATGAGGGTGTGATCGAGCGCCCGGAGGCCGGGGCTGTCTTTGAAATCTACCTGAAAGCGGCGGGCAGCTATGACGCGGCGAAGGAAAGCGAGCGTGATTTGCTCACAACCGATGGGGATGGCTTCGCTTCCTCCAAAATGCTGCCTTATGGTCGTTATACGGTTCACCAGGTAGCCGGCGAAGAAGGAAAGGCGTTTATCCCGGACTTTACCGTATTTATTTCCGCAAACGGCCAGACTTACAGCTATATCCTGAATAACCGTACCATCACGGCACGACTGAAAGTGGAGAAATGCGATGCGGAGACCGGCAATATTATCCCGATGACGGGCACTGGTTTCCAGATCAAGGATTTGTCTACCGGGGAATTTGTCAACCAGGAAATCTATTATCCGAATCCGGAAACCCTTGATACTTTCTATGTTTCGGACGAAGGCTGGCTCATGCTGCCGGAACCTCTGCATACCGGGGATTATGAGCTTTACGAGGTGGCGGCACCTTACGGCTATGTCCTTTCCAGTGAGCCCGTACCGTTCACCATTGACGGCAGCGAGGCGGTTGTGACCGTAACACAGTATAACATGCCGCAAAAGGGACAGCTCACCATTACAAAGACCGGCGAGGTATTCACTTCCGTCCAGGAAAACGACGGCCTGTATCAGCCGGTATATGAAGTGGCCGGGCTTCCCGGTGCGGTCTATGATGTGATCGCCGACGAAGATATTTATACCGGTGACGGTACGCTTCGCGCGGCAAAGGACACGGTTGTGGAAAACCTTACCACCGGGGATGACGGGACGGCACAGAGCGGGCTTTTGTACCTGGGCCGCTACCGCCTGGAGGAACGCCAGGCGCCGGCAGGCATGGTATTAAATTCTCAGCCAGAATATGTAGAGCTTACCTATGCTGGTGAAACTGTGGAAGTGACACAGACCGCCGTTGGCCTTTATGACGAGCGCCAGAAGGTGGATGTGAGCCTGTTCAAAGCACTGGAAACGGACGAGCTGTTCGGGCTTGGCATGAATGAGGAATACAAGGATATTTCTTTTGGACTGTATGCTTCCGATAACCTGACGGCTGCGGATGGCAGCGTGATCCCGGCTGGCGGCCTTCTGGAAGTGGTTTCCGTTTCTGCAAATGAGGCGGGCGGCTATGACGCTTCTTTCGCCTCTGACCTTCCTTTTGGCAGCTACTATGTGAAGGAACGCACCACAAACAGCGCTTATATCCTTTCCGATACCGAGTACCCGGTAGTATTTGAATATGCGGGCCAGGAGGCGGCGCTGGTACAGATTCTTGTGGGTGAGGGCGAGGCCGTTCCCAATGACCTGCTTCGTGGGCGTGTAGACGGTGTGAAATACGGTGAAAACCCGGAGGGCGGCGAGACTGTGAAGCTGGCCGGCGCGGTGATGGGCCTGTTTCAGCCGGACACCGAGGAATTTACCGAAGAAAACGCACTGCTTACCGTAACCACCGGCCAGGAGGGCAGCTTTGCCTTTGAGAATATCCCTTACGGCCACTGGATCGTAAAGGAAATTTCCGCTCCCGCGCTTTATACAGTGAGCCCGGAGGAACACCATATTTATATCGGTGTGGACGGCCAGGCAATCGAAATCCGTGTGGATGATACCTTGATCCGCGGACGGGTGCAGCTCCATAAGACCGAGGCGGTGGATGAACCTTCCTCTGTGGAGAGCGACAAAGAGAATACCTTCCTGCGCTTCCTCTCCGGCGCAGTATTTGAACTGTATGAGGACATCAACGGCAACAAGGAGCTGGATGCCGAAGATACCCTGGTAGGCACTCTGAAAGAAACAGACGGCGGATTCCACATGGCGGAGGATCTTCTGGCTAAAGGCTATTTCGTAAAGGAAAAGAAAGCGCCGGAGGGCTACCAGCCTGACGAAAACGCCTACTATTTTGAAATCACCGAGGACGGCCAGACCGTTGTGATCGAAAACGGCGAGGCAGGCCGGGGCTTTACTAATGAGGCATACCGCGGCAACTTGAAAATTACCAAAGATTCCAGTGACGGACGAAAGGACGGCTTTGCCATTGAGGTCAAGAGCGCGGACGGTTCTTACTGTGAGACATTCACCACACCGAAATCCGGCGTGATCGAGGTTAAGGGACTGCGCGTCGGTATTTATACCGTAACCGAGCTTTCCAACCGTGCAAGCAAGGATTATATCATTCCTGACGCGGCCACGGTGGAGATCAAGGCGGATCAGACCGCCACGGTTCAGTTCTTCAACGAGAAGCCGGAGGAACCGGAAACTCCTGATAACCCGAAAACGCCTTCCAATCCGTCTAACCCTTCCACCCCTTCTAATCCTGATAAGGGAGTACCGCAGACCGGGGATGATAATTTTATTTTCCTATACGGCGGGCTTCTTGTGCTGGCTGTGATCGGCGGCGGGCTGTTCGCTGCTCTCTATTTCAAAAAGGGAAAATACAGTAAGAATACCCCAAAGACAAGAGCTGTCGGTATTACGGTGGTTTCCATCTGTGCGGCGCTGGCATTAGGCAGCGGCTTTCTGATGGTTCGCGACATCTGCCAGTATACCGAAAGTGCCGGAGCCTATGAGGACCTTGCTTCTCTTGTAGAACTGCCGGAGCAGACCGAAGCGCCGGAGGATGATACGACGGAAACGGAACCTGCCGGGGAGGAACCTTCTGTGGTCCTCCCTGTGGTAGACTTTGAGGCTTTAAGGGAGACCGGGCCGGACATCATCGGATGGCTTACCCTTCCTGATACGCCTGTCAACTATCCGGTGACGCAGGCGGACGACAACGAGTATTACCTGCACCACTTGTATGACGGCACCTACAATAAGGTGGGATGCCTGTTCGCGGATTATGAGAACAAAGCGGATTTTTCTGACCGAAACACCATTATTTACGGGCATAACATGCGGGACGGCTCCATGTTCGCCGCCCTGAATGAGTATGACGAACAGAGCTACTTTGATACCCATAAGCAGATGTACCTTGTGACCCCGGAGGGCGGTTATCTCTGTGAGATTTTCGCAGCGTTTGTGGCAAAGCCTTCCGAATCCGGCAGCGATACCTCTCCCTGGCGTCTTAGCTGGAAGGATGACGGCTCTTATACGACCTGGCTTACCGCTATGGCAGAGCGTTCCGTTGTGGAAACGGACGTCACGGTGACAAGCAGCGATAAAGTGCTGACCCTTTCCACCTGTACGCCCGGAGGCGCGAGCCGCTTCATCGTCATGGCTAAGCTGGTGGAAGTAAACAACTGAACAGAGTGAAAACCGGTGCGGGGGCATGTGCTCCCGCACCAGTCATTTACAAGGAGGATTTTTTCTATGGTGAATACCATTGTTTCAATACCCGGCTATGTACACCTGTACCGTTCCCTTCTCCGGTTCTATGACATGCCGGAAAATGAGATCAGGGAAATGCTGTATTTGCTTAACACGGCCAACCTGGACTGCTACGAGTATTACCACCCGGAGCGGGAACTGGTTGAGAGCGGCCCGGTAGCCTTCTGCCACTGGCTGGAGACGATGGACTGCCGGCCCTACCGCACGGAGGTACAGCTTTATAAGTCGCTACTGTTCCTACAGCGCAGCGTGGACCGGGATCTGATCGTGACCTCCCAGCGGGAGGCATTGCAGACGCTTAGATGTATTATCTCCAATATCGAATACCGCTTCTACAAGGCTTATGAAATGGAGATCGAGGATAAACGGACCGTGTACGGGGAATGTACCTATCGCCTGGTTCCCAGGGAGGACGAACCCAGCGTGTGCCTGATGCACGACTGGATTTATCTGCCCTCTGCTTAAAAATGTCCCGAATAATATATAAAATACGGGACAAAAAAGTAGTATATGCTCTGCCCCTTGCCGGCAGCGGTTCCTTCCTTTTTTGAGATTGCTGTATAAATCCTGATCTGCGTGGGAATACTATAAACAAAACTCTCGGAGCCTATTGAAAATTTGTCCCGAATAATATATAATATTCGGGACAAAAGGAGGTGAGCAAAGTGGCAAATGGATATTCCAGGCAGATTCAGGAGCGAATTGGCGCAGCGGCAGAAGGAACCGTTTTTGTCAATTCTGATTTTGCTGATATTGCTGATACGGAAACCATAAGACGGAACCTGAACCGGCTTACACAGGCAGGTACGCTCCGGCGGATTTTGAAAGGTGTTTACGAGAAGCCGGAATACAGCGAAATGCTGAAAGAATATGTAGCGGCGGACCCGGAGGCGGTAGCAAAAGCGCTGGCCCGGAACTATCACTGGACGATTGCTCCCTGTGGGAATACGGCGCTGAACCTGTTAGGGCTTTCCACGCAGGTAACAGCGGTATGGTCCTATATCAGCGACGGTCCATATAAGACCTATGAGTGGAATTTCACAAAGCTGGAATTTAAGCACAGGACTAATAAGGAGATCACGGGTCTTTCTTATATGACGGTTCTGGTGATTCAGGCATTGAAAACTTTGGGGAAAACAAATGTCACTTCCAAAACGATTCAGACGCTTAGCTCCCGGTTGAATGAGGACGATAAAGCCGCTATGCTAAGAGAGGCGGCAGAATCTACGGATTGGGTTTACAATGCGATACGGCAGATTGCCGGGGAGGTACAATAGAGATGAAACATGTTGCAAAATTTTCAGACAATGATAAGCGGAGGCTGTTCCGTAACACAGCAGATAAGATGGGGCTCAACGATGCCATTGTGGAAAAAGATTTTTGGGTATGCTTTACGCTGGATTATCTGTTTCAACGTTCCCCCTGGAAAGATTCGATTACCTTTAAGGGCGGTACCAGCTTGTCAAAAGCCTTTCACCTGATCAGCCGGTTTTCCGAAGATATTGACCTGATTCTGGACTGGCGGGTTTTAGGATATGGCAGAGACGAGCCCTGGGAGAAACGTTCCAACACGAAGCAGGATGCTTTCAACAAAGAGGCAAATGCACGGGCGGAGGTCTTTCTGGCAGAAACCTTCTGCCCCGCAATCAAAGAAGGATTATCTCAGGAGCTTGGCCGTGAAGCTGACATTCACATGGACGAGGAAGAAAAGCAGACAGTTATTTTTGCCTACCCAAAACTGTTTACCAATGCGGGAACCTTGCAGGTGATCCGGCTGGAAATCGGCGCGCTGGCCGCATGGACGCCGGCAAAGTCTGCGGAGATTACGCCGTATGCTGCAGAGTATTACCCTGATGTGTTCGAGCAGAAAGGAACGAATATTCTGACGGTTGCCCCAGAGCGGACTTTCTGGGAAAAAGCTACGATCCTGCACCATGAGGCCAACAGGCCGGAACATCTGGAAATGCCGCAGCGGTATTCCAGGCATTATTACGATTTGTACCGCATGGCTCTGACCCCGGTAAAAGAAGCCGCTTTCTCCCGGCTCGACCTGCTTAAAAAGGTTGTGGATTTCAAAATGAAATTCTATCCCAGGGCATGGGCGAAGTACCCGGAGGCTGTGTCAGGCACCTTAAAGCTGATCCCGCCAGAATACCGGTTCGCAGCGTTAGAGGCGGATTATGATTCCATGAAGGATATGCTGTATGGTGATGTGCCTACATTCGATACTGTCATAGCGGCGGTCCGGGAACTGGAAAAAGAGATCAATACCCTGTAACAACTACATAACCATTTATTTGCCGGCTATTCTAAGATGCTTTAGGGTAGCCGGCTTTCTGTGTGTGCCAGGCATGGCACAATTCTAACGGGTGAAAGTCCCGCCACGGGTATTTACCGCCAAGTGTAGCGAACCACAAGCCGAAAACAGCAATGTCTAGGGGGAGGAAGTGGTGTAGCAAAGTCAGCGAGCCTACGAACAGAAACCAGATATGAGGCTAAATGACGGGTAAGGGTGCATAACAAACCAAAGCCCAAAAGGTAAACGTAACGTCAAGACAGTAAATCTGGAGGCTGTGCGACGAAAGAATTGTGTCTTACCCTGGGAGGCCTGGATAGCGTACGTAAGTGCGTGCGATAAAAAGCTCATATCCAGGAGTCAGCTGAGACCATAGTATCCCGAAGCACCAGCGGGAAAAGGGTCTAATGTCAATGTATTGCAAATCGCTGTAAGCAAGGTCAGGACAGTCCGAAATCAAGGATATGCCAAACAAGAGGAACCGTAAGTCCACGGAGGCAAAAGGTAGAGGGGATGATTTCTGACATCTTTACAAGCAGAAGAAGGAGCAACAAGTGGAATTAATTGAATGGATATTACAAGATGAAAATCTCGATAAGGCGATTCAAGTAGTCAAGCGAAACAGAGGTGCAGACGGAATAGACAAAATGACCGTGGGAGAACTTGACGCACATTTCGCCCAGCATAGAGAAGAGATTAAAAGGCAAATACGTGAGGGCGAATACAAACCCAAACCGGTAAGAAGGGCATACATACCCAAGGCTAACGGTAAGAAGAGACCGCTAGGAATACCGACAGTAGTGGATAGAGTCGTACAACAGGCAACAGCACAAGTACTGTCCCTAGGATATGATAAGTACTTCTCACAGCACAGCTATGGATTCAGACCGGGCAGGAGCTGTCAGCAGGCAGTAGAAGAAGCACTCACATATTTGAACGAGGGGTATGAATGGGTCATAGACCTAGATATCGAGAAATACTTCGATACAGTAAATCATGACAAATTAATTTCAATACTCAGAGAACGCATTAACGATGCGAAAACACTACGACTGATTCGACAGTTTTTAAAAGCAGGAGTTATGGAAAACGGGTTGATGATACCAAGTGAAGAAGGCGTACCACAGGGAGGACCGCTCAGTCCAATACTATCAAACGTATATCTGGATAAGCTTGACAAAGAACTGGAAACAAGAGGACTCTGTTTTGTCAGATATGCAGATGACTGCAATATTTTTGTCAAAAGTGAGATGGCAGCAAACAGAGTGATGAAATCCGTAACAGGCTGGCTGGAGCGAAAACTTAGACTGAGGGTTAATGCGACTAAGACAAAAGTAGTCAGACCTACAAAGAGTAACTTCCTTGGATTTACCTTTTGGAAGAGTCAGGAAGGATGGAAATGCAAACCAACAGAAGCCCGCAAGAAAAGATTGTACGATAAAACCCGTGCAATACTTTGTAGAAGAAAGGCAGCAGCAAGACCTATGGAGACAACCTTTAAACAACTTAACTGGCTGATTAGAGGCTGGATTAACTACTACCGAATCGGAAGCATGAAGAAATTCATGGAAGAATATGGGCAATGGTTAAGACACAAAGTGAGAGTAGTAATACTCAAGCAGTGGAAAAAGCCAAAACGCATATACCTTAATCTACAGAAACTAAACCGACTTGAGGGGTGTAACTTCACAGATGAAGAAATCTACAAGGTGGCAAACAGCAGATTAGGTTGGTACAGACGAAGTGGAATGTATGTAGTGAACTATGCGCTGAACCCTAAAATACTGGGGCGAAAAACAAAGAGCCGACCGGGATTGGTCGACCCTTTGGAGTATTATCTGAGTTAACACTTGACACTATATTGATGTAGCGCCGTATACGAGACCCGTACGTACGGTGCAACGGGAGGGCGATAGAATGGCTATCGCTCTACCCTATTTTCAAAAAGGAGGAATGTCACATTACGCAAAATGAAGTCAATGCTGTTTTTGACGAGCAGGTGCGGTTTTGCGCCGACACGCTGCAACGGAAAACCAAAGAATACACCGGAGACGATACGGATCGGCTGGGAGCTTTTAAGGCGGCAGCAGCTTTGCAGCACACCACACCGGAACGCGCCCTTGCCGGGATGCTGGCGAAGCATATTGTTTCCTTGTATGACATGTGCTTTGACGATGATACGGATTATGATATAAGTGCATGGAATGAAAAGATCACAGACAGTCTCAACTATCTGTTCTTACTGAAAGCCATTGTAAAGGAGGGACATACCAATCAACCGAATTGAAGTAAAAATATTGAACTGCCAGGCGGTTGCCGAAGCCGAGAAAAACATGGTCTTTGCTGCCCGGCTCACTCAAAGGGGCAACCGGATCGCCACAATGGATGATCTGATGGCCCTTTATGAAAAATCATTTAGTAACGATACTGTGGCGGTCATCGGCGGGCTTCCGCACCCCACGGTCCAGAAATTTGCACTCATCACTGTTGCCATTGTCGGGGCAAGTCGGCGTTTTCTGGCGCAGATCACACGCCACCAGAATGAGGTCAAGTTTATGAGTGCGTCCTTGCAGTACAGCAATTATACGGGGCAGGCGGATTTTGCCGTACCCTATGAAGTGCTGACCGCGCCGGATTTTGTCCGGAAGCTGTACCTGAATAGCTGTCACGAAGGCATGGATTGCTATGAGCAGCTATGTAATGCCGGCGTCGGCCATGATGCGGCGGGATATGCCACACCCCAGGGGCTTCGGAATGTGCTGATTATTAGCGCCACGCCCTATCAGTGGAAACACATCATCGGCCAGCGGGTTTGCCGGCGCAATACGGACGAGACCCGGATCGTGCTCTTAAAAATCTGGCAGGAGCTTTATGCTTTAAGCCCGGTGCTGTTTGCGTCTGGTCTTACAGGCCCTTTCTGCCAGAGGGATAAATGTCTGGAAGGAAAAATGACCTGCGGAAAAATGTTGAAAGAGGACATGACGCCGGAGGATATTCTGAAAATGGACTATCCGGCGATTTTGGAAGGAGGCGGCACATGAAGATCAAATTGATTGACTTTGGAGTGCCGGAGAGTCAGCGCCCCTTCCGGCCACATGGCAACGACGCCGGGGCGGATGTGTATATGCCCTATGACTGCACCTTGCAGCCGGGAGAAATCGCAAAGGTTCCGCTTGGGTTCGGGATCGAAGTACCGGACGGGTACGCTGGCTATGTATTCCCCCGCACCAGCATGGCGGCAAAGGGTCTGGTCTGTGAGCTGCCCCCGGTAGATTCCGGCTACCGCGGGGAAATCCATGCCATTATCAGTAATGTAAGCAACAAGCCGCAGGAACTTTCCAAAGGAGCGCGGGTAGGACAGCTTGTAATTACTCCGGTTGTGATTGCGGATTTTGTAACGGATTTGGGAGTAGAGCGCGGAACCGGAGGGTTTGGAAGTACCGGGGCATAAATCAGGATAAATATAGAGTGTTTCCAGACTTAATTTAGGACAGTGTGGGAAATAATAAGAAGAAAGCGGTCATTTTCCGTGACCGCTTTACTTCTTGCTGTTCAATTCTTTCATAATGCCGAGGATATATGTCATTGATCTGGAATCCAGTTTCTTTGCCTCTGCAATAAATTCCTGCAAGGTCTCTGGATAAAGGTTTTCTTCGTCAAAGAATTCCTGCGGCGTTACGCCGAGATATTCGCAGATATAAAAGAAGGACTGCATGGCAGGAAGTGATTTTTTGTTTTCGATGTTATTGATGTAGTTGTTCGCTTGCCCCAACGACAATGACATATCGCGTGCAGATACACCCTTTTGTAATCTCAGCTTTGCCAGCCGTTCCGGGACGAATTCTTCATACATCAGACCACCTCCTATTCTGTAATAGATTGTACCTCATATATCACTTCTATTCACAAATAGGAAAAGGGTATTTGCGTTGACTTGAAAAAATAAACCTATTATAATAATGAGAGATACAAAATTAAATCTATTAAACGGAGGAATCTAATGGAAGAAAAGACCTGTTGTGTCACAGGACACAGAGATATACCGGATGAACAGATAGATGCGGTAAAATATGCTTTGCGGCGTGAAATTGTAAAGGCGGTTTCGGATGGTTATACCGGATTTATGACCGGATTTGCCAATGGTGCAGACCAATACTTTGCGGAAATTGTAGTGATTCTGCAAAAGGATTTCCCTGAGCTGCGGTTGATTGCGGTGCTTCCATACCGGAAACGGATGGACAGTCTGTGCCAGAAAGAACATACAAACGCCCTTCTGGATGCCTGTGCAGAGGTTATCGTAATTCAGGATGAATACAGGCCAAATGTCTATGCCAAACGCAACCGTTACATGGTGGAACATTCAGACCGTGTAATTGCAGTGTATGACGGTCGGGAAAAAGGCGGTACAGTTAAGACGATTCGTTTTGCGCACCAATTTCGGAAAGAACTGCGGGAAATACCCGTAGGATTAAACTTGGACAAAAACAGGACAAATCTTGGACAAAACCGGATATGAAAAAGTGGAGGTACAGGCTGCTCTATGGTATAATAAATGCTCAACCGTGAAGGCCAGTGACAATCCGGTTGGACTTACAGAGAATAATAAATCACCTTTTGTGAAAATGGGAAACCACAGTTTGAAAGGAGTATTTGCATGAAACACGTATGTATGCTTATATCGGTGGCTGATATTAACGCCGCAAGAAAATTTTATGAGGATTTGTTTGGATTAGAGGTGTTTCAGGATTACGGAAAGAACATTGCTTTTACCTGCGGCCTGGCATTGCAGCAGGATTTTGACTGGCTTGTGAATCTGCCGAAAGAAAAGATATTAAAGAAATCAAACAATGCGGAAATCGTCTTTGAGGAACAGGATTTTGACGGTTTTCTGAACAAACTCAGAGAGTATCCGGACATTGAATATCTGGGAGAAGTGATCGAGCATAGCTGGGGGCAGCGGGTGATCCGATTCTACGATTTGGACGGACATATCATAGAGGTTGGCGAGGATATGAAAATGGTGATAAAGCGTTTTCTTGCTTCCGGCATGACTATGGAGAAAGTCTCTGTGAAGATGGATGCTTCTATTGAGGATTTGACAAAACTTCTAAACAGCTAATACATGATGGACGAATAAACAAATCGGGATTTTGGGGGAGAAGTGAGATGTGTAAAATATTGTTAGTCAGACCGTCTAAACAATATGCAGACCAAGTTATGTCATATAAAGAAGAAATGTCACAAAATGGAGATAGTTTTGACGGTTGTGCTGGTCTTGAAAATGTACAATCATTTGAGGAATGGATTGATTTTGAAGCAAGATTAAAAGCAAAATATAAGGACGGATATGTTCCATCAGAAGTGTTTTTGGCTATACGAAAAAAAGATAACTATGTTATTGGCATGATTGATTTTCGACACCCATTATCCGACTTCCTCTTTAATTTTGGTGGTAATATCGGATATAGTGTTCGTCCATCGGAACGGCAGAAAGGTTATGCGTCCGAAATGTTAAGATTGATTTTACCTATCTGTCATGAGTTTGGGGAAAGCAAAGTTTTACTAACATGTGATAAAAAGAATGAAGCATCACAAAAAACGATTGTAAAAAATGGTGGCGTGTTGGAAAAAGAAATCCCTGATACAGTAGGACTTAGTGAAAGTGGAATTATTCAACGATACTGGATTTCAATATAGACTCTCTTTCATCAATCCCGGTTTGTTGAGTCCTTTCAACCCTTTTTTCTAACGATGTTTTGTAACCAGATGGTTGAAACCAATGGAGGAAAAGCGTATGGATATTCAGAAAATTATTAGTTTAGTAACAAAGACACGGGGGTTGATCAAGAACCGTGAAATGGCCGCTCATGTGAAAGAGAAGGGTCTTGCAGACTATGTAACACAGGTAGATATTGCCGTGCAAAGTTTTTTAAAAGAGGAACTGTTTGCTCTTGCACCGGATATTCAGTTTCTTGGAGAAGAAACCGGATTGCAGGAAATAAAGGCGGATAGCTTTTGGATTTTAGACCCGGTTGACGGGACAACAAACCTTATGCACGACTATCAGCACAGCGTTGTATCTTTAGCCCTTTGCCGCCAGGGGGAAATTGTTATGGGAATCGTATATGACCCCTTCCGTGAAGAAGTGTTTTCAGCGATTAAGGGAAAAGGCAGCTTCCTAAATGGACAACCCATACATGTATCAAACGCAAAAAAACTATCTGACACGATGATCGGGCTGGGAACAGCAAAAAGAGAGCTGGCCGATGAAAATTTTGCCCGGTTCCGCAGAGTGTTCGGCCAATGCCAGGATGTCCGCAGGATTGGGTCTGCCGCTCTGGAACTGGCATATACCGCCTGTGGCAGACAGGGAGGCTATTTCGAGATTTACCTGAATCCCTGGGACTATGCTGCCGGTATGCTGTTGATTCAGGAGGCAGGAGGTAAAATAACTGATTTTACGGGGAATCCGCTTGATCCGAGGAAAGGCAGCAGCGTAGCAGGAACAAACGGATATATACATACAGAACTGTTAAAGTTGATATAAAGGGTAACAAATCAGTACTCGGAGGAAAAGTATATGAAAATATTTATAGGGTAAAGCGGAATACTGCTGGTTGTCATATGAACCTAAGAACGAAATTGCCAGTCAATTATACCGTTCGTTTGGATTTGTTGAAACCGGAGAAATGTACGAAGAAGAGCTGATTGCAATTCTGAAATTATAAAGACAACTTACAGTTTATCAGAGAGTAACACAACAAAAAACAAATTCGAGCTTAAAAAGAGGAAAATTTATGTTTGAGGACGGTCGAAGCAAAAAAGTTATTTTTATAGCGCATTGTATATTAAATCAAAATTCAATATCTGATGGAACAGCCGTTTTTCCAGCAACTTTTAAGGATGTAATAAAAATTCTTCTTGATACTGATATTGGTATTGTCCAAATGCCATGTCCTGAACTTTGCTGTTTAGGGCTTAATAGAGGAAATAACGATGGGGCAGATGTTCCTGTCGTTATTGAAAATACCCGTATTCGTAAGGAAATGCAAAAAGCGGAATCTTACAAAATGCTAATGGTTCAGGTTGATTATGTGATGAAACAAATAACAGAGTACAATGCCTACGGCTTTGAGATAATCGGGATTATCGGTGCAAATCGCTCGCCAAACTGCGGTGTGGAAACCACATCAGATTTTAACAAAGAGATAAGCGGTAAAGGTATTTTTATGAGCGAACTTAGCAATAGAATAAAGGCGGAAAACTTGAATATTCCTATGTTAGGCATCAAAGATACTGATAATGTATTTGATCAAGTAAAGTCTTTCATTAAGTCAAACTTGGTCAAGGAGTAGCAGAAAAATAAATAAGAAATATTGAGAGATTGTGGTATGAAAATTGAGTATAAAGACACCCATATTTTTACAGAGAAAGAACTGCAAAGACTGTTTTTGTCCGTGGGATGGGAGTCCGGAAATTACCCCGATAAACTCGTTCGGGCGATGCAAAATTCTTCGCATGTAATTTCAGCATGGGATGATAACAAACTGATTGGACTGGTACGGGCACTTGATGATGGCGAAACAGTTGCATTTCTACATTATCTTCTGGTAGACCCTGCATATCAGGGGTATCATATTGGCGATGAATTGATGAAGAGGATTATGAGTTGCTTTGAAAACCTCCTTTATGTCAAAATTATGCCGTCTGATCCTAAGATGATTGCATTTTATGAACGATATGGGTTTCAGCAATATGATAATTACTCAGCAATGGTACTGAAACATTTTCGATAACAATATAGCTTCCGGTTTATCTGGAATTTGATCAGAGTTGAAAAGTGTATTTTAAAAGGAGAATAATTCAATGAAAGAATTTAGTCAAGAAGCAGAACAGGTCATGATTGAGCGTTTCGGGAAAGATACGATTATATCATTAGCAACAGCGGAAAATGCAACGCCTTATGTGCGATACGTCAATGCCTATTACGAAAATGGGGCATTTTATGTCATTACTCATGCACTCTCAAATAAAATGAAGCATATAAAAGATAACCCTGTTGTTGCAATCGCTGGCGAATGGTTTACAGCGCACGGGAAAGGCGTCAGTCTGGGTTATTTCGGGAAAAAAGAGAATTGTGTGATTGCAGAGAAGCTAAAAAAAGTCTTTGCTGAATGGATTGATAACGGTCATACTGATTTTAGCGATGAAAACACCATCATTCTGCGTGTGGAATTAACAGATGGCCTGTTGCTCTCGCATGGTACAAGGTATGAATTTTAACCGTTCAAATTTCGTGGGATAAAATATTACCACTGCTGTCGTGCTTTAGGACTTACCATGAAAGGATTCAATCGACAGAGCTAATCATTATCCTTAGGAGATAGAGGAACACTTTGCAGAAGCAATCGAAGTGACAAAGGCGAGAGGTATATCTCTTGATAACCTAATCAATTTTCTGACACTTTTATACAAGGAGTATGAATAAATGAGCGAAAATATTTTAGAGGTCAAAGGTTTGACAAAAGATTACGGTGATTTTGTTCTTGATAAATTGACCTTCTCAGTACCCAGAGGCGTAATTATGGGATTGGTTGGAGAGAATGGTGCAGGGAAATCAACGACTATTAACTGTATTCTCAATGAAATAACAAAAACAGATGGAAATATTGAAATCTTCGGAAAGGATTATCTTTCTGAAGAAATTGAAATCAAAGACAAAATAGGTGTTGTATTTGATGAAAATCATTTCCCAGATATATTTACACCAAACGAAATTGGAACATATATGTCTGGGATATATTCAAAATGGGAAAGAAACACATATATCAATTATCTTTCAAAGTTCAATCTTTCTCCCGATAAAAAAGTAAAAGATTTTTCCAAAGGCATGAAAGTTAAGTTAGCTTTTGCAGTAGCACTTTCACATAAGGCGGATCTTTTGATTTTAGACGAAGCAACAAGCGGTCTTGACCCTATTATCAGAGATGACATCTTAGACATTTTGATTGACTTTGTGCAAGATAAAAATCACTCTGTATTGTTATCTTCTCATATCACAAGTGATTTAGAAAAGGTGGCGGATTATATTACCTTTCTTCATAAGGGGAAATTGGTTTTCAGTCACTTAAAGAACAAATTGGTGGACAATTACGGTGTAATAAGTTGTAGTGCTACGGTTTTTGACAATGTAGATAAATCAGAGATAATCGCTTATAGAAAAGAAAATAATCAATATAAAGTGCTTGTAAAAGACCGTCACATTGCCGAGAAAAAATATCCAAAAGCGATTGTTTCCCCATCCGCGATTGAAGAAATTATGCTTTTCTATGTAAAGGGGGAAAGGAAATGAAAGGTCTATTAACAAAGGATTTTCTTACAATAAAAAAGAAGTATGGCTTACCTCGTGTAATTATGGATATAGCCATTATTATCGCCCTAATGTTCATATTAGAAAAAAGCGGAGCAATATACATCAGCTTTTTGCTTATTCCTATTGAAATAATGTCAATGATTATCTCTCTATCAACTTGTGACGAACAATGGAAATGGGGGAAATACGCTGTATCACTCCCTGTATCTAAAAAACAGATTGTAAGCAGCAGATACGCTTGTTCGGGTATTTTGTCCTTGATTGGCTTTGTGGTTGCCCTCATTGTAAATTCTGCCACATATATTCTGTTTCCACAATACGCATATGGATTTTATCTCTTTATGTCCTGCGCTTCACTTGCATTAACACTATTGTTTTTGGCGTTTGTTTTGCCATCAAATTACTCATTGGGTGTTAATGCTGGATTTGCTACAATGTTTATCTTGCTCATATTGCTTGTCATTTTGGGCTTATGGGCTAAAGTAACGAATAATTCAATTATGTGGTTCATTGTAGATAATTTTGAAGCAAGTATTGCTATTGCCGGAGTTTCTGTTGTTGCAATATGTGGATTGTCTTTTATACTGTCAAACCTGTTTTTTAGGAAAAAGCATATATAATCCTGTTGTTGCAATCGCTACGGCGTTGGCTTAGAATATTTCGGAAAAGCAGAAAACTGTTTGATTACTGAAAAAAGTCTTTGCCGAGTGGATTGATAACGACCCTACTGATTTTTGGCGATGAAAACACTATCATTCTATGTGTGAAATTAACAGAGGGTCTCTTGCTTTCACATGGGATAAGGTATGAGTTTTAGCCATTCTAATTTTGTAGGGTAAAATATTACCACTATTTTCGTGCTTTAGGAGATGCCATGAAAGGATTTAACCGACCAAATCAATTATTTTCCCTCTGCGGTTTGAATTGCGGGCTTTGCCCCATGTTTTTGGATAAAAACTGCCCTGGCTGCGGCGGTGGCAAAGGGAATCAATCCTGCAAAATCGCAAGGTGCAGCATGGAGCATGGCGGTGTTGAATATTGTTTCCAATGCAGTGAATACCCTTGCGAAAAATACGATCATATTGACGATTTTGATTCCTTTATAACACATCGAAATCGAAAATCCGATATGGAAAAGGCCAAACGCTTTGGGATAGACGCTTATAATGCAGAGCAGGCGGAGAAGGCCGACATTCTGGAGGTTTTATTATCCAATTATAATGATGGACGCAAAAAGACACTCTTTTGTGTAGCCGTCAACCTTTTAGAACTGCAAGACCTACAAACGGTACTCAGGGAAATTGAACGTAAACCTGATATGGAAACACTGACGCTCAAAGAAAAAAGCGCCTTTGTTGCTGGATTACTGCAAGATGCAGCGGCAACAAAAAATATCGATTTAAAGCTTCATAAGAAAAAGGGATGATTTGAATATACTATGATTTTTACACATGAATCATTGCTTATAGATCATCTACTCTTCCCTTCTCTCAATTAAATATTTTTGAAACTGCGCCACATATTTTCAGTGGTGCTTTTTCTCTGTAATAAAACGCAAAGGTGTTGAAAGCCTTTGCGTTTTTTAATCCAATAAAAAAGTTATTTTACAAATAAATCGTTCAAACACACTTGACAAATAAACGCTCGTTTACTATAATGCAGATATGTAAACGAGCGTTTACTTGCAGGAGGTGTGAAAATGGCTAATACAAAAGAAAATATTTTAGTAACCGCTCTTAGACTGTTCGCCCAAGATGGCTATGAAGCAGTTTCTGTGAGTAAGATTGCGGGAGAATTGGGCATGACAAAAGGCGCACTATATAGACACTATAAAAATAAGCGCGATATTTTCGATAAGATTTTTGAACATATATGCCAATTAGACATTGAACGATCTAAAAAAGCAGGCATTCCAGAAAAAGAATTTGATGGAACCACAGAGCTTTTTAGGAATACTTCAATACAAAGCGTTAAGGCATATATGGAGTCTCAATTTCAT
>ERZ826396.2151-NODE-2151-length-17743-cov-3.457938_pt1 | contig 17743 bp, 18 predicted proteins | sample MGYA00519926_ERZ826396 | MGnify/ENA primary metagenome ERZ826396 (study PRJEB31778, sample SAMEA3449230) | human gut metagenome | biome: human gut; feature: human-associated habitat; material: faeces | place: United Kingdom | collected 2010/2012 ... | reverse complement strand
ACGATGCGGCTGCAACGAGGGCGCGCGGCCGCCCTTACCCCCGCACCGTGTAGCGCTCCACCGCGTCCTCGTCGAGCGTGAGGCCCAGGCCGGGGCCCTCGGGCGGGTAGACGCGGCCGTTCTCCATGCGGATGCGCTCGTTGACCAGGCTCGGAGCGGCGGGGTCGTCGAAGTCCATGAATTCGCAGGGGTAGCTGATGGTTTTCAGCGCGCAGCCTATGTGGACGAGGGTGGCCATCCCCAGGCTGCTCTCGGATTGGCTGCCGATCATCATGGGCCGGTGGTACGCCTCGCACAGCGCCGCGATCTTGCGGCCGTAGGTGAAGCCGCTGCGGGGGATCTTGATCATCATGATGGACAGCGCGTCGATGTCTATCTGGTGGGCGATGTCGTGCAGCGTGAAGTTGCTCTCGTCGCCGGCGATGGGGATGTCGATGGCGTGGGCCAGGCGCACGCGGTCCTTCTCGTTCGTGGCGGCGATGGGCTCCTCGAAGTAGTCCAGCTCGCCGCGCAACGCGTCATGCACCTTCTTCGCGCCGAAGTACGTGTAGCTCTGGTTGCCGTCGATGTAGAGCCTCGTGTCGGACGTGACCGCGCGGCGCAGCGCATGCACGCGGCGGATGTCGGCATCGGGGTCCAGCCCGCCCTTCACCTTGAAAGCCCGGTAGCCCTTGGCGTTCAGCTCGCGCGCCTGGTCCACCATGACCTCGTCGCTCGTGAGCCAGAGTATCCGGCTCGGCTCGATGCTGTCGCGGTAGCCTCCCAGCAGCTTGTGGCAGGGCAGTCCGCACGCCTTGCCCATGATGTCCCACAGCGCCACGTCGATACCGCCCTTGGCGGCCAGGTTCCCCTTGATGAAGGCCATGGCCTCGTGCACCTTCTCCACATCGAACGGGTCGAGGCCCGCAACCAGCGGCGCCAGCAGGTTGTTGATCACGTGCACCATGCCCACCTGCGTCTCGCCGTAGATGTTCTCGCGCGGAATGGCCTCCGCGATGCCCTCCACGCCCTCGTCCGTCATGATGCGCACCAGCACATGCGCCTGGCTGGCCATGCACCCGGTGGCCCACTCCATCGGATGGGGCAGGGGCAGGTCGACGGGGATAGCGCGCACGCTCTGGATTCTCACTACAACTCATCGCCTTTCATCCGCACCGCCCGGCGGCAGCGCGCAAGATATTTCCTATACGATCCCGGTTCTCAGCGCATCACAGAGAACACCGCATCGGCGTAATCATGCTTCAACCAGTTCCCGCATATGCTCGGCCAGATACGCACGGGCTTCGGCCGAATAACACGGAGAGGTATAAGGCCCCTTGGCGTCAGAGGAGGAGAACTCGGAAATGCCAATGCGCCTGCCCTGTTCTGACGGCTTTCTTTTGCGATAATCGCCGTCCTCGATCGCTTGATACCCGGCTTTCACAAGGCATCGATTCATATCCGCGGCGCTCATGCCGCCCAATAACTCGGCCAATGCGGGATCCCGACGCCATTCTTCAAGGCATTTGGTGATGGGCAGGTTCTCGGTTTTGGTGCTACACGCATTTTGCTCCTTGCGTCCTGGCTGCTGCGCATGCGGCGTTACCGCATATCCCTCCTCATCACCGAGATAACGAAGGAAACTTTTGGCGGTGCTCCGAGCGTTAAGCCACCGCTGCTTTTCGAGATATTCTTCGATGGTCGGCGGAAGATAATCGTTGGCGATAACCTCATTGGTGCCCAGATCCAAAGCCTTCTCGCGAAGCGCCTCGGTTTCCCAAAACGTGCTGCCGTCGGACGGAATACGCAGGAACACGAAACTTGCATCGATGCTGACTTTGCTGGGAAAGCATTTCCAGCTGGGCCAAGCGGTTCTCGGTGCGCCTTCCGACGCCAAGTCTTCCTCAATGGCTTCCGCGCTTCCCGTTTCCGCCGCGAGAGACCCGATGCGAATTTTGCCCAACCAGCAGAGGTCTGCGCCACACACCTCTTTGGCCACAGCGTTCTTCGTCTCATCCAGCTCGCGCTGCGAGTCATCGGGACGACCGCTCTTTCGCTTGAAGCGATGCTGCGTGCCGTCAACCTCAATGGCCATTAGAACGCGCTTTGAGTGGGATTCGTACAGAACAAAATCGTAGTGAGCCTTATCGGGTTTGACATAACGACCGGCACATGCCTCGCTGACCAACGTGCCATCAGACAGGCTAAGTTGATCGAGTTTGACATTTTGCGCGACTGATACTCCCTTTACCCTCAAATCCTGCAGAGATTCCTTGATGCACAATTCCGGAGCCCACTCTTTGTTCTTCTTTCGCTCCTGCTTGAAGGGCACCTCGTCGAACACCGAAGTGATCACCGACTTGTGAAAACCATAGTAGGCGTCGCACCCAGCCTGCCCCTCTTTCTCCGGAGCAAGACGCCGGACGTATTCGACAAGGCGGCGAACGTACATTTCCTGGTTGTTCTTGTCGTCAGCTGCTCTCGCCGGCTTGGTGACGTTCGCATTCCTCCCAGCAAGCCAACACTGCGTGTCGTCCTCCATCAGCTTTGTCGAGAGAATGACGACGAGTTCCTCTTTCGCCCTCGAGGCTGCGACGTTAACAAGTCGGCGTCCTTGCGACCAAGGCCACTCCCAGTTACCATCCTCGACGGGAAGCAGGTACACGGAATCAAACTCCCGGCCTTGGGATCTATGGATAGTCAGCGTGTAAATGGGATCGTACGCCCCCGGCGAGTCGCTCTCCTCCTCGTAACTGGTTTCAAGGGCGATATCAGCGTCTTGAACGATACCAGCCAACACCCATTTCACAGAATTCATCAGCGCGTATATCTGCCCACGGAAAGGCGAGAGTATACAGATTGACTTTCCGGCACGCGCAAGCTCTCGAAGATGGGCAGCCTCTTCTTGCTTCCAAGATGAGCAGTTGTTTGCGGTTCACATAGGTGGATCGCTGCTTCTGATTCGGGTTTTCTTCCGGTGGGGCTTTGGGAGGCCAAACCCCTTCGCGGTAGTCCCCCTCATACCAGCAGATGCGGATAGGACAGGGCGTCGCCAGGTTTTTCGGGTGCGACTTGATGACCAATTCGCCACCGTACACTTCTTGATTGCAAAACCCGATAATGGCTGGGTGGCAGCGAAAATGCTCGTTCAGCATAGTCATGAGAACGGGGTTGCGATCGCTAAATACCTCATAGCACGAAGTGAGAAAGCTGAGGCCGTCCCGGCTGATATCGTAAGGTGATGTGTCTTCCTTCTTGAACAGCTCTTTGCGCTCGGCGTAGGCGCGCATGACTTCTTGGTGCACTTCGGTTATCACCGGCGGCAACTGCTCCTCATCGCCCACGAGCACCATGCGTTTCGCACAGCTCATCGCCACAATTCCTACTATGAGATTCGTCTGCGACGCCTCATCCATGATTATCAAGTCGTACTTTTCAACGTCACCGTCGGCGAAGCATTTTTTAAGGGAGTGTATAGTGCTAGTGACAAGAGGGTGCTTGGCGGTAAATTCTTCATGCAGTTTGTTCTGCTCCCAGCCGGACATACTCTCGCCGTCTGCGAATACATGGATACCGCGGTTCGTCTCCGCATCAAAAGCGAGCCACGCTCCAGTCACGGGATCTTCCGCTTTCGCACGCTTTTTCTTGTCGCCCAAGCTCGCATGCTTACACGCCGCGGCAAAGGCAAGGTCATCCGCCTCATGAAGGGAGAGCAGGTCGAAGGACGGAGACCCGTAGAACCTCAAAGCCTCCCTTTCAAGCTTCTGATCGACATTCTCCACCGCCGCCTTGTTCGTGGAGACGACGGCCACGCTTTGACCTTGGGCCACAGCCAAAGCGACTATGCGCAAGATGGTTTCGGTCTTCCCGGTTCCAGGAGGACCTTTGATGATCGAAAAGGGGAAATGCAGCGCCTTATGCACCGCCTCGATCTGACGCGGGTTCAACGGATACTCGCTTTGGGGAAACATGGTGTCCAGCAGACGCCGTTCTTCCGCGCGTTGCGCATCGTCGATTCTTGGCGGATCAACGATTGCGGAGAGATTGCCGTTCAGATATGCGTCCAGCAACGGGCTGAAGCATGGTGATTTTGGATCCAGGTCATGCTCGATGCAATGTTCAAAATACCAAAGTAGTGAATAGAACGCCTGGCCGTCAGGATAGCACTTGTTCTGGTTGACAGCTTCCTCACTAGCTTGCCCGACATCTTTGGCGGCGTATCTGAAGTACTTTACGAGTTTTTTCTGGGACGGATTCGACGCCTTCTTGTTTCGACCCATCACCATCACCTCGCTTATCGATGCTGTGTCGCACGAACCTATCGCGCTCGCAAAACCAGTATACCTGTTCAACATGAGTTAACCTACTTAGTTTTGAACACCACGCGCACCAGGTAAGGGAAAGGGGCTATAAAAGACTGGGTTATAAACCAATGACGGTTGCATGGCGGTCGAACCGACAAAAAAAGATCAGGCCGAAGCCTGATCTGGGATTATTGGTCGCGGGGGCAGGATTTGAACCTACGACCTCCGGGTTATGAGAACACCTTGTTAGTGGCCAGATTGTTTCACGATTGCCTGTTTCCGCAGGTCAAAAGCCCGTCAAAAAATCCTGACACCCATGATGTTTCAGGATGTTTCAGCATTTTCGCCCATAATTTGCCCAAATTTGCCCCTAACAGTACGTTTGTGTACTGTGACCGAAGACGGGCAGAGGAGTCAGTAAACGCCGCTTGACGCGGCCGGTCTTCGGCGGTGCCTTCTTTCCCATGCGAACCGAAGGAAAGGAGTACGAGATGTCGGGAAGAAGCTCATTGTCCGGCATAGGGTCGGTGGAGAAGACGGGAAGGAAGAACACGTGGCGCATCAGGGTCGCGCTCGGCAAGGACCCCGTGACGGGCAAGTACAGGAAGTCGCCCAGCCGCACCGTGCACGGCACCAAGTCGGAGGCGACCAGGGCGCTGATGGAGTACCGCGCCGAGATCATGGACGCCTCGGCGGTGAGGCCGAGCGACATCACCGTCGGGGAATACGCAGTGCGCTTCCACGAGGAGCGCGAGCACGAGTTCAGAAGCCCGCTCGCGTGGAACCGGGAGGCCTACGAGATCAAGCGGATAGCCGAGGCCTTCGGCGCGTACCGCCTGCAGGAGCTCGACACCCTCACCCTGAGGAGCGCCTACTCCAGGATGCGCAAGGAGGGCGCGACCGAGAGCAGGCTGCACCGCGTCCACCAGAAGCTCTCGCAGATCATGAACCAGGCGGTCGACGACGGGCTCGTCGCCAAGAACCCCTGCTCCCCCATATCCATCCCCAGGCCGAAGCCCAAGGAGCGGCACAGCCTCACGGTCGACGAGGCGCAGAGGCTCAACTCCATCATCCTCGGGCTCCCGGCGAGCGCCCCGCACTGCGCGGTGCTGCTCGCCCTGCACACGGGCATGAGGCGCGGAGAGGTGCTCGGCCTCACATGGGAGCACGTGCACTTCGACAAGCGCAGGCTCTACGTGGCGCAGCAGTACGCGTGCGACAAGGTCCCGCGGGACCCGAAGAGCAAGAAGAGCAAGCGCTGGATATCCCTCGACAGCGAGATCGTCGCGTACCTAGAGGAGTGGAAGCGGACGCAGAGGATCGAGCTCGAGAACAGGAAGCGCAGGCTCGACCGCGAGGACACGGACGCGATAGCGATCCTGCAGACGGAGAAGAGCCCCGTCGTCACCAACGTCTACGGGGGATACTACGACCCGAACATCTTCGGGAGGTGGTTCCGCGAGTTCTGCGTGGAGAACGGCTTCGGCGAGCAGGGGCGCGCGATCAGGTACGTTGACTCGCGCGGAATCCCCCGCATCAAGAGGACGGGCTACGAGGGCCTGAAGTTCCACGAGCTCCGGCACACCCAGGCGACGCTCCTCATAAGCAACGGGGCGGACATCAAGACCGTGCAGAACAGGCTCGGGCACAGCACCGCGGCGCTCACCATGGACATCTACGCGCACGCCATCGAGCAGAACGACCGCGAGGCGGCCGACGAGATCGGCGAGCTGCTGGGCGGCGAGTAGCATGCCGAAGCAGCTTCGCTGCCTACTGCACAAAAAGCCATAATCATCTATGATTATCTATAGTTTTTGGTGTTTATGGCTTGGAGAGCATATGACGATGACGTACAAAGACGCCCTGGAGAAGTACGGGAGCAGGTACCGCCTGAGAAAGGCCCTCTCGGAAGGAAGGGTAATCAGGCGATCAAGGGGCCTGTACGCGCAGGCAGACGACCCCGAGTCCCCCCTCGCCGACATAGCTGCCAGATACCCTGGCGCCATCCTGACTGGGGCGACGGCACTCTACCTCCACGGCCTCGTCGACATGCCCCCCGAGACGATAGACGCGGCGACGGCGACCGGTACTACGAAGATGGTCGTCCCCGGAATACGCCAAACCTTCGTGCGCCCGGACGCGCTCGGGGTCGGGAGGACCGAGATGGAGGCCGACGGCGCGCGCGTAGCCGTGTACGACAAGGAGCGGATGCTCCTTGAGCTCATGCGCACGAGGAACAAGCTGCCCTACGACCTGTACCGCGAGGCCGTGCGGTCGTATCGACGGGAGGCAAATGATTTGGATATATACAAGCTGCAGGACTACGCCGAGGCGATTCCCAGGGGAAACGCCTACCTGAACCGAGCTATGGAGGAGGTGTTCTGATGGACCTTTCCGAAATCAGAAGACATTACATCTCGGAGGGGTACTCCACACTCAACGCCTCCGCAAAGACGTGTCAGGACGTCGTCCTCGCCAAGATCGCCGCCTCCCCTCTCAAGGAGAACGTGACCGTCAAGGGCGGCGTCCTCATGTGCGCCATATCGGGCAGCAAACGCCGGGCGACGCAGGACATAGACCTCGACTTCGTCCGCTACTCGATAAGCGACGAGGCAATCCGGTCGTTCATAAGGACGCTGTCCGCGGTCGACGACGGAATCGCTGTGGACATCGTGGGAGGGATAGAGGAGCTCTCACAGCAGGACTACAAGGGCAAGCGCGTCAGGATCAAAATGTCGGACGGGAGGACCTCCCTCGAAAGCAAGCTCGACCTCGGCGTGAACGCAAGCCTGTCGATGGAGCAGGACGAGTGCTGGTTCGACATCGCCCAAAGCGACGAGGGCATCTGCCTTCTCGGAAACTCCAAGGAACAGATCTTCGTCGAAAAGCTGGTCTCGCTCCTCCGGCATGGCATACGAAGCACTCGGTTCAGGGACCTCTATGACATGTACTACATAGGCAACGCAGCGTCGCTTGACCAGTCCCGCCTCAAACGCTATATCGAAGGCGAGATCATCGACAATCCCGACATGTGGGACGACAGCATGGAAGACATCGCGACGAGAGTTGGGAGAACCCTTTCCAACAGGCAGTTCATCGCCCGCATGAAGACCTCGCATCGCGACTGGATAGGCAAAAGCGCCGAAGAGGTCGCACGGTGGCTACCATCGTTTCTCCGCCAACTGTAGACCTTTCAGATAGTAAAAAAGCTGGAGATGGCTATGAGTATACTGAACGAATTTCTCCCGAGACTTCAATACAAAACACTGATGCCCTATGACCCCTACGAAGGGACGGCGTATCACTACACATCCTTAGGAAACGTCAATTCCATTCTGCTTCGCGACGATTCAGTTAGTCTCTGGGCAAGCCGATACGACTGCCTGAACGACGCTTCCGAAGGAACGCTGCCGAAGATGCGATTCGAGCAAGCATGCAGTAGGCTCAGGAAATCGGGAAAGATAGACGACAAGTTCTTCGAACTAATCAAGGACGTTCAGCCCAACCGGACAAAGCTCTTCCTGACAAGATCTGAAGATCAGATCAGACTGGTGCGAGGTGATTTCAGAAGGTACGTCGTCTCCTTCTCGGAGGATCCCGACGCACTGGCGATGTGGAATTACTACTCCAAGGGAAATCGCTATGAGGGGATGAACATCGGAATCGATATCGGCTCGATGAAGGGATTCCTGGATTCCACCTTGAACTTCGACGGGTCAGTGGAGGTGCAAACAGCGAAAGTCGTCTACAACGAGGAGGAACAGATAAGCATCATCGAAAAGGCTATCCTGGATTTGAGAGAGCACTGCGAACCCAGATACGAATCATCGGTGGGATACTGCATCGGAACCCTTCTCTCCAATCTGAAGCCGGTGCTCAAGCTCGAATGCTTCGAGCACGAGAAGGAGGTCCGCCTGTTCGTAGATATTCTCAACAAGCCCCAGAACAAACCCACCGTGAAGTACAGGACCAACGCCGGATTCATAATCCCTTATATCGAGCTCGGTTTCGGCAAAAGCTCGGTAAGAAGCATCATGCTCGGTCCGAGCCTGGGCGACATTCGTCAAAAGAAAGCTCAGGAAGAGGTTGCGCGAGAAATGATGGAAGGGCATGGATACCAAGTAGCGGTCGAGAGTTCGAAAATACCAGTCAGGTACTAGACAGAAGCGTAAAGAGCATCGAATAAGGAGCTCTTCGCTTAAACCCCGATCTCGCCTTTCATCAGGGGTTTGCAACCGCAGGGCGCCCATCGGTTGCCCCTGATTCCCCTAATCGCCAATCGCCGGTTGGTAGAATAAGGAGCGTCGCTACCTCAAGCTCAGGGTATCGGCAGAACCAACCCTCTCCAGGAAACGGAGGCGGGAAAAAGAGGAAAGGCACCACCATGAGCTTCCGAGGCAACCTTCAGCACCTGCGCGCAGAGCGCAACATGACCCAGGAGCAGCTCGCCATGCTGTTGGGGGTCTCGCGCCAGTCCGTCACCAAAGGGAGGCGGAGCGGTCGTCCCCCGAGCTGGACAAGCTCCTCAAGATGTGCAGGATCTTCGACTGCACCCTGGACGATCTCGTGCAGGGGGACCTGACCAAAAGCCGCGACGGGGACGGGGGCGCACGGGCGCAGGCCGTGCCCGTGCGGTTCCTTGCATCAAGCGCCCCCTCGCTTCTGGGCAACTCGATATCGGGCGTGGCGTCGCCGCGGGGACGCTCGCGCTCATCTGCATGCCTCCCCAGGCTGCGGCGGGGTGGTCGGAGGCGGGGTGCTCGACGTCCTCAACAGGCGAGATGTCTCCGCCGTCTCGGACCTGGTGTCCGCGGCGTCCGTGGCGATGCGGCCCGTCGTCGACGCCACGGTGGGGCTCAGTTTCGGGTGGTTCGTCGCCTTCGGCCTGATCGGCGCGATAGGGGACGTTCCGGGCATGACCGCGAGGGACGCGCTGCTTCCTGCGGTCTGCAAGAAGGATGGCGTCGACATGCGGCGCTTCGTCGGCGTCTCGCAGTCGGCGGAGAGCCTCGTCGCCGTCGTCGGCCCCTCCGCCGCCGCGGAACGAGCCGTCAGCTAGTCATCCCTTCGCAGGCGGCCCGCGCGCAGGGGGGAGACCTGCGCCAGGCACACGCCGGCGAGGATGATGGCGACGCCCAGCCACTCGACGACGCCGAGCGGCTCGCCGAGGACGATCATGGCGATGAGCAGGCCGGCGGGGAGCTCCGCGGCGGCCATGACGGTGGAGAGGCCCGCGGGCAGGTGCGGAGAGCCCATGCCGAAGAGCAGGACCGGGCAGAGCAGGCCAAAGAAGCCGGCGATGACGGCAAAGAGCAGGATGCCCTGGGCGAGGACGCCCGAGACGACGTAGTCCGGGCACACCGTGAGCGACATGACCACGGAGCCCGCGCACACGATGACGCCGCGCTGCTCGGACGAGCAGGGGGCCTCGACCCTGCCGGAGAGGGTGACGAAGAGGGAGCAGGACACGGCCGCCCCCAGCGCGCAGAGCAGGGCCACGGGGTCGTACCCGGCGATGCCGGTCTTGTAGACGCCGCTCGCGAACACCGTCCCGAAGACGATGACCAGGGCGGAGACCACCTGGAGGGGCCTCGGCGGCCGGCGCGTCATGACGGTCTGCCACACGAGCCCCAGCCACGTGAACTGGAAGAGGAGCGTGAGCGCCACCGGGGCGGGCAGCACGCTCATGGCGTAGCAGTAGAGGATCGAGGTGAGGCAGGTGAGGGCCCCCAGGCCCATGAGCTTGAGGGCGAGCTTCCAGCCCACGCGCTGCCAGCGGTGCCCGAGCGCGTGGCCCGCGAGCGCGGCGAGGGCGAAGAAGAGGCAGCCGAACCACGCCTGGCTCGCCACCACCTGCGCCGAGGTGAAGCCCGCGGCGTAGGCGAGCTTGTAGGTCGTGGCCATGGCACCGTAGCAGGCGCCGCCCGCAAAGACCTGGAGCGCCGCCTTGGCCTGCCCCGAGGCAGCCGTCATCACCACCGACCCGATGATTGTGTCCGTTCCTGCCATCGTGCTCCCTTCCGTCTGCTGTCTCGCAGACGCACGCCTCGTGCGTCTGTTCCCTGCAGTCGGAAGGTGGGGCTCGTCCGGTCTTCTGGCGGCGCTTGTGGCGCCTGCTGCCGAGACGAAAAAGCCACGCAACCGACTGCTCGGTTGCGTGGCGAAAAGGTGGCTGGCGCCCAGAAAAGTCCACGCGTTTTTAGACAGGGACAAGGTACTACGACAGGGGGATGCCGTCAAGACAAGCCGAGGAAAAAGCGAGTCTCTGCCCGCCGCACCTCCCTAGAAAAATAGACTGAACAAGGTTTAGGAGGGAGTCTTTCAACCTGATGATGCTCTCGCTTCGAAACGTGAATTGGACTACATAGCGCCCTTCCCCTTCTCCACGTGCCCCAGACGAGGGCCGGCGAGCCGCCGTCATGCCGTCGGGGATGGCGCATTCCGCCTTCGTGAAGGCTCACCCGTTCGTGGAGGATTTCTATACCGAGGAGGACCAATCGCATGCGCGGACCTTGTTCTCGCGAGGCCTCATCGGCGGCATCGCTGCCATTTTCGTAGGGATAGGACCCTTCCTCATGGTCGAGGACCGAGCGGAGGGCTGCGCCCTGTTCTTCCTGCTTCTGTTCGCCGCGCTTGGCGTGTGGAACATCGTGCACTACGGGATGCTGCTCGGGCGGACCAACGTGGCCGATCACAACAGGAGCGCTTCCGACGACCTGGAGATCGAGTACATCATGAACGCCCAGATCAAAGAGGAGGTACGAGATTCCCTGCTTCGGAAGCGCAGGCGCGGCAAGAAGCTCGGCGCGGTTTGCGGGGCCATCATGATCGCCGCCACCATCGCAGGCCTCGCCCTCCTGTTCGCCCCCGTGCTGGCCTCCCCCGATCCCTCGAGCTTCGAGCCCGAGGGCACCTCCGCAATGTGGTTCTGGGTCGCCTGGCCCGTCGGCGGCATGCTCTGCGGCATCGTCGCGCTCATCTGGGAGGCGTTCGGAAAGGGGAACGCCTAGCAGCTCAGCAAAGAAGTCGCGCGCCTCTCGGACATCATCGTCCGGACGCTGCGGCACTGCCATCAGGTCGGTATCCTTCCCGAGCCCCCGAGACGCGAGAACGGATACCGGGAGCACGGAGTCGTCAATGCCACGCGGGTCCCGCGAATCAAGCGCCTCGCGTCCCTCGGGCCCACCCTCGAGCAGATCGGGTTGCTCCTCGAGGGGGAAGAGTCCGGCGGAACGGGCGCCTCGGAAGGTGCCGCGGAGCTCCTCGGTAACATCGACGCCGAGATGGAGGCGCAGATTTCGCTGCTCGAGCAGAGGCGCCGCATGGCTCTTCTTCACCGTCTATGCACTTGCAGCAAAACCAATGTGTAGCATCTAACCGAGGCCGATAGGTAAGACGGCAGCGTTTTCGACAAACAGAAAGGTCGGCCGGGAACAGACCTATGAATCCCCTTTGGCGACGAACCGATCACCGTGCTCCCACCAGAGGTCGCGCTGCCTCCCCCTCACCGTCACGCGAACATGGACGCAAAGGTTCCCGAATATCTCCCGCCCGAACTACCGGCGGGAAGAGGACGCCTGGACGTCCTAGGTCCCCAGGCAAGGAGCAGATATCCTCTTGGGGACGTCGCCAGTAAGATACGTTCGCTCGAGCCCGTCCTCGTCGAAGGTCTTAACGTAGACGCGGTCTGGTTCCCTCGGAATGCCGCAAATGCCTGCCAGGGACTTCCTTTTCGGAATCGCCATTGCCTATTCTCTCCTGAATAATGCGAACATGTGTTCTTATTATATGGCAAGATATAGTGCGCAGCTTGCAGCGTCCCTAAAAACGACGCAGCGGAAAGGCCTTGACCCTCTCGTTGCGTCAACGTTCATCATGGTCTCAGGAGGTGCGAAGAATGCAGGAAAGATTCGACGGGGAAGCCCGAGGCTACACCATCGGCCAGCTCGCGAAGCTCGCGGGAGTGAGCGCCCGTACCCTGAGGCATTACGAGGACGAAGGCCTCCTCCATCCCTCGAGGACGGATTCGAACTACCGCGTCTACCGCGAGCGGGACGCGCGGCGGCTCGCGCATATCGTCGCCATGAGGGCGTGCGGATTGCCGCTCCCGACCATCCGCCGCCTGCTCGAGGATCCGGGCGCCGACGTCATCGCGTCCCTAAGCTCGCACCTCCGCTACCTACTGCAGCAGGAGAAGTCTCTGGAAGAGGCCATCGCCCGGACGGAGAGGGCGATTGCCGCGATCGAAAGGATGAAGGGAATGGACAGCGAGACCGCGTTCGACGAGCTCAAGAAGAAAGGGCTCGAGGATTTCGAGGAAACGTACGGACGGGAGGCGCGTCGGCTTTACGGCGACGACGTCATCGATGCCGCGAACGAGCGCATGATGGCGCTCTCGCGCGACGAGTGGGACGCCAAGGAGCTGCTCGAGGACTCCATCAAGGTGCAGCTGCGCCTGGCGATGGCGTCCGGAGACGCGGGCGGCGCCGAGGCGCTCGAGCTCGCGCGGATGCACGAGCGTTGGATACGTATCCACTGGGGCGACGAGGCCTACAGCAGGCAGGCCCATCTGGGGCTCGCGCGGGCATACCTCGAGGACGAGCGTTTCCGCGCCTACTACGACGGGGCAGCCGGTCCGGGCGCGACGGATTTCCTGGTCGACGTGCTCGAAGCGTATCTGAGCTAGCTTCAGAAAGGCGCGGCGAGATGCCGAAGAGAAGGCCGGGTCAGGCTTCTCAAGCAGGCTTGCCCCGGCCTTTCCTTTCTGCTCCAGACGCCCGAGCACGACTGCTCGTCGGCGGACCTGCGATTCGCCGATCAATATAATTGACCAATGTTCAATAATGGGCTACCATCCGGCGTGAAGGAGGTGGGGAATATGCCGAGAACCGTCAAGGACCCGGAGGAGCGCAAAGCGGAGCTGCTCGACACGGCGATGCGGCTGTTCGCCGAGAAGGGCTACGACAACGTCTCCGTCCGGTCGGTGGCGCGCGAAGCGGGGGTCGCATCCGGCCTCGCCTACCACTACTTCGACTCGAAGCAGCGGCTCTTCGACGCCGCGATCGGGCACTACGCGGAGAGGTGCTCCGAGGGGATGCGCGCGGCCCTCGACGACGGGGCGCTCTCCCTCGACGAGAAGATCGAGGGCGCGATAGCCGCCGCGACGGAGCATGCGGCGTTCCCCCACGGGAGCCGCCTCCACGCCGAGGGCAACGGCACGCTCCACGACAGGCTCTCGCTCGGCATATGCGAGGCTGTCCGGCCCCATATGCAGGCGGCGCTCGAGCTCGACGCCGCCAGGCGGGGGGCGCCCGCCGGCGACGCGGGGCTCCTCGCCTCGATGATGGTCCACGCGTGCGTGGGCCTCGCGTCCGGCCCCGGCATGCCCGACGCCGCGGCGGCGGACGCCGCCAGGCGCTATCTCGGCGCGCTCGTCGCCGAGTACCGGCGCGGCCCCTCCGGACGGTAGGGTCCTCGATCCCGGCATCTGCCGGGATTTTTTCGGCCGATGTTATTGACCATTGCTCAATAGGAAGGAGCGCGAAACGATGGAGAAAGACGGTATTGCGGCGCGGGAGCTGAAAAGGCGGTCGCGCGAGGCCTTCGACGGACAGGCCGCGACGTACGACGGCGACACGCACGGCGCCCACGCTAGAACGCTATACCCCCATGTGGCGGAAGAGGTGGTTCGCGCGGTAGCGGGAATGCCAGCCCCGCACTTGCTCGACCTGGGGTGCGGAACCGGCGCGCTCTCCGAGCTCGTCCTCGGGCAGGTCACCGGCGCTTCGCTCACGTGCCTCGACCTGTCACCCAGCATGCTCAAAGCCGCCCGGGCTCGCCTCGGGGGGTCGGCGGAGCTCGTGCTCGGCGACGCAGAAAAGCTCCCGTTCAGGGACGGATCGTTCGATACGGCGTGGTGCAACGACTCTTTCCACCACTATCCCGATCCCGAGCGTGCCGCCTTCCAGATTTGGCGCGTCCTCAAAAAAGGAGGATCGCTGGTGATCGGAGACGTCTGGCAGCCCGCCCCCGCCCGGGCGGTCATGAACGCTTGGATGCCCCATTCTGCCGAAGGGGATGTGCGCATCTACTCAGAAAGGGAAATAAAAGAAATCCTAGGAAAGTGGTTCGACAATGTGAATTGGCGACGTGTGGGGTCCACCGCATGCCTCGCCATCGCCCGCAAAGGACATTAATCGCGCGCGCGTCGTGGGACGCATCGTTTGGCGCGGACGCCTACGTGCAGTTCCTCGGCGCGCTCATGCCCCTTATGGCGGGCATCGCGTGCGGGCTTGCGGCTGACGACGAAAGGAGGGCGGGACGCCTCGCCAACCTGCTTGCCGCGCCCTCGCGTCGGATAGCGGCTCTGGCAAAGCTTGCCGTGCTCTGGCTCGCGGCGGCGCTGACGCTCGCCGCCGCGGTGGCGTTGTTCGCCTGCATCCTGGCGATCGCGGGAAGGCTCACGTTGCCGGCGTCCTCGCTTGCCCTGTCGGTCGGAGGGCTCTCGCAGGAGGAGCTCGCCGTGAAGCTGAACGTGGTGCGCCAGGCCGTCTCCAAGTGGGAGCGGGGGCTCTCCGTGCCCGACGCCGACCTGCTGATCGCCCTCTCGGAGGCGACGGAGACGCCCGTGAGCGAATTGCTGGGAGAATCCGCCCCGGCACCGAAAGCGGACGGGCTGGAAGCCCTGGGCGCGAAGCTGGAGGTCGTCAACCTCCAGCTCGCGCGGCAGAGCGAGGCACGCCGCAGGGTGATCCGCGGCGTTCTCGCCGCGGCCTGCGCGGCAGTGGTGCTGATTTTCGCATGCCTTGCGATCCTGAGCGGCTCCTACCTGGGCTGGGATCTCGACGACCCGGAGACGGCGGTCGCCGTTGCCGCCCTCCATGCGTTCGAGTGGGCGTTCGTCAGGCTTGCGCCGTTCGTGCTCGCGGGCGCTGCAGTGGGATTGTTCCTGATAAGGAAGAGGGGCTAGCTCCCAGATGCCGGCATGGCCATTCTCGCGGCGTTCCATGAATCCGCGACATGCTGCGCTCGAAGCGCATCTGGGCTAACGCCGGAAAGGCGTCGAAGAGGGGAGCCGGGACGAGCCCCCGGAGGGTCCCGGCTTCCTCGCTTCCTACCCTATGCGCTTGACCATGACCGCCTCGCCGTCGCGGACCTCGACGGGCTCGAACCCCGCCTTCAGGTACATGCCGCGCGCGAAGTTGTCGAGCTGCACGCTTAACGAAATGCACTTCCATCCCTCGCCTTCCGCGAGCCGGAGCATGGCGTCGAGCAGCCTGGATCCTATCCCCATGCCCCGCCATTCGGGGTAGAGCGACATGGCGAGCTCGGGGGTCTCAGCGTCCACGCTGCCGTAGCCCGCCGCGGCGCGCGTCCAGACGGCGCCGACCACGGCCCCGTCCGCCACCGCAACCAGGCAGCGGTCGGCCTCCCCCGACCCGAAGCCCTGGTAGTACCCCCTGAGCGCAGGGTGCTGCAGGACGGTGCGGGGGACTGGGCCGTCCTCCGGCCTCTTGAAGATCGCCTCGTAGGTGAAGTCGGGCAGAAGCGCCCATTCCTCCGGCGCCGCCTCTCTGATCTCGACGTCCGGACAGGAGCGCTTTTCAGGATCGGTCGCCCCGGAGCCGAAGATCACCACGCCTTCCGACCAGCGCAGCAGCAGGTCGACAAGATCGCGGCGATCATCGTCGTTTGCCGGACGATGGGAGTCCCAGTCGCGGCCAATCGCGAGGATGCGGGCGTCATCGCCGTCGAGCAGGCAGGCGAGCTCGGCCTTCGCGCGCGGGTAGGCGCCCGTACGCGCGAACTGGAGCGCCTGCAGCGCGAAGAACGCCCCTTTGAAGAGGGATTCCAGAATGCCGTCGGCACTGTCGCCGTCGAACACGCAGGCGTGGCATGCGGCATGGTAGATCCCGGACGCCCCCATTCGGGCGGCTTGCAGGGCATCGTCTCTCGAGAAGGGTCCGACGTCGGGGAGGGCGCCGAAGAGGGGCGCTGTGTCGTGGTAGAACTGGAAGAGCTCGTGGCGCGGCCATGCGGCGAGGACGGCTTCCGACCCGACGAACCCGCAGGCAAGATTGCTGTCCGGCATCGATCGGACGACGGAGCGGTAGCGCGCGAGGTCGTCCGCCCCGACGCCGTCCAGGAGCACGACGAGGTCGACGTCGCTGCCCTCGCATGCCTCTCCCCGCGCGCGGCTCCCCTGGAGCCCGACGAAGCACAAGCGTTTCCCGAGCTCCGCCTCCAGCCTTTCCTTGGCATCATCCGCCCATACGAACGCGTCCATGGCTTCCTCCGATCCTGCGCGTAATGCATGCCTGAAATCCGATCAATGCCCGCGGTGTTTCTCCTTGCGCTTCTCTGAGCGCAGGGCGCGCTTGCGCGATGCGGTCTCCCTCCTCTCGGCGGCGCTCTTCTTCCGGGCCGCCGCCTTGCCCTGCTCGCGCATCTCGGCGATGGCCTGCTGCGCCTTGGTGCTGGGAGCCGCCTTCGCGGCGGCCTTCGCGGCCTCGCGCTGCCTGCGCTTGGGGTTGCCCGGCTCCCTCCTTCGCTCCGCCTCGACCTCGGGCGAGAACCTCAACGTGTCCCACCTTTCGAGGATGAACTTGAGAATCTCTTCCTCCGAGGGCTCCGCCCCGAACACCACGCGAGCGGCAGAGAGCCCGCCTTCCTCTACCCTCTCGACCGTGCCGACCCAGAACTGCCCGTCGAAATAGACGGTGAAAGTAATCGACGGCCCTTCTCTCCGCATGCTCCGTACCTCCTTGAGCGCATAGGAAACCGAGTCCCGGCCTTGCAGGGGCTTTCCATGCGGAGAAGAGACAACCAAGGAGGCAGGTTACGGACGGCGCCGATGGCGCCGCGCCCCGACTACTCAACGGGGCCGTGTTTTTATCTCCTTAAAGCATTTTAACAAAGGGTCTGCCGCATCCGCGATGCAACAGTCTGTTGCTTGCATATTGAGAGGTGCTTCAGATAATTAGAGACGGAATGCCAATAGAAAGGGATCCATATGGCGCTAAAAGATATCCTCCCCGAGCTGCGCCGCGAACGCGGTCTTACCCAGGAGCAGCTCGCGAAGAGGCTCTACATCACCCGCCAGGCGGTGAGCCGATGGGAGACGGGCGAGACGACGCCCGGCATCGACATGACCAAGCTCATCGCGCGCGAGCTCGACGTCCCCATAACGGAGCTCCTCGAGATGCCCGATCACTACTGCCAGAGCTGCGGCATGATGTTCACCGGCTCCGGCCAGCATGGGCATGAAGCAGACGGCACCGAGACCGAGGACTACTGCCGCTGGTGCTACGAGGACGGCGCCTACACCTACGAGACGACCATGGACGACATGATCGAGGAGTGCGCCCCGCGCATGGCGGAGGCCATGGGATGGACCGTGGACGAGAGCGCCTCCCTCCTCGGCGCGGTGCTTCCGACGCTCGAGCGGTGGAAGGGGTAGG
>ERZ826396.2147-NODE-2147-length-17754-cov-4.282050_pt1 | contig 17754 bp, 19 predicted proteins | sample MGYA00519926_ERZ826396 | MGnify/ENA primary metagenome ERZ826396 (study PRJEB31778, sample SAMEA3449230) | human gut metagenome | biome: human gut; feature: human-associated habitat; material: faeces | place: United Kingdom | collected 2010/2012 ... | reverse complement strand
CGTGCATTCTGAATGCGCTCTCATCTGCATACTGTTACCAGTGGCAGCTTTCCCGCTTAGGCATTGTAATCTGCTGGAAATTGACCCTATCCCAATAGTTTTCGCTCATACTGTTACCTCCTCAAAAACTAGTTTGTTACGACAAATAAGTGGTAAAAGCAGGCCGTCCGGTGCCAGTTAATTTAGCACCGGACAGAATATCATCACTCCAGCGCAGCTTTCAGCTCTTTATAGTGCTGGCTAAGTACATCAAAAAGCCCAGGGATTTCAGGCTGTACATACATACGGAGCATCATATCCAGGCTTACGTCGCTCATGCATTTTCCGACTGCCGTAGCAATCTCCTCTTCCCGGCCATTGATATCTGCTGCCTTCCCGCAGTAGGCATACAGAAGCTCCGTGAAGTGGGTGATGTCCGGCTTCTCTTCTGAAGCCTCATCCAACACCAGTTCAGGCTCGTTCATATCGCCAGAATCCATGGGAATGATATCGGCTCCATTTTCCACTGTGCCAGGATTTTCGTCTGTCTCAACATTATCCGGAATATCACCAGTTTCCTGCTCCTTGGAAATTTCTTTACCCTTCTTTTCAGTGCCGGCAGTTTCCGCCTTCTTCCGTCTTGTCCTCTTTACTGGTGCTTTTGATGTTTCTTTGGCAGTAAAAAGACTATTACAGGTCATGCCAGTCTTCACGGCAGGAATTTCGATTCCTTCCGGAATGCAAAGCTTCAGGTCCTTACCGATACCGGGCAGTCCTACAACGTATACCTCATCACATCCTTTGCCGGACAGCCCAACCAGCAGATGAATCACATTCATCCGATTCTCTTCGGGCACCGTCAGGAAGTCAGTCCTGCAGGACAGGGAATTCAGCTCCCGGAAACAGGAAACCGGTACCATTCCAGATTCCGTAAGGATGTAAAGGGAATCCTGTTTCGACATATGTTCCTTCAGAGCTGTCATGTTTTCGGGCAGCTTCTCTGCCATTGCAATAATTACAGTCTTCATTTTTCATCTTCTCCTTCCATTTCAGCCGATCCAAAATTGGATCCAATTTTCTTATTTCCAGCTGATTCCGACGCATGATCCATATCTATGGATACATGCCGATTGACTTTTGCATCATAACTGTCCGCCTTTACCAGGTCAGCCAGGTCGATCCCAACAGTTTCCTTCATGGTTTCGAACAGCCTGGACATCACTGCCGGTACATTCCCTGCAACGGAAGCAACCCCGTTGTCTTCACCTCCGCCGATGATTGTAATCTTATCAATCTTTGTCAGCGGCTCAGAGATCTTACCAGCAACATCCGGCAGCACTTTGATCAGCATTTCAGCCATCGCAGCGTTATTATACTTCTGATACGCCTGAGCCTTTTTCTCCATGGCTTCCGCCTCTGCGATACCTTTAGCCCGGATCGCTTCAGCCTCTGCCTCACCGACCATCCGGATACCTGCAGCCTCCTGTTCTTTGATGAACTTCTGGGCTTCTGCTGTGGACTTCATGGCAACTGCGGACTTTTCCGTTTCATAAGCTTCCGCTTCTGCCTTTTTCTGCCGCTCATACAACTCAGCTTCAGACTGCTGCTGCTTCGCATAACGTTCCGCTTCCGCCTGCTTCTTGACACGGGCATCCAGTTCCTTTTCCTGAACTTCAGCCTCTTTCTCTTTGAGAACGATCTCCTTCTCCTGCTTGGCGATGCTGGCTTCTGCGGTAGCAATTTCAATCACCTTCCGCTGCTGCTGTTTCTGGATCTCATAAGCGGCATCCGCCTCCGCCTTCTTGGTGTCTGCCTGCTTCTTGAGGTCAGCCTTCTGGAGGGCAAGTTCATTATTTTTCTTTTCCATCTCCCGTTCGGCATTTACGCGGGCATCGTTCGCCTGGCGGTCAGCTTCCGCCTTGGCAACAGCAATCTCTTTATCTGCCTCTGCTTTCGCAATAGCAGCCTTTTTCTTGATCTGGGAAATGTTGTCGATGCCCAGGTCTTCAATAACACCATTCTCATCTGAAAAGTTCTGTACATTGAAGCTGATGATGTCCAGGCCCATCGCGCCAAGATCAGGTTCTGCATTTTCTTTAACCAGGTTGGCGAATTTCTGCCGGTCGCTGACCATTTCTTCCAGCCGCATGCGGCCTACGATCTCACGCATGTTTCCTTCAAGGACTTCACGGGCGATATTTGCGATATACTGGGTATTCTGGTTCAGAAAGTTTTCTGAAGCCAGGGCCAGTTTTTCCGGTTCACTGGAAACTTTTACATTGACAGCCGCATCTACCTGGATATTGATATAATCTGCAGTCGGCACAGCATTTGTAGTTTTTACGTCAATGGCAATCAGCTTCAGACTCAGCTTATCCATCCGCTCCAGGAAAGGGACCTTTACACTCGCTTTTCCGATGATAATCTTTTTGCGCATACCGGAAATAATAAATGCCGTATCCGGCGGCGCCTTCTTATATCCCGAAACAACAATAGCGATAAGCGCCAGAAGCACAATTACAATTACCCCAACAATGATCATGTCACTCAATCCTCCTTAATCATCTTTTGGACCATCAGTCAGGCATTTTTCCTGTCAAAGTATTCTTTAACGAGCAGTGCCAGCCAGGCGAGATTGACAACCACCCATGCCATTTCGATCACAGTAGAAATCCTGCTCAGGCATCTTATCGGCCTACTATGTTCCGTTTTCTTTCCTTTTACTTCCATCATTATCTCCTTTCATTTCTCCGGGATTTCTGTCCCTTTATGTTTCTATATATATGGTAGCATACGAAATTGGGCTTCGTTTTCAAAAACATGACTTTATGAGAAAGCAGAGCAGAACTTTCTGCATCAGTCCAACTCATTCTGGATATCATCCGCATCCACCACGATAGAGAACACTCCCAAACATAACAAAATGGTCAACAGTACAACACTGCCAGCTATAAGAAATGTTTTCTTCACGCCGCAATTCCTCCTTCCATCTCAGATTCCAGTTCAACATCATCTATACCTGCATCCGGCTCCTTGATCACGGAGAGCATAGAATCAACCCACACGGACCCAGGCCAGGTGCTGCCCCAAAGCCCCTGCAGTCCTTTTGGCATATCACAGCCGACCCATACCGACATCACATTGATCTCGCCATCGTTTTCCGTCCATCCGCACATCCAGCCGTCTTTCTGGTCATTCGTAGTTCCGGTCTTTACATAAGCGGGGATGTCTGTCCTTTCATACCAGCCAAGCCCGGAGCCTGTTCCCCGGAGCATAACCCCAGAGAGCAGATCTTTCATGGTTGATGCCGTTCCCATCGTATAGACGATCCCTTCCTGCTCCCCCTGGAGCATTTCATTCCCATATCGGTCCACGATACTGGTCAGGCAGGTTGGCTCCCTGTACACGCCACCGTTAGCAAGGCAGGCATATGCGCCGCACATCTCCACAGGGGATGCCCCATAGGTAAGCCCGCCAAGCGCTGTGGAAAGCGTAAAGTCCTCCGGGACGATCTTTTTATAATGCATTTCTTCCAGATAAGGGACACAACTCCCTACCCCTACATCATGCATGATCATGTATGCAGCTCCGTTTAAAGACTGTTCCAGGGCAGTACGGAGGGAAACAAGGCTGCCAGAAAGGTCATTCAGGTCATACGGAGTGCCATAAGTGATCCGGTCTTCTTCCTTCTGATGTGCCTCAGAGACACTGATATTCTTTACCGTGGAATCCACCGTATAGCCTTCTTCCAGCGCCGGAGCGTATACGACGAGTGGCTTGATGGAACTGCCCGGCTGGCGGAAGGATTGGTAAGCCCGGTTCAGGCCGAACCCGGAAGAGGATTCGCCGCCGATCACAGCCTTTACCTGACCTTTCTCATCGGACAGGACCACTGCCGCCTGCAGGTCGGGGCTTTCATCCGTCCGCGTATCCGCAAGGAACTGGTCCACAATCTCCTGGATTCCCTGCTGGGCATCTTTTTCGATGGAGGTATATACCCGGTATCCACCGCGGTACAGTTCCTCCCGCATTGCTTCATACTCTTCCTGATAGGCGGCCTGGTAAGCTTCCAGTTCTTCATCTGTCTCAAAATGGTACTGGAATGTAAAGCCGTCAATCTCCATGAACTGGCGGATCGCACAGTCCGCAGCATAAGTAGCCGCATAATCGCCGTTCATCCCCGGCGCCGGGTTGATCTCAATGTTTTCCGCCTTCGCCCCTTCCAGCTCCTCCCAGCTAATGAAGCCTACGTCATACATGGATTCCAGAATCAGGTCGCGCCGTTCAAGCGCCCTGTCCGGGTCATTATACGGGTCATAGAAAGTCGGGGAGTTCGGGATCGCGCAGATATAGGCGGTCTCCGAAAGAGTAAGTTCTGAGGCTGGTTTTGAAAAATATCCCTGCGCCGCAGCCTCTATCCCGTAATAGCCATTAGCATAGTAAATATTATTGACATAAAACTCCATGATCTGCTCTTTGGAATACTTTTCCGTCAGACAGACAGCCAGAGCCATCTCCTGCAGCTTCCGGTCGATGGTGACCCCGTTGTTCAGGAAGATACACCGGGCGAGCTGCTGCGTGATTGTTGACGCGCCGCGGACGTTCTCCCCTTTCGAGATGACGGCATCATAGCCTGCCTTGACGATATTCTTGATATCAATCCCCGGGTTCGTCCAGAAAGAACGGTCCTCCACTGCAACGAAAGCTTTTACGACGTCATCCGGTATCTCCTCATAAGGCAGGTATACCGTATCGCTGTCCTTCATTAATTCCGATATCCTGCTCCCATCTTCATAATAGAGGATCGTCGTTTCATTAAACCGGAAGGTATCCTCTGTCGTCTCTTCTACAGTCTTCCTGGCATTTTCCATGTACTGGTCATACTCGGGTTTCAGCAGGGTAAAAGCGATCCCTGTCACCACAGCAGCAGACAGGAGCAGTATCACAACAAGACACAGGACGGAACGCAGCATCGTCCGTATGATGTCGATCACGACGGAGAAAAATACGATGATCGTAAACAGCGGCTGCCCTGGTCTTGGCTGTGCCTGCATAACCTGGGCTAGGACGGAATTCTTTTTCTTCCGCTTCCGCTCTTTTTTCAGCCTTTTCTTTTCCTTAGCCGTCAATGTATCTGTACGGACTCTTTCAAATTCCTTATCATCCATTTCTCTTTTAGACATATCCACCTCCAGTCCCGTATCAATACCCCAAGGACGACGCCAGGGCGTAAACGATCTCTACAATGCCAAGCACGATTAGGAAAGACATCACCATATAAAAGATCCTCAGCACAAGGCATGCCAGCGCGAAATTGGACCGGATTGGGTCGTATCGGAAATGGACTGCGAGGACGATGGCCGTTATCAGTCCGATAACCGGAAGGGAGATCAGAATCCCATAACCGATCATCCCGCCAAGTCCAAACGGTTTCCAGACGAATCCAGTCTCTTCATCAGCTGCGTCTCTTTCATCCTTTTTTCCGACATCCTGCAGGGTTCCATTTTTCCCCGTGGATTCCCCGGCTTCCTTCTCTGCGTCTATTTTTCCGTTTTTAGCTCTTCTTCCAGCACTGTTTCCTTTTTTTGTCTTCCCGGCTTTTCCTTCTCTTTCGGCCTGCCATGAGGGTCGCCCCCGTCCGTCCCGTCTGTAGTACCCTCAGAAATGGCTGCAGCGCTGTCTTTACCAGAGCTGGGCTCCGGCCTGCTTTCACTGGCTGGGCTTTCCCCCGACGGGAGTCCCTGATCCACTCCAGTTGTATTTTCACCGGATGCCGTTTCGGCGCATCCATCTCCGGACCGCCTCAGCCCAGCCTCCTTCATATCTTCCTTCATTTCTCATAACCTCCTCTGCAGCTTTTTCGCCATTTTTCCTTTTTTTCAGCATCCCGTTATCACGGAAGAGACAGAACCAGAAATATTCGTCTTCTGTTAAGTAGACAGCCTGTTTCCTATGCCGTTTCTTTTTCCTATGTTTCCTTTCCATCCATCTCATCTCCTTTCCTGTCCGGAAGTTTCCACAGCCCATCTGTCGGGAAGATATCCCAACGGGAGGTCTTTTCATCCAGCTCGTTATAGATAATAAAATGGGTATCCCCGCGGTACACATGGAGCATGCCTTTTGCCTCTGCGTCGCTCCTGCGGCTTTCATCGTCATTGATGTACTCAGGCGGTGTCGGCTGGTATGGGCCGCACTCCCCGTCATCAATGATAACTTCCTGCAGTTTTGCGTCTTCCTCAAGCATCTCCAGCTGCTCCTGGAGTTCTGTTTCTGCAAGGACCCGCGCATCATGTTCCGTTGTTGCGCCTGTTATCCTGCGGTGCCCATCGTCATCCATATAGGTAACGATATATCCCGGCAGGGACTTTTCCAGTTCCTGCAGATCGCGTATGGCGTTCACCGCCTGCATGGCGGTCTCTACGGAAACATACGGGACAGCCGGGTCGAAGTCCCGGTAATGTTTCAGCGGCACAGCGCTTCCAACTGCCCCTTTGGATACAGGTCCTCTCACCTCACCCTTCCCTGTCTCCTCCCATCCGGGACGTTCCATCCCAGCCCCCCATGGATTCCCTTCCGCAGGATCGTCAGGCACAGCGGATTCCCCGCTCGCTTCCATGTGGGGGATTGACTGCCCCAGCGGCTTCCGCTTCTTTTTCCGTTTTTCCTTTTCCTTCCACCGTTTTTGAGCATCCACCGCCCATTGGTATTTCCCATTGAACTCGTCCACATAGAGCCGGAGTTCTTCCGCAGTTTTTTCGTATCTCATCATATGCCCCTTTCTTTCCTGAGTTCACAGGAAATATGAAAGATTTTTTTCTTCCCCTGCCTTGTGGTTCGGTACAAAAAAACCTGCAGGTTTTCAGGCCTGCAGGCGTTTATGAAATGGGCTTATCCATTTTTCCTTCTGCGGAAAGCATACACAAGCACGGCAGCAAGCACCGCAATGCCGGCTGCGAGCACCCCAGCCATCAAAGCAAGGTTTGAAGCATCACCCGTGCTCCTTGCAATAGTAATGATCTGATCCAGCGGGCTTACTTCCCCAAGGGAAGTGATGACCGTGTTGGAATCGATCTCCTGCCCGATGATGCTGGCGGTTGCCGTGTTCGGGATGGTCATCCCGTCGCCTTCTGCGACTGTTTCCGGTGCCCTTGCGATGAAGTTTACCGTTGCGGATCCATTGCCGGGTACATCAACGTACCATTCAATGGTACCGCCGTACCCACCGATGGTTCCGGAAACCAATGTCCCGCCCAGCGTATCCAGCAGGGTAAGCCGGTGGTCCAGAGTATCCGTGATCGTAATCCTCTGCATTTCCGGGGATGGGTTCTTTACCGTGATTCCATATGTCAGCACTGTGCCGGGATCAACTGTCTTGCCGTTTACATCGATATTGTTTGCCATGACTGTCTTCACTGGCTTTTCCGGATTCATTTTGATCAATGCGCCCTTCTGCCCGCTGACGGCAAATTCCACGATCTTGGAGACATGCTGTCCAGGGGTGATCACCTTATCGTTTTCATAAGGGACTTCCTTCCCGTCGTCGTCAAGCTGGTACTCATTCACGGTTACCTTGATATCGCCTTCCTTGACATAGATATCTTCCGCATGTTCATAGCCGTTATTCCACAGTTCAAATGTCTCGGAGTAGGAAGCTTCCTTATTCTCATCCCATCCATCTTCACCTTTCGCAACTTCCGATGCTTCTACGGTGATGACGATCCGGAATCCAAGGTCGCTCTGTTCACTGGTCCATTCTGTCGGTAGCTGTACTCCATTGATAAAACGGACCTTCTGACCGCTCTCGACTGGATCACTGTAGTAATACCAGTCCCCATCCTTCTTCCATTTTTCGGAAGCGAAATTGATCATCTTATCCGAAAGCCCGTCCAGCCCTTCGTCGTACTCATATGTGATCTTTGAGCGGAGCCAGGCGCTGTTCGGAGTGATGATGTTGAAACCATATACAGGGGCAGGTACCATTTGAAACACAAGAGCCGCCAGAACTGCAAGACGGAAGACTATGTTCCTGATTGATTTCATAATGTCTTTCATTTCTATACCAGGGGCCGTAACAGCCCCTGGATACCTCCTTCCCATAATCAGCGGCCCAAATAAGCCTGGTTAATTTGCTGTGATTATTCTCCGGAGTTTACATCAGTAACCTGGATCGTTGTGGAAGCCGTAACGGTCTTGCCGGTATCCGGGTTCTTCGCCGTAGCAGTGATAACGGTCGTACCAACGGACTTCGCTTCGATGTTACCCGCATCGTCAACAGTCGCAACAGAAGGATTGGAGGAGCTGAACGTAGCGGTAGGAGCCGTTCCTGTACCGGTGTAAGCGATCTTCACAGTCGCCTTGGTCTGGGTATCAGCAACAGCGCCGGTATTCAGCTGCAGGTGCGTGTTGTCTATCGTCATGGTCACGTTCAAGGTGGTGTCGATCAGGGTCTGGTCGTTGCTGGTATCCGCGTCGTCTGCTTCCACGTCACCGGACTGGTTGACATAAACCTCGAAGATATTGGTGAGTTGCGTTTTATCCATCACTTCGTCATAATCCGCAGTGGTCAGCCCGGCAATATTCTCCGCCTGAATCGCATATGTGGTAATTACGATATCCTGAACGGTGTTATCAACCTGTCCTTCGATTACGTTGGCCAGCTTGACCACATCAAAAACAGGGGTAGTGGTTTCATCCACATCGAGGACGGTCTCATAACCATACAGCCTGCGGGTGAAGTCGCACTTATCTTTACCAGTCTCAGTTCCATCTTCCAAAATGTACTGTTCGTCAAGCAGAACCCATTCCTCATGAGTGGAATTAAAATCCCCGGGTTCTGTACGGAACAGGAACAGCTCCGTATTCGCCTGCTCATTCCTGTGTCCTTCATCATCAGCAGTGATCACGTTTGCCATGGGGATGTCGATCTGCTGGTAAACCACTGCCCTGTTCTTCCCGGAGTTCTTGATCTGGGGATCCTTCGGAACCTCTTCATTCGGTACAAGGTCGGTCACTTCGTCCGATCCATTTCCGGGATAATTCGGCTCAATCGTGTCAATGGTGACTTCTCCTACCGTAAAGGTATTTGTAGTTGTATCCGTGTCGGTCAGGTAAGCTACAGCTCCACCCGTGCACATCGCACCAGCAAGGAGACAGGCTGCTGCCGCAAGGACGATTTTTCTCTTCTTCATATTTCTTCTCCTTTTTCTGAATAGAATTTTGCCGCAGGAACCGTTAAGGCCTATCCGCCCCTGTCCAGCCTTCTAAGGGTTATTCCTCTCATAGCTTTTCCTCCTACTCTTTTTCTCTGGCTCTATTCTTAACGCTCTCAGAAAGGAAGAACTCAATCAGATACAATGCGATGAGCCCGCCTATAATGATCAGCGCTGCCGCAGGGAACTGGATGTTTCCGATGGAAACCGGGCGGCTCTCGTAGGCTGAGAGCAGGTAACCAGCTTCCGGTATCTGTAACAGGTATGTGCCCAATACCTGGCTTGGGGAAACGGGGCTCAGGTCGGCGGATTTATTGGCATCGCCTTTCGTGATGTACCCCTGGCCGGAAGTGCCTTCTACACGGTGGAGTACGACTGTCCCATCTCCAATGTCATAAGCGATCACATCCCCGACAGACGGATCTGTGTCCCTGGTATCTACAAACGCCAAAGCCCCTGTACTGATTGCCGGCTCCATGGAGCCGGAAGTTACGATGTAAGAATCAATCCCGAACAGGCGGGGCAGGAAGACTGCACCTGCCACAACCACGATCAGTACAGTGACCAGCGTCGTAAGAATGCTGAATGTTTTTGATACTGCCCTCATGGAAGGACCTCCTTAAAACTCAAACAGGTTGATAATCTGCAGATTTTTCTGTGCAAGGAATTTCGCCATCAGTACCCCGTCGGATTCCGTGCTGGTTATCCCGTTCTGGTCCGCGGAGAACTCATAAATGTACGGGATATACCCGGACTGGCTGTCCATGATTTCGGAGTTGTAGGTCATCGTCACAGCTCCCGCAGTCAGGGGGCTGGTATTCCCGCTGGCAAATGTCCCCGTATAAGGGGAGATATAAATCACATCCGAGCCGTTGGTCAGCTCAACCGCCTTGTCGGTCATGACAATGTTCTGCGCGAAATCCGGGTTTGCAGGCTGTCCAAAGATCGTAAACGTATCGATCTTTACTCCTGCACGTGCATTGTTCAGGATGCTCTGCACTACCGCAATGTCCTCTTCTGTGGATTCGGTACTGCCAAGCGTATAAACGACAGCGATTGCGGAAGTGCTGCTGACCTGCCTTTCACCGATCAGAATTGGTGTACCGTCAGCACCGGTGAATTCGGAGATCCCGTTGTAAGTAGCGTCAACGGCATTGATCGTCTTTACTACCGCCTGGTCATTCACTACAAGATAATCCGAACCGGAGTCATAACGTACGGTATTCTCACCTTCCAGGTATACAAAAAGGTCTTCCGAAGTAGTCTCCGCATCTGTCTTGGGGACGCGGATAAAAGAATTCACAAGCTTCAGGCTGCCGTCCTTAAGGATGATATTGGTCGAGCCTGACTGTGAGGCTGACTCCTGGGCAGGGGCTTCCGTACCGGCTTCGGCTTCTGTGCCGGTTTCCGTACCGGAATCCCCCTCAGTGGATGTTTCCGTCTCTGCTTCCGCAGCCGTTTCTGTACTGCCGCTGCCTGTTCCCGGGCCCGCCAGGGCAACATCCACGGATGTGTCAAAGCTGATGCTCTTCTTTACATTCCCGACATTTACCGATGTGACAATGCTCAAAATCAGGGCCACAGCTGCCAGGACGATGCTTATATACTTAATGATTGATTCACGATCCATCCTCATTTCGCGGGTAACCCCGCTCCTCCTTCCTGCTTACTCTGCTTCTGACTCTATTCCTGCTTCTTCCTCTGTCCCATTTGATTCCGTTTCTGTATCCTGTCCCTCTTCTGCTTCGACATCCCAATAGGTGATCGTCACAGCACCGGTCCTGGAGTTCACGGAATAAAGGATTACTGAATGTTCCTTATCATCTTCGATATTGATACCGCCCCCGGACAGCACGGTAGGGAGTTCCGCATCTGCAAGAGTTTCAGGTTCCTCATAACCGCTGTTCCCTTCCGCAGTATCTGAACCGGCCTGGCTGAAATCTTCTTCCTCTTCATTGGAAGTTTCCTCTTCCCCTGTGTTCCCGCTTTCTTCAGAACTATCCTCCGAAGGGATGCTGGCCCCAGAAATTTCTCCATCCGGGCTGATCGTCATCCCGTCAGGGTAGATCACGGTGCCGTCAGGCTCAACGATTGTTCCGTCGGAATATATAACAGTACCGTCCCTTTCCACTTTCGTCCCATCTGAATAGGTGACAGTCCCATCGCTTGCAGTCGAAACCGGGTCATCCCCATTGGCTGCGTTGATGATGGCAATGTGTCTTTCTGCCATGGCGCTTAGGCCGCTTTCTGTTGCCATTTCCGCACGGTCTGTATCCGTGCCTTCTGCGGATTCTTCTTCCGTCCTGGACATGCTCTCCGCACTTTCTTCCCCAGCCTCTTCCGCAGTTTCCTCTTCTTCTCCTAAAGTGCCGTCTTCCACGGTTCCAGGCTCAAAACCGGTACAGACATACCGTTCTGTCCGTTTGGATCCGGTGCTTTCACCCAGAAGCAGATACATAACGGAGCCTTCTTTGATCGAAGAAAAGTTCGTAATATCGTTCCCGGACAGGATCGTGAGGGTATTCTTGATCGGTTTTTTCCCATACACCTCAGGTTTGATTTCCCTGCGGAGCTGTTTTACCAAAACGTTTGAAACGCCTGATAATTCGGAGGGCTCCATTTCAGCTTCTGACTCATACGCTGCAAGCTTTACATCATCGCTCATGCCGGATGGGTTTCGCACAAGTACACCGCCGTATGCCCCAGCAAACTCTATGATCGAATCATAGAAAGCATTTTCTACCGCCTTTGCAGCATCCTCTTCTGCGTCTTCTGAAACATTTGCCATCTTTTCCATGGAAGTGAACACGGAATCCCCCTCCAGCCTGGATAGCTCAGGATACTGCAGGAACAGGTCGGCACGTCCCATAATCTCTTCTGCGTCCACGCTTAGCTGGATATCCTCCCCCTGCCCAAGGACTGCAGCAAGCTGGGCCTGCCCTTCCTGGTACAGCCTTGCCTGTGAATCAACGGAGTTCGCATTGGCATTGGCACTGATGCATAGGGCGATCGCGGCCGCTGATATGCCGGCTACAGCAATGGGGACACCGTAAGACAGTTTATCCTGGACACTATATGGGAGTGCTGATCGGACTGAATCGCCCAGCTCCCCGAGCTTATCCTGGATCTCGTTGAAAAAATTCTGCATGCCAAATTCCTTTCCCAAAAGCTCCGGGCAGGGCAGGAGCCCCCCAGAAAAGCTTCTGTAATTTTCATTCTGCGAAAAATATGATTGTTAGCAGAAATCAGAAAACGATTTTTCTGAGCAAAAAATGCATTGAAAAAGTGAACAGGTGAAAAAAGACTTGTTTTTTCATGATTAGAGATTTTACATGGCATCACTGCCATGTTTGGGGATAGCTGTAGAAAAAAATCACAAATGCCCTGAACTGTGATATGACTGCTGCGGAATCCACAATCCAGGATGCTCCACAGGAAATCTACTATATATATGAAGAAACATGCTTCTCCACCATCTGGATAAGCATGAATTTGAATCTTTTTCCTTGCCGCAAGAAAAAAAGTGCATGGTCGTTTTTTAAGTGATGTACTGCTTCTCATATTTTTTCTGTAATGATTGACAACGCCTTTAGATACAAAGGCATTTAAAACGACCCCTGATCGTAAACAGGGAGAAGGAGAAATTATGAAGAACAAGAAAATGACTGCTGCGGACATTGTTGAACTGGTTATGACATTCCATAGAGATGACTTTATGTTCATCGGGACAAGGCTTAAAGCGTTCCGCTTTCACGAGGCTGCTCTCAGGAAGGAAGTCTTTTACGACAAGAGGGATGCGCTTGCCAGTGCTTACCGTCTCGACAATAATGCAGACGATCTTTTCCGGGAAGGTAGGAGAATCGGGAAGATGATCCTGTCTCTCAACACATCAGCAAAACGGGATCCTTATATAGGTGTCCCGTTTCTGAATAGGACCTATAAGATCTGCGCAGCACCGGATCCCAGGACCAGCACGGATGAGGAGATCATTACCTATTACCGGGATGTTTATCAGCTGCTGGATGACTATGAAGCTCTTCTTTACGATGCCCGCCCCCGAAAAGAGGAAAAAAAGGACCGCTATCTTGAAGAGATCCCGCTTTCCGAGTAAGCAGTCATACAGTAAAGCCAGAGGCTCATCGGTACCGCAGTGTGGTGCATGAATCACTGGTGTGAGAAAATGACAGCAATGCGAAAAGGCCCCGGAGGGGCCTTTTCCTTTGTAAGTACAGTATTTCCCAGTGGAGTTTGCTTTCTGCATTTCTACTCCCAATCCCTTGAAAACTCCCCATCACGCTTGTGCGCTGCTTATGAACTCAGGGATGCGACCGCTCATTCTTTCACCGGCGACAGATCTGCCGTACCAGAACTGTAGCTTTGTCCAGAATCATTTTGACGGTCAGTTTTTTCCATGTTTTTTACGGTGGAACATGGCATTTGGGAGAAAGCCAATAGCGGGATTCGAACCCGCAACAGGCTGATTACAAATCAGGTGCGCTTCCTGTAGCGCCATATTGGCAGACATATGTATTATTTCTATTTTTTGGAAGGCCCCTCCCCGGAGAACGCCATCTCCTTTGATCACAGCCAAGCAGTAGAAAGGGTTGAATGGTGAAGCAGCCAGCTATTACTGGCAGCGCTGACGGTAGGATTCGAACCTACGGACCTTTCGGCTCATCAGTTTTCAATTAAAAAGCAAGCAGGAATCTCCCGATGAAATCGGGAGAGGAATGCGTCATTTTGTATTCTGGTTCCGTATATATTTTTCTACAACCTCTTTGCTCATATTCCCCAGCGTACTCATATAGTAGCTGTGGCTCCAAAGATGGCCGCCCCAAAACTTGCTGTCCTTTATCTCGGGATGTCCCTGGAAAAACAGTTTTGCGCTGTGACCTTTCAGGTACTTTACGACGCTGGATGCCGCGTATTTCGGCTTGAAACTGATAAGAAGGTGGATATGCTCCGGCATGACCTGCATTTCCTCGATCTCGATATCCCCCTTCTGAGCAAGGCTGCGGAGGATGTCTTCCATTTCGGCAACAAGGGCTTCGTTCGTAAAAACCGCCTTTCTGTACTTTGTCACCCAGATCAGGTGGTAATGGAAATTGTATACATAGTTTCGCTCATATTTTGCACCGTCAATCCGTTCAAGACGCTTCATATGTATCACCTCCTCTTATAGTAATTTACACCATTTTGCAGTTGTTTTCAAGCTTCATATGTATTATAATGCTATTGTAACAAAAAGGGGTACGGCATGAAGCAAATGAAGGATCTCCCGTACATTATCGGGCTGAAAGTGAAAATTTACCCTTCCGATGAACAGAAGCGCCTCATTGCAGTCAACGATGGGGCTAAGCGTGCTGTCTATAACCACCTGGTTGCCTGTGGGAACGAAAAATACCGCCTTTCAAAGGCGGCTGATAATGTCCCTGTGTACCAGGAACGTCTGGATTACCTGGAATCTGTTACCGGTGGTCTGGACAACATCAAGAATGCCATGCCGTTCCTCTATGGGAAGGATGTTGATGACCAGGCGGTCGCCAATGCCTCCAAAAACTACCATACGGCATGGAAAAACCGGAAGGAACGCCATACCGGTGTCCCTGTCTTTAAAAAGAAGTCCAGCGTGCAGTCCTACCAGACGAATGCGCATTACTATTCCAAAGACACGCAGGAAGGGCACAACAGCAATGTCTGGTTCCTGGACAAAAACCATGAGACTCTCCCGAAGCTTGGGCGGATCCGGTTCGGCGGCTCCCAGAGGGAAACTGCCGAAATCATCAGGCGCCAGGAAGCGCGTGATATCCGGATCGGCACGATTACAGTAGAGCGTGACGCAGTTGGCGAATACTGGGCTTCCTTCCAGGTCGGTTCGGAAACGCCGTTCCGTGAAACATTCCCGGAGACCGGCTCTAAGCGCGGCATTGACCTTAACCTCCTTGAACTCGTGGTTGACTCTGACGGCAATGAGCTGGAAAACCCGAAATTCCTGCAGGCATCCATGAAAAAGCTTAAGAAGGCGCAGCGGAGGCTGAGCCGTATGGCGGAGCGTGCAAAAAAGGACGGGCGGAAGCTGTCGGAATGTAAAAATTACCAGAAGCAGCGGCAGAAGGTCGCGTATCTGCACCGCAGGGTGGCACGCCAGAGGGCGGATTACCTCCATGCGTACTCGAAGCATGAAATCGAGAGCCAAGATTTCATTGCTGCCGAGGATCTGAAGGTAAGGAACCTGATGCGTAACCATAAACTTGCGGGGGCAATCGGCGACGCCGGGTGGCGGACTTTCCTGACCATGCTGAAGTACAAAGCCAAACTGTATGGGCGCACTGTCGTCCTTGTGCCGCCCGCAGACACCACTCAGACGTGCAGTGTCTGCGGGTATGTCATGTCCGGGGATGAAAAGCTCACGCTTGATGTCCGGGAATGGGAATGCCCGTCCTGCCATACACACCATCACCGTGACAGGAATGCGGCACGAAACGTCTTAAAACGAGGGTTACAGATTGCCATGCAGTCATATCCATAGAGTAACTGTTGAAATACACACCTGGCGTGGCAACCCGCCAGAGAACCGTCCGGTCATTGGCCGGCCTCCACCACAGGACCTGCGGGCCTGCGGCGTGCTGGCTGTATCCAGACAAGTTGCAGTGGCGATAGGGTTCCCTGATTTTGGGGACACCTGTCTCTTCCTGCAAGCTCCTGACTCGGTCAGGAGTGGTTGACGACTGCTTGCTTATGACCTCTTGCATACGTCAGCAAATATTATGAATAGGAACTGCTCCTTTTCATCTCATAGGGAAATATGAATGATTTCAGCTGGAAGGGTCCCTTTTTTTGACCCAATTTTGTATATTTCCCAAAAATCTCAGTCAGATGCCCATCCCAATCAATCCCCTCCCACTTCAGCCACCAGGTCAAACCCTTCTTCAGCCCGTGGAGGGATGAGCTGAAAATACATTAGCGCAATTCCAATTACCGGCACATGCCGCTCTCTTTTCCTGTTGTTTCTCAATGCCCTCAGAAGGGTAGCTTTTACATATACCGCATGTACTGGCTGGGCTGGAGGGAGATGATCCAGCAGCTTCCGTCTGCGCCTGGGTGTGATGTTGGAACAGTCGATCACCACATCACAGCCATTCTGAAGCGCTTCGTTGACCTTGCGGTAAAGCATTTCATATACACGCTTCCTTCCCCGCAGCGTCAGTTCTTTTCCAAACAGCTCCTTCCGGATCTCATCCGTCCCAAAATAGGCTGCATGCCCAAGAACGTTTTTTGCATATGTAGTTTTTCCGGCTCCCGGTATCCCAACCATTAAATATATCATACACTTTCCTTATTCAGCTTAACCGTCCGCCGTATGCCTGATCCGCTTCTTCAATTGCCAGCTGGATGTTCTGTGCACATACCATCCGTCCGTTTCTGTATGTCTCAATAGTTGATCAGGATCCAGCCACGGCGCCAGGGCAAAGCGTTTTCTTGGGTGTCTGTATTCTGGATGTATTTTCCAATCCAATTCTGAGCCAGGCCGCGTCTATCCGTATCCCAGCCTTCATATATATTGTACCAGAAAAAAAGAAGTCCTGCAGGTAAAAACACAGCCGTGATGGATCGGATATTTCCTGTCGTCATTTTTCTCCCTTTTTTTCTCCCCATTTTATGGTAAAATAAAAAAAACTACAAATGAGACACAATGAGAGGTAAGAATATGTGGACACTATCAATAGATGGAATTATAGACGGGATAATGACCATGGAATCCCAGCTCATGGATGGCGATATCAGCTCAGGCATCCAGAAGGTATTGAAGGATTACCAGGACCAGGGGTATACCTGTCAGCCGGTTGACGGCTCTGGATTTGTCTATAGTCTCTATCGAAGTGAAGAAGATGAATTTACCCTGGCGGGTATCGATTATGTAGAGGATACGGATTCAGACAACGAGATCTTGGCGAATTTCTATTCCCTTGGAGGAAACAGTTACCTTGAACTGGTGATCAATTCCTGTAACGGGCTGATTTCATCCTTTCTTTATACATCAGGTGATACCCCGGAACGGGAGTACCTCCTCTCCTCAGGAGCCTCTGCCGATCCCGGATCTGTAAAGCTCATAAAAGAGTCATTAAAAAAGATCGGGTTTGGGCTGAACGGGGAAGAAATGGAAAGCGAATCTTCAATTGTCTCCCTGTTTAAGTATATTGATGAAATGTGTTGGGCTGAAATTTTGAGCGACCCATATAACAGTATCTCGACCCTTTATCTTTATAATGGTAAGGATCCTTCCCAGTCAGTGAATGTAAGCGAAATCAACACAGGTTCCAGATATCAGAGCCACTATGAGATACTGGCCAACCATATGGACCTGCTCAAAGAGAAAATTTCAGAAATGAAATAATAAGTCCCGCCAGCGCCTGAATACGGTGCATAGCGGGATTGCTGTATTTTGGTTTTTTTGTTTTGCGGTTACTGATCCTGCTGCGGGCTTTTGTCTGGATCGGCTTCGCTATCCAGCTGACTGCTCTCCACACCTTTACAGGTGGGAGGTTCCTGTTATGAGGTATCACCT
>ERZ826396.2143-NODE-2143-length-17785-cov-12.053017_pt1 | contig 17785 bp, 17 predicted proteins | sample MGYA00519926_ERZ826396 | MGnify/ENA primary metagenome ERZ826396 (study PRJEB31778, sample SAMEA3449230) | human gut metagenome | biome: human gut; feature: human-associated habitat; material: faeces | place: United Kingdom | collected 2010/2012 ... | reverse complement strand
GCGGCGCACCCAGTCGTACAGGCCGCCCTCGTCGTCGTAGGTGGTGCCCAGCTCGCTGACCACGAGCCCGTAGGGCAAAAGAAACGCGATGATGAGGAAGATCCACCAGAAGAACTGGGAGTTGCCGATGGCGGCTGCGGGAGCCGCCGCCTCGGCCACGAACACCACGGTGATGACCGAGAGGATGGCGTCGATCAAGCGGAATTTCTTCGTTGCCATAGGTTTCCTTCTTTCGAAAACGAGCTATCCGAAAACGCCCCCAAAGGGATCCGCTCCCTTTGGGGGCACGAGGGCCTCTAGGCCGTCGGAACGCCTTGTTTGCCCAAGCCCTCCAGCAGGTAGTTCAGCTGGTCGCGCGCGTCGTCGGCCTCGGGCTGATCGAGATGCGCCTGGGCGCAGAAGTACGCGAGCAAGCCGCGGATGGAATGCTTGCGGTTCTCGGCCTCGTCCCAGCAGATGGACTGCGCGCCGTCGATGACCGCGTCGGTCACCTCCTCGCCACGCGTGGCGGGCAGGCAGTGCATGAACTTGGCATGCGGGGCGGCCAGCGCCATAAGCTCCTCGGTGACCTGGTAAGTGGGGTAGAAGATGGCCATGCGCTCGTCTTTGGACAGCTCCTTGTCGTACAGGCCGTACCACACGTCGGTGTACACGAAGTCGGCGTCCTTGAGCGCGGCCTCGCGGTCGTCGGTGACGGTCACGCTGCCGCCCGACTCCTCGCAGTTCTTGCGCCCGACGGCCAGCAAGTCATCGCCGATCTGATGGCCCTTCGGCCCGTATTGGACGAAGTCCATGCCCATCTTCGAGCAGATGAACATCTCGGACACGCACACCTGGGTGGCGTCGCCCACGAACACGAGCTTGCAGTTCTCGATGCGCTTGCCCTCGGGCAGATGCTCGATCATGGTGAGCAAATCGCCCATCTCCTGCGTGGGATGGTTGTAGTCCGACATGCCGTTGATGACGGGCACTTCGGCGTATTTCGCCAGCTCGACGACATCCTCGTGGCGATCGACGCGCGCCTCGATGACGTCGAGCAGACGGCCCATCACGCGCGCCGTGTCCTCGATGGTCTCGTGCCCGCCCAGCTGGATGCTGCCGGGGGCGTAGAACTGCGCGGTGCCGCCGAGGTCGGCCATGGCGCCTTCGAACGACAGGCGCGTGCGGGTGGAAACCTGCTGGAAGATCATACCGAGCGTCTTGTGCTTCAAAAGCTCGGGGAAGCACCCCGCCTTCACGCAGCGCTTGAGCACGCGCGAGAGCTCGATCATGTCGAGCAGCTCGTCTTTCGTGAAGTCGTTGGTGTCGATAAAGTCCTTGGCGGTCATCGATGATCCTCCTTTGGGATAGAAACGGACGAACCGTCGTCGCAAGCCGCACGCGGAATGAGCGGCGGTCGGCTGACGACGGGCAGCGCAGCGGCGCGGCCGGATTGCAGTGCGGCCGCGCCGTGTGGCCAGTATCGACGCACGGACGGGCCGGCTCGACAAGAAGGGAAGGTCGTGCGAGAATCGAGGGGAAACCGAAACCGAACCGCAAAGGGAAGCGACCATGAACCTGCCCGGACTTGTCACCGTCCAAGCCGACCAAACCGAGGAGCTCGACGCGCTCGCCCGTATGGTGGGCACGTGCTTCCTCGAGGAGATGTGGTACGTCACCTGGCTTGAAGCCCTCGACGAACTGGACGTCCGACCCGAGCGCAAGCTCGAGATCACCCGCGCCGTCATTCAAGCGGATTACGCCGTGACCGCACCCTACGGGTGCGTCTACACGCTGCCCGACCGCTCAGGCGCGGCGAACGCCTACCTGCGCAGCGAGCTAGGCGATGCGACCTGGCCCGAACTCGAGGAGAAATCGGGCATGCTCCTGGCCGAAGCGCTCACCGCCGAGGAGGCCGCGGCGCTGGAACCGCGCGCCGAGAAGATGGAGTCCCTATCCGACACGAGCTGGCCGCTTGAGCGAGCGGGCGCGGAAGAGGACTTCATCTATTTCGTCTCCATCGGCGTCGATCCCGAGAAACGCGGCAGCGGCGCGTTCCGACGCCTGATCACGCCGTTTCTCGCCCATGCCGACGAGCGCGGCTTGGATTGCTACCTCGACTGCTACACCGACCGGCTTGAACAGCTGTACGGGCACTTCGGCTTCCAGACGGTAGAGCGCCGCAGCAGCGACACCTTCCCCATCGAAGAGCGCCTTATGATCCGTCGGCCGCGCTAGGAGCAGGATGCGATGAGATCGAGCGAAGTCGCGCGCTTGGCGGGCGTCACCGTGCGGGCGCTGCGCCACTATCACGCCATCGGCCTTCTGCCCGAACCGGCGCGCAGCGACAACGGCTATCGCGACTACGATATCGACGACCTCGTGCGCGTGCTGCGCGTGAAGCGGCTCGCCTCGCTCGGGTTTCCGCTCGAACGCGTCGGCGGCATGCTGGAAGAGCTGGATGCCGATGCCGTGGCAGACGGGGGCCTTTCCGCAGCCGAACGCCAGCTTGACGAGCTCGACGCGGAACTGGCTCGGCAAATCGAGCGGCTTGAGCGGCAGCGGCGCACCATCGCCGAGATCAAGCGCGAGCGAAGCTTGCCCGACATGCCGAAGCGAGGCGCACGGCTCATGGAGGTCGTGCGCGACATCGAACGAGATGCCGGGCGCGCCGCGAGCGTCGATACCACCGACCGCGCCGGCATGCTCTTGGCCGCGCATCTTTACGACAACGCCGAGTTCGACGAAGTCATGCGCATCTTCACAGCCGTGCGCGATCGCGGCTTGTCGGATCAGCTGTACACCATCGGCGAGCGTTGCGACGCGCTTGCCGCCGATGCCCCGCAATCGAAGCGCGACGAACTGGTGGACGAAGCGTTCGCGCTGCTCTCGCAGGTGATCGATTGCTTGGATCCCGCGATCTGGCTGCGCGACTACAACCAGGTGGAGCGCCTTATCGACGCCTCGGCGCGCAAGATGATGAACCCGGCGCAAATCGAGGTGAGCGACCGCGTCGAAGCCCTGCTGGAGCAACGCGTCCGCGACCGCGCCGCCGAAGCGGCGACGGGCTGAGAACGCTCCGTCGCGCCCGTCAGAGCGCGGCAGGCGCGCACGGTTTTCGGCAGGCGTTGAAGGCTGAGGGCGCGCAGCCCTCGCGGCAAGGCAGCCCCCTCCCTTGCGGAGAGGCCTCGCTTTGTTGCGAGGGGCCTCGGATGCACGAAGATAGCCGCTGCGAAGCCCTTACTTGCCGCGCCGCCATCGCAGCAGGATCGCCCGTCGGAAAAGCCCCAGGTGGCCGAAGGGCCTTCCCGCCGAAACAACTCTTTGTCGCTCCGATGCGCACCGGAAGAGCTTCGCGACGGCGATCTTCACGCATCTGGAGCCATCGTCGTGGCGAGACGCGCGATGGCGGCGAGGGGTGGCGAAAGGATGGGACACCGTCCTTATGCCACCCCTTCGATGCCGACCGGAATCCCCGACCACCGAAGGGTTCGAGCGCCACCCTCTCGACATGCGAAACCACTCTCCGCTGCTCAACCTCCATCGGCGCGAACCCGCATTCGCCGGATCGTCGGCAGAGCCCCCGGTCGGGTGCTTCGGAGACTTCGCATTTGCCGATCGGGACTTCCGAAGCGATGGCGGGGCCTTGCGCGGCAAGCCGATTTGGCCCATGCCGACCTTGGTTTAACAGCGAAAACCGCCCGATCTGGCACGGATCGCGTCTTATGCATAGGCTTTCGCTCTCCGAAAGACCGTTTGAGGGAATTGCGGAGAAAACGACCTGCGGAAATGCCTTTAGCCGACTATGCTGGGCCACTGCAAGCCATACACAAAACGCAATCCGTGCCAGTTTCGGCACTTTTCTCTGCCAAACCAAGATTGACAGAGAGAATGCCCATTCGTGGCGGGTTTTGACGGAAATCCGCGATCGCTCACGTGCCCTTGCGGCATGCGGGCGCGCGAGCGCAGGCGCGACCAGGCATTTCCCAAAACAGAGAGGAAGAGCCGCCCTCGGTGCCTCCCCTTCGACCGCGGTTTTTCGTCAAAACCTGCCACGAGGGGCCTCTGTTAAACCAGGATTGATAAGCGGGTCGGCCCGCCGGTCAAGGCTCTGCCGTTTCGGGCCGAAGCCTATGACAGACCGGAATCAACGCAGCTTGCGTTCTTCCGATATCGAGCCTGATCGGGATAAACTCGGCTCGAGACTCGGCGAACGCGAGCTCGTGTCAATTTTTGCTTAACATAGAGGGGGCACCTCTCCAGTACAAAATCACGGTTAAGAACGATTTTTCAGCCGAGTGGAATGTCGCGACCTGGCGTTTCTCCAAAAACAGTCTCAAAAGGAGCGAGAAAATCGTTCTTAACCGTGATTTTGCGCTACCGCCTCCATCTTCCGCTGTTAAACCAGGACTGACATGGGACAGGTCGGCTCGTCGCGCAAGGCCCCGCCATCGCTTTGGAGGTTCCAGCCGGCAAGCGGGAAGCCTCCTCCGAAGCACCCGACCGGGGGCTTCAGAGGAGGCTTCGGCGAACGCGGGTTCGTGCCAATTTTGGTTTAACAGCGGACTCCATCTCCCTCTGTTTGATCGCCATTGACAGAGGCTAGGCCGTTCACTGTGCCCGACCAGAAAGGCTCGGCTCGGAATCCGGCAAGCATGAGTTCGCGTCAATCCTGGTTTAGCGCAAAGCGGCGCTTTCCTTTGTCAAACCAAGATTGACAAAGACCAGTCCGGCCCGCATCAACGGCGGTTTGGCAGAAGGCGGCGCTTCTTATTGCCAAGGCGGCACCAGTTCGGCTCAACACACCGCCCCGAACGCGCATCCCAGCCCCCGCCTCGCAGCGACGGATAGGGCCGTGCGGGCATGCGTGGTTTCTTCACAACGGCGCTTGACCCCGACGCAGCGTCATGGTTTTTACTGCTCGCCCAACAGAGCAGAAAGGACCCCTCATGCACGAACACCGCATCGCACCCCGCTTCCTCGCCTCGAGCGCACTGTCGCTGCTCGGCAACTCCGTCGCCGGCGTGGCGCTGCCACTTATCCTGCTGGCCACGACCGGCGACGCGCTTGCCGCCGGGACGCTCGCGCTCATCTGCGCCGTCCCCCAAATGCTCATCGGCATCGCGGGAGGCGCGGCGCTCGACCGCTTCAACCGCCGCGACATCTCCATCCTGTCCGACCTCGTGTCCGCGGCAAGCGTGGCGCTCATTCCCGTGGTCGATGCGCTCTGGGGGCTGAATTTCTGGTGGTTCGTCGTCTTGGGCCTGATGGGAGCCGTTGGCGATGTCCCCGGCATGACCGCGCGCGACGCGTTGCTGCCCGCCGTCGCGAAGCGCGACGGCACCGACCTGCAGCGCTTCATGGGGCTGTCGCAATCGATCGACTCGCTCGTCGCCGTCGTCGGTCCCGCGTTGGCGGCGCTCTTCATCGGCATGGTCGGCGGGGTGCCGTCGCTGTGGTTCACGGCCGCGCTCTCGGCGCTGGCGGCGCTCGTCACCTGCACGCTGCCGCGCGGGGTGGGTGCCGTGGGGCAGCGTGCCGACACGACCGCGGCCACCGAACAAAAGCGCGGCCTCGTGGCAGCCGCCGCAGACGCGCTGCGCACCGGCGTGCGCGTGCTGCTGCGCACCGACGGCGTGCTGACGACCTCCACCCTGCTCACCTTCGGCATCGTCATGGTGATGGGGTCGTTCCAGGGCCTCGTGCTGCCTGTGCACTTCACGCAAAACGGCCACCCCGAGCTGCTCGGCTACGTGCTGTCGGCCATGTCGCTCGGTCTTCTGGTCAGCTCGCTGGCGTACGCCGCGCTCGCGCCGCGGCTCTCAAGGAGGTCGTGGTACGCGCTTTCGCTCGTGGGCATGGCGGCTGGTGTGGCGGTGCTGGGCGCGCTGCCAAGTTTCCCCGTGATGTTGGCGGGCGCGATCCTTCTCGGCGTAAGCGCAGGGCCGGCGTCGGCGCTGCTCGGATTCTTCATGTTCGACCGCATCCCCGAAGCGTCGCGCGGCAGCGCACTGGGCACGCAGAACTCCCTCATGCTGGCAGCCGCGCCGGTAGCGGTGTTCGCCACGTCAGCCGCCGTCACGGCGTTTGGCGAGGCCGCAGCGGCGCTTGGCCTCGTCGGTTGTTGGCTGGCCATCACGGCGCTCGCGCTTGCCTCACGCAGCATGCGCGCCCTCGACGAATCGGCAAGCACGAAAGAGGCGGCCGAACACGACAATCGAAAAGCAGATCCAGCGCCCTAGCCCCCCTTCCCGCCAAGCCAAGATTGACGCGCATGCACGTTCGTCCAATCCTGAACAGGGCCCTTGCGATCAAACGTCGCGGAAAACCCGTCGAACGAAGGGGTTCTCCGCAGCAGGAGGGGTTTGCATCATGGGCCGACCTTGTCTCTGTCAACGACGGCCCGGCAGGAGCAAACCCTTGCATGAGAAAAAGCGGGGGCTTTTGCCGAAGGGACGCGAGCGAAGCGCACAGCGCAACGACGCGCAGTGCAGCAATGTGAGCGATCCCCGGAAAGCGACCGGCGAAACCGCGCCGCAAAACGACCCAAGCAAGGTCGCAAGCCCCTTCGCAAAAGGCCCTCGCGCATTGAGCAGCCGACACCGACGAAAAATGCTCGGCAGCGGTCGTGCCTCTACGGCTTTCGGTCATGAAATCGCTCTTAATTTTCGATAGTTTACCGTAATGTTCGCGCATACGCAGAAGATCGCCGTTTCGCGGCATTGAATGCGCCTTTTCTGTTGTATTTGCAACAGAAAAGGCGCGAAAGAGGCTCTTCTAATCGCTCGAACAGCAATCCGGAACCCAAACCGGTACAATATCGAAGAAAAATCGGGGATCCTTTACCGTAGAACAGCAAGATGACTTTGACGCACCCCGCCCCCCTCTCTTCGCACTCCGTACCCTTTTCGCACCCCACGATCTTTGCGCACGCCCGCTCTCTCTTCGCACCCTGTGACCCTTGCACGCGCCGTCAGCCTCCTCGCATCCTTATCCCCTTGCAAAGCGAATGCGCTTGCCCGCCCGTCCCGCCGTAAAACGCAGCGGCACGTCATGCCCATGGCAAGACGCACCATCCCGTCATTCAACTGAGCGCCTCGCAACGATGGGGGGCCTCACAACAATGGCGCGCCCAGCTCTCTTCGCAGCCGGCGCCCGCTTCGCAGCCGAAGCGCACCCGCATCCCGGCTGCTCAGCACGCTCTTCGCTCGGATGCCCCGCCCCGCCGTCCTCTTCGATCAGGTGCCCCTCCGTCACGCGCCGCTCAGCCGGACGCACCTCGCCCGCCTCGCGCCCCGTCTGGACAAACGCCCTACCCGACGCCCTTCGATCAGGAGCCCCCTTCCGTCACGCGCCGCGCAACCGGCACACCCGCCCACCTTTTCCCCGCCCGACCTGGGCACACCCCGCCCGCCCCGCACCTTCGCTTGGCCAAACGCCCCGGCCGCCCCGCACGCTCACGCCGCTAATCAAGTGCGCTTCGCCATCGGCTCTGCGGGGGAGCGCACACGCCCGCCCGCCTCCACGGCACCGCCCTTCGGTCGCCGCCCTCGTTTCGCCCCGCTTTCGCCGCGGTCGCGCCTTCCCAACGGACGCGCACGGCCCGCGACAGCACGTCACGGCGTCCCTATCATGCGAGCGAAACGCCGGGGCGCGCTCGCGCCCTCTCGCGAACCCTCGAGAAAGGAGCGCCATCATGGCCCACACCGCATTGGTCACCGGAGCGACGAGCGGCATCGGCGAAGCCCTCTGCCTTCTGCTCGCCAGCGACGGCTACGATCTGGTCACCGTGGCCCGCGACGAGAAATCCCTCGACAAACAGGCTCACGACCTGCGTCTGCTCGACATCGACGTGCTGCCCGTGTCCTGCGACCTGTCCCATCCCGACGCCGCGCGCACCATATTCAAGCGCGTGCGCGAGGCCGGAAAAGAGATCGACATCCTCGTGAACGACGCGGGCTACAGCCCAGCGGGCAGCTTTTCGGAGCTTTCCGTGGCCGACATCCGCGCGATGATCCAGGTGAGCGTCACGAGCCTCGCCGAGCTGACGAGCGTGTTCCTGCAGCCCATGCTCGAGCGCAGCCACGGACGCATCCTCAACATGAGCTCGATGATGGCGAAAACGCCCTGCCCTTACAACGCGCTCTACGGCGCGGCGAAGGTGTTCGTGCTGTCGTTCTCCACCGCGCTCGCACGCGAGCTGCACGGCACGGGCGTCAGCGTGACCACCGTATGCCCCGGTGCCACGCGCACGAACTTCTCGCGAAACGCCGGAATCGAGGGCGCGCCCGCCTGGAAGTACTTCTCCATGAGCGCCGACGAAACGGCCATCCGCGTGTACCGCGCGCTCATGAGAGGCGAGCGGTGCGCCGTCACAGGCTGGGTGAACAAAGTGGGCGCGCTCGGCGTGCGCTTCATGCCGATGGGCTTTCAGCTTCGGGCCGGCGAGTGGCTTCTCGGCACCCGCAAGCACCCCCTCGGCCATGAGGGGACGCCTGAAGGGGTAGGCGGCGCTCACGACGGCGGGAGCAAAGGCGTGCGGGCAGAGCGAGCCCCTGGCGGCGCATCCGGGAAGGCGTGCGGCTGCGGGGAGGCCGGAAACGACGCCAACCACGCAAACGACGACGGGCAGACGAACGCGGGCGCAGATCCGACGTCCGATGCCCGAGCAAACGCAAAAGGCGAAGGCGGCGCGCAGACGAACGCAGACGTATTTACGCGCAAGATTACCGATAACGAGCGATCCGAGCGGAGCACAGAGGGCACACACGACGAGGCGAGAGCCGCGGCAGACATGCGCAGCGACAGGAGGGCGAACGATGCGGGCAGCATCTGGCGCTTTGACGAAAGCGCGACCGGCGCTGGCTCCGCATCTTGCAAGATCAGCTGGATGCCCTGGTAGGAACCGCGATCGAAAGAGCTGCCGATCCGCGCTCCACGCCTTGGCGAAAGGGCCGGAGCGCGGGGGCGCACGCCATGCACGCACGGCCCGCCCTCGCGCAGCCCGCCTCCGTCCGCGCTCACACGGCCCGCTTCGCATCCGTACGCCGCACGCCCGCCTCGCGCACGAAGCGACGCTTCGCACGGCGCGTCCCGCCCCGACCGACCGCCTGCCCTCTCAGACGCTCCAATCGGTTGAGCCGACTTCGCCTAAGATGAAGCGCTCGCCGTCGTAACCGATGCGCGTGACGCTCGTGTTGGGTATCTTCACCGGATCGTTCACGCGCGCAGGGTCGATGAGGTACACGAGCGTGCGCACGACGAACGAATGCGTGACCACGAGCACGTTGCCGCCTCCCGTCGAACGGACCGCATCGCCGGCCTCGGAAAGAAAACGCACCAGACGGGCCTCGATCGCGTCGAATCGCTCAGCGCGGCCCGAGGAATCCGCGTTCGCGATGACGTCGGCCACCTCGGGCAGCCGACGGTTGTGCTCCTCGAACGACAGCGACCTGCCGAAACCGGCATCGAGCACGGCATGCAGGAGCTCTCCCGGCTCGCCCTCCAACTCTCCATAGCACCATTCGCGCAAACGCGGATCGGGTACGGCCGCAAACCTCGCTTTGGCCGCCTCGCCCCGAACCCGGGCGCGAGCTTCAAGCAGCGCCGACGCCGTCTGCACGGCCCGACCGCTGTCGCTTGAGAACACGCGGGCGAACTCCACATCGGCCAAGCCCCGACCAAGCGCCTCCGCACCCGCCACACCCTCCGGCGTGAGCGGCGTGTCGCACCAACCCTGCACTTTTCCCATGACGTTGAACAGGGTCTGTCCATGGCGCACCACGTAAAACGTCACGGGAGCGTCGTCGTGCGAGCCCGAAGCCGCCGAAGAGGCGAGCGCAGACGAGGCAGCCGGCGCATGCGGCGCAGCAGGCGTGGTTGGCGAGACGGGAGAGGCAATCGACGCAGCTGGCAAGTCGGGCGCAACCGGCGCATCCGACGCACCTGGCGCAGCCGGCGCATCCGACACGGCAGACGCAACCGGCGAGTCGAGCGCGACCGGCACGGCTGGCACGGCTGACGATCCGGGCGCAACCGCCGAACCCAAGGCAGAAGGCCCCGCAGACAAGAAGGAGCTGTCCGACCTCGTCGCGCCGACGACCGGCTCGCACGTCCGATCAGCCCCGCCCCTCATGGCAGCTTGCACACGTCGACCCACGTGCAGGGCTCGGCGCAACGGGCAAGCTCGTCGGGTGAAAGCCGCACCGCGCTCGAAGCGCTGCCGGCTGCCGGATACACCACGTCGAAGCGCCGCAGCGATTCGTCGAGGTACACGTCCACGGCGTCGTTCACCGCGAACGGGCACACGCCACCCACGCCGTGGCCGACAAGCGGCTCGGCCTCCTCGGCCTTGAGCATCTTCGCCTTGCAGCCGAAACGCGCTTTGAACTTGGGATTGTCGATGCGCGCATCACCCGCCGCCACCACGAGCGCCACCCGCTTGCCCACGTGAAACGACAGCGTCTTCGCAATGCGCGCCTGCTCGCACCCCACGGCCCGAGCGGCCAGATCCACCGTCGCGCTCGACGTCTCGAACTCGAGCACGCGATCCTCCATGCCGAGCGCGCGCAGGTGCGCCCTCACCCTGTCGATGGCCATAGCCGCCCACCTCGCTTTCCGAATATCGATCGCCTTTCAGTATAGCGCACGGCCCGAGCTCGAAGGATGAGGGGCAACAAGAGGACGAGGCGGTCCGACGGCGTTCCCGCCGTCTAACCGCCTCGCACAAGAGAGCGAGCAGCACCGCGCGCTTAACCGATCAGCCCCCTGACCGTCTCGGCAACCACGTCGGCGTGAACGCCTGCCGCAAGGATCAGAAAGCGCAGTTCGCACCCGCCGACGAGCGCGCCCGCGGCGCCTATCGCCATCAGCACGCCACTTCCATGCTGCCCTGCGCCGGGCTTCTTCTTGGCGCGTCCGTGCAGCACAAGACCCGCCACGGCCATGACCAGGGGAAGCGCCAACCCGCACGCCACCACCATGCCCCAGAAGCACACGGCCAGACCGCCCGACACCAAAAGCGAGGCCGACGACGCAGCCGTCGCGCCGATGGCCGTTTGCGCATCGCCGCCCAGCATGCTGGCCAGAAACGCCGCCATCACGACACCCTCTAGCAGCACGAGCACCACGACGATCCGCTCCATAAGTGTGCGGGCCTTCGGTGCCAGCGGATCCTTCTTCGAAGCCAGCACGGCCACCAACTCCACAAGCGCAACCCCCGTATCGAAAGCCGACACGGAGAACAAAACCGGCAGCAGCGGAGTGTTCCACAAGGGCACGTTCTCGGCCGCCATGAGCAGCATGCCCGTGTACACCGCGACGAACGCCGCCAGCGCAATGCCGACCACGGCCAGCGCCCGACGCAACGCCATACCGCGCTTCTCGAACCACGCCCACTTTTTCGCCAACCGCACGTCCACGGGGCGCGTAGCCAGCAGCGCCGATGCTGCGAACACCGCCATAGCCGCGAACGCGCCCCACGCGCCGTACGTCATCCACGAGGTGAAGTGGCTGAAGCTCTGCCACATCAGAAGGCCGCGCGCAGGCTGCACCAGCTCCGAAAGCAAAAGCAGCAAGCCCGCCGCAAGGCTCGCGAGCGCCGCCCACATCGACACGCACACGATCAAGCGATGGCGCGTCCGGTCGATCAGGAGCAGCACGGCGGCCATGATGAACGCCCCGGCGCCCATGCCGCCCAAGAACAGATAGAGCGCCGGCTGCCAGCCCCACATCGTCTGAAGCATAAAATCACCTCCCCTTTAACCGCGAACCAGACACGACGGATCGTTGATAGACGCGATGACCACCGCATCGGGCTCTTGCTCCTTCAACTCCTCAAGGGGGCCGTACTTCAGCGCGTTGAAGATGCACGCGCTCACGCAATACGGCGTTTCTCCTGGTGCGACGCCCGCGCCCAAACAGCAATCGCACTTGTCCATAGCAACCGTGTTGTAGCGCGGCACATCGTACGGGCACGCCTGGTAACAGTACTTGCAGCCGATACAGCGATCCGTGTCCACCGACACGATGCCGTGCGAGCCCTTCGAGATGGCGCCCGCCGGACACACGCGCTCGCAACTCGGCTGGGCGCAATGCATGCACGACGTGGACACGCTCAACTCCCCGCCCTTGTCATTGCTGACCACCGTGATTCGGCGACGATCAGGCGTATCATCCGACAAGCCGTTTCCCTGACGACACGCAGCCACGCATTTCTCGCAGTTCACGCACTTCGATGCGTACACGAGAAAGCCATACTGGACATCGGCGTTCGCCCCATCGACCGCGGGAGACTCGCCACTCGCCAGCGCGCGACGAGGAGCCGTGACGCCGCCCACGATGACCGCCGAGGCACCCAAAGCAAGCGCGCCTTTCACCAGCGCCCTGCGCGAAACATCCGTGGTTTGTCGCATGTCCTCCCCCTCCTATCGTATATCGAGCTCGACGAGAGCGGGCTGCGGGCTGGCTTCGCCGCGCTCGTTAACCGAGCGCACATGCATGCGGTACGTGCCCGCACGCGGCGGCGTGAAATCAAGCGTCCAGACCACGTTCTGATAATCGCTCGTGCCTTCGGTCGGACGCGTGGTCCAATGCTCGCCCTCGTCAAGCGAGAACTGGATCGCCGCGATGCGGTGACCGAAATCGTACGCCGTGCCCTTCAAATGCAGAACCTGGCCCGCTGCACCTTGCACCGGAGGTATCATCGAACTTCCCCTCCGAGCAGCACGCCCACGTTCGGCAGGTTCTGATACGCCGCGCGCGCTTCGTCGGAATGAGGGCTCGGCGGCGGCGTTTCACGCTCTTCGAGCGTGATGCTCACGATGTCGCGAGCGAAATAGCTCGCCGCAGTGGAGCCCAGCCACAGCTGGTTCGCACCGCCCATCACATCGGCGATGGGCGATCCGTTCACATCGAACACGAGCGGACAATAGCGCATCTTAAGATAGCGCAGAGGCAGCGCGACTTCGTAGCCGTCCGACGACGAGAACACCACCGTGTTCACCTCGGCAGAAGGTTGGGCCAATTCGACGATTTTCAAAACGGAAATACCCGTGACTTCGGCATTGGCGACGGCACGTCCATCGGCCGGGTTACCAGCGCACGAGCACCCCATGACCACCGTTTGAAGCTCCTCCTTCTCGGAAAGCTCCGCGAACGTCGCCGTGTAGGCATTTTCAACATCGCCCTGCACGGTAATCGACCAGTCTTCTACCGATACGGCCTCCCCGTCGCCCGTCGGATTCGCGCCGCACAAATACCGGGAAGCTTCGCCCAGGTTCTTCTTGATATCGTCGTTGGACGTCACTTCGGATTGCGTGAAGGCGAACTCGCCTTCCACCTTGTCCATGCGCACGATGAAATCATCGGCAGAGACGCCCTCCTGCTGCTCCATCGCCTGAGCGTCAGACGCGGACTGCGTTTCGGTCGAATCGGTGGCGGCTAGCGCAACGCCGCCCATACCCGTGACCGCGAGTATCGAGCTCGCCCCCATGGCAAGCGTCTTCTTCAAGGCATCCATGCCCCACCTCCTTACCGGGCGCCCGCTTCGCGAGCACCCGGGTTGCATGCTTACGACATCTGCTTGACGTTGACCATGACCTGGTCGGGCTGGTAGCTGACACGACCTTGATCCGTGGTCGCGCGCACCTGGAGCAGATAGCCACCGGTTTGCTCGGGAGCCGTCCAGGTGAAGTGCCAGTACACCCAGCGGTACTTGTCGGAATCGGACGTGTCGAAGCTCGTCCACGTCTCGCCGCCGTCCATCGAGAACTCGACCGAGGTGACCTGCTCGTCCATGGCGTAGGCGTAGCCTTCGAACTCGTACTCCTCACCGGGAGCGATGATCAGGCCCTCGGGAGTTCCCATGATGCCCGTGACGGGCTTGCTGCCAAAACCGGCATCGGTTTCCTTGGCGGGATGCCAGTGTCCAAGACCCGTGGGTTCGCTTTCCAGGCCCATACCGTCATTGAGATGGTACTCGTCATCGGAGATGTATATCTCGCTCACCCAGCGTCCGCTGTTCGAGATTGCGTGTCCCGGCCACCACATACGGCATGGGAACCCTTCGGCACGCGTGAGCGGTCGTCCGTTGATCTCGTAGATGAGCATACCGCCCGATTCAATGCAGTCCTCGATGGACATGCCGCTGCCATAGCCGGTAGGACCGTGGGTTCCCCAGCCTTCAGCATCGTGCGCGGTGATAGTAGTGGCGCCTTCCTGCACACCCGCCTGTTCGAGAATCCACTCGATGGGGATGCCCTTCACCTCGGCGTTGACGATCCATTCGCCCCCAGCGCCGCTGATGTTGCACTGCATGGTGCTGATGCTCGTTTTACTGGGAGCTTGCTCGATCAGCTCGGCCAGCGTCCACTCTTTCGGATTGTCCAGCATACCCGTGACAGCGATGGACCAATCCTCGTACTCGGACACGTCGGCGGGCTCTTCCTGATAGGCTTTGTCCAAAGGCTCACTGTCAGGTCCAGCGTATTTCGTCATCTCGACGGTATCGCCTGCGATGGTGTCCTGATCGTAGGTGAATTCACCTTGAACATTCGCCACATCGACCATGCCGTTGAACGCATCGTATTTGGCCTCTTCCCACAGCTGCATACCCGTACCATCCGAGGTCACAGCATGGCAGGACATGCAATCGCCCTTGAAAGAATCCTTGCTGTGAATGCCGTGTATGAGGTTGCCGAACTGATACGGCCCCGCGATCGTCTCGCCCGTAGTCTCATTGTGACACAGCAAGCAGTCCGTAACATCGATGTTGGTGTTCAACCCGTTTTCAATATCCCAATGGCGAATGGGAAGCTTATCCAAAACTTCGACGAGGCCATCTTGATGGCACGACTCGCAGCCTCGGTTCTCGGCGTCGAGATAATAGTTGTTGTATGCGGTTGGGAACGCCCAGAACGCGCTTCCACCAGCATCGTCGGGAACCTTTTGCACCTGGCGACCATCCTCAAGCGTCTCTATCGTCGGAGCGTACTCCTCACAGAGGTCGGTCATCTCTCCTTGAATCTCCTCCAAACCTGCGGCAGGCTTTTCGCCTCCTGCAAGCTCGACCGCGCCACTCTGAGACGACTCGGTCGTTTCTTGCTCCACTTCGGGAACGCATGCGGCGAGGGAGGCCCCCAAAGCGCAGCAACAAAGCGTTGCGCCCCATATGGCCGGTTTTCGCATCGCCATCGCCCTCTCCTTTCCTCCATTTGGAATTCCCCCGGATGTCGGCACCAAGCACGATGCCCGATCATCACCCGTCTTCCGCATAGTATCATAAATCATATAGATTTACGATACTTGTCTTATGGTTGTATGATTCTTTTTCGAGAATAGAGGAGCGACGGAAATGCCGGAAATGCACGCCGTAGCCGATCCTTTGAAGAATCTCCATCGTTTGTTCGATTGCAACCCATGGCCAAACCGTGTACTATGCAATCATTCGGGCTGGTCGAAAGATCTGGGCCTGATAGGAAGGCGGAGGTTTTTCTCCGCCACTTCTTTTTGAAGTCCCACTTCCTTATATGCCACACCACTTAAGGGGAAGGGGACGGTTGTCATGAAGCTCAGCATTTTCATAGACGAGTCAGGCGACTTCTACGAATGTTCGAAGTACTACCTGATGACCCTCGTGATTCATGAGCAGCACAGGAGCATAGACAACGAATTGCAGCTGCTCGACAGTGCCATGTCGCTCAAGAAGTTTCCTCTCAGGCCCATTCACACCTCGCCGCTCGTTCACAAGGCGAACGATTATTACCACTGGAGTTACGAGGATCGGCGCTATCTCTTCAATAAGATGTTCTCATTCATTCGCCACTGCCCCATCGCCTATCGCACCTTCGCCCTAGAAAAGCGCCACTGGAATGATTACTACCAGCTCACCGGACGGCTGGCGCGCGACCTCCACGCGTTTCTCCTTGAGAACATCGCGTACTTCCAATCGTTCGACACGATCGTCGTGTATTACGATGACGGGCAAGCGGAGATCACGCGCATCATCAACATCGTGTTCAACACCGTGTTCTCTTCGGTGGACATTCGCCACGTCTATCCCGTCGATTACCGGCTGTTTCAAGCTGCGGACTTCCTCTGCACCCTGGAGCTTCTCGAGCTTAAACGCATCAATCACGACCTCGCGCCCAACGATATGAGGTTCTTCAAAAACACGCAGGAGTTCACGAAAACGTACCTCAAGAAGATTCGCAAGAAGCGCTTTCCGAGCGAGTAGCGAGCGGCCGCGCTCCCCTACCCCTTCTTCGCAAGGCCCTCCAACCCCTCGAAAGCCTCCGACAGGGCGCTCGGGATGACGACGAGGCCGCCCTTCTCCTTCACGCTGTCGGACACGAAGCTCATCGCACGCAGCTGCAACGCCGCGTCCTCGCGGCCATAGGTGCGCGCGGCGTCCACGAACATCTCCGATATCTCTTTCTCCACCTCGGCCAAGATGACGCGCGCGTTGTACTCGCGCTCGGCGCGCGCCTCGGCAGACAGCGATTCCTGCAATTCGTCGGGAATCTCGATGTCGCGGATCTCCACCGACACCACGGTGATGCCCCACTCGTTCGTCTTGCGCTCGAGGATGTCGGCCACCTCGCGGTCGATCTGCTCGCGGCGCGTGCTCAGCTGGGCGATGTTCACCGCGCCCATCACGTCGCGCAGGGTGGTCTGCGCCACCCAGTACACGAGCCGCACGAAGTTCTTGACCTCCGAACAGGCCTTTCCCGCATCCCACACCGTCCAGAACAGCACGGCGTCCACGTTCACGGGCACAAGATCGGCCGTCAGCACGTGCTCAGCCTTGAACGCGGTGGAGCGCATGCGCATGTCCACGGTGGCTGCCGAGTACTCCACAAGCGGGATCATGAAGATGAGGCCGGGGCCCGCCACGCGGTTGAACTTGCCGAACCGCAGCACCACGGCGCGCTCCCACTCCAACACCACGTGCATGCAGCTGAACAGCACGACGGCTCCCAACGCCCCCGCAACGGCCAACGCGGGAAGGCGCAGCAACCAAGCCGCCGACGCGAACAGGGCGAACACAGCCAGCGTGATCACCCAGCGCAAGGACGTGGCGCCTGCGCGGCTCGTAACGGCCTCGTCGAACTGCGCCTCCGTCGCGATCATCGCATCGTCGGCGCTCGCATCGAGCTCTTCGTCGAAATACGATTTCTTCTCGCCCATGGCCCTTCCCCCGTCAGTCTTCGAGCGTCGCCAGCGCCTCTCCGATTCGCGCCAGCGCATCTTCCCTCGTCATCCCTGTCTCCCGCACCACCCGCACCAGCTCTCCGATCACCGCGTCCACCGGAGAATCGGGCAGCGCAAGCGCTTCGCGGTCGATGTCGGCGATAGTCGAGCGCTTCCCCCGCCCCGAAAGGACAAGGCCGTCGGTTTCAAGGTCTTGGTACACCTTGTGGATGGTGTTGTAGTTCACCCCCAGGCGAACGGCCAGCTCGCGCACCGTCGGCAACGTGTCCCCCGGCCGCAACTGGCCCGATCGGATGAGGAACAGCATGTGGTTGCGGATCTGTATCCACACGGGAACGCCCGATGCATCGTTCACCCGCAACGTCTCGAACACGCGCTCCCAGCCTTCCGTCAAAGTATCATCCGGTCGTATGATAACATAAGCGTACGCGAACGGATCGCCTCAGCAAAAGAAGAGCGCGGTTGCCGCGTTGACAACCGCGCTCGATCGACGCGCTTTTAGGAGCCCGACAGTTCGAGCGCTACGCCAAGTCTCCCGCGGCCTTCACCTTCACGCGGTTCGTGCGGCCGGGGTAGTACTGAAGCGGCACGTCCT
>ERZ826396.2135-NODE-2135-length-17826-cov-2.730122_pt1 | contig 17826 bp, 20 predicted proteins | sample MGYA00519926_ERZ826396 | MGnify/ENA primary metagenome ERZ826396 (study PRJEB31778, sample SAMEA3449230) | human gut metagenome | biome: human gut; feature: human-associated habitat; material: faeces | place: United Kingdom | collected 2010/2012 ... | reverse complement strand
AATCCAACAGCCATGGTTGCTCCTCCTTCCCTAGCCAAGCTCGATGATGCGCTTGTCAGTGTCGCAGTCGTCTTCCAGCGGTGTGCCCTCGTACTTCTCGAAGTTGCAGTTATTGTTGTTGTAACTGGTCAAACCGCCGCCGGAAATATCGTTGCCAATGAGGTAGTTGTCCGCACCGCCGTGGTCGATGCCCGTCTCCTCGTCAACGCGTACCCAGGCGCCGTGGGGAATGCCCACCTCGCCGGGCCGCATGTTCTCCATGCAGCAGGCCTTGCGCAGCACCTCGCCGTACTTCGTCCATACGCGCACGGTGTCGCCGTCCGCGATGCCCTTCGCCTCCGCGTCGCTCGCGTTCAGGAACACCGGGTTCGCCCACGCCTCACGCAACCATGGGCAGTTGTTGAACACGCTGTGGGAGCGTCTGAAGTAGTGCGGGTTGAACATGAGGTACGGGTACTCGCCTGCCTCGCCGTCGATCTTGCCATCCTTGAACGTGGTCTCGTAGCCCACGGTGGGCACGAGGTACTCGGGATACGGCTGGTACTCCTGGTCGATGAGACCGATGCTGTTGAACAGGTCCGCCTTGGCCTGGCAGGTGATCTCCAGCTTGCCGCTCTTGGTCTTCAGCGGGTTGGCGGCGGGGTCTTTGATGTAGTCGGCATAGCCGATGAACGAGCTGTAGGCATCGCCCAGCTTGCGCTCCACCTGGTAGCCGCCGTTGTCGATGAACTCCTTGAGGCCCACGCGGCCCGTCTGCGGCTTGCCGGAAACGCCCCACTCCTTCAGGTCGGCATCGGTGATGGTGACGAGAGGCTCGTACTTGCCCGAGCCGTCCTCCTTTATCACCGTGGCACCGGCGATCTGGTTGAAGAACGCCTGCTTCTCGCTGATGGGGTAGACGGTTGACGGGTCGAGCCCCAGCGCCTCCATGATGAGCGTGTTGATCTGGGCATCGGTCTTGGCCTCGTACAGCGGCTCCGTGACCTGGGAGAAACAGAAAAGGAACTCGCGGTTCGAGGAAGCGAGGCCGCCGGGAACCTCCCACTGCGTCGTCACGGGCAGCACGATGTCGGAGTAGAGCGCCTGGGTGGTGAGGAACTGGGCCTTCGACAGCACGAAGTCCATCTTGCGATGCGCCTCGATGCCGCGCTTCATGTTGGGGCCGGTCTGCAGGTAGGCGTTCTCGTCGTGGATGATGCAGTGGATGTCGCACGTCTCGTCGACGCCTGCCTGGGCGCCCTTGCCGCTGTACCAGTCGCCCACGTTGCGGTACTTGCCCGTGAAGCACGCCTCCCACACCTGCGGGCCGGGGATGACGCCCTCGATGGGGTTCTTGAGGCTCGGCAGGCCGGAAGAGCCGGCCTTCACCAGTGCCGGGCCGCCATTGCCGGCGTTGGCATGGTAGTTGTTGGCGGAGCAGTTGCCCGGCTTGCCGTAGTGGCCACCCATGGCAGACAGCGTCATGAACAGCTGGGGCACGTTCTCGGACCCGTTGCAGCGGGCGGCGGCGAAGTTGTGGAGCATCCACACGTCATGCTCCTTGCCGATCTCGCGCGCGAAGTAGGTGATCTTCTCCACCGGCACGCCGCAGATCTTCGAGGCCCACTCGGCCGTCTTGGGTTCGCCGTCGTAGACGCCGTTCAGGTAGTCGAGGAAGTTCACGTCCTCCTTGAGGTCGGCCGGCTTGTGGTCGGCATCGAAGCCCACCGTGCACTTGTCCAGGAAGTCCCAGTCGACGACGTTGCCCTCCTCTTTGTCCAGGCGCAGCATCTCGGAGGCCACGCCCAGCATGAACGCCGTGTCCGTACCGGTGCGGACGGGTATCCAGTATGCGTCGAGAATCTGGGCCGACGCCGTGTAGATGGGGTCGACCGTGATGAACTTGACGCCCGCCTCCTTGGCGCGGATGTAGTGGTAGCTCGGCGTGCCGGCGGCCGACCAGGCAGGGTTGGACGCGTAGAAAACGATGGTCTCCGCATTCAACATGTCGGTGCGGTCGTTGCACACGCCCGCATCGGTTTTCGGGATACCGATGGTGTCGGCCGTGTTCAGCAGGTAGGCGCCGTGGGACGTGGAGTCCGCCACGGAGGTGTGCCCGCCATAAGCCAGAAGCGGAGAGAACGCATAGCGCGAGCCGTAGCTGCCGATGAGGAAGGCCTGGTTGCCGTACTTCTCCTTGATGGTCTTGAACTGGTCGGCGATATAGTCGATGGCCTCGTCCCAGCTGATGCGCTCCCATTCGTCTTTGCCGCGCAGCTCGCCGTTCGGGTTCTCTGGCGACCAGCTCTTGCGCTTCATGGGGTATTTCAGGCGATCCGCCCCGAAGCACTGCTGTTGCTGGGCCTTGCCGCGCACGCAGCCGCGCTGCTGCGGGTAGTCCGGCGAGTCCTCGTGCGTGTCGTCGGTCTTCTGGCGCACGACGGCGCCGTCCTTGACCATGACCTTGTTCATGCAGCGCCCGCCGCAGTTGTGCCAGCACGCGGCCGCCACCCACTCGCCGCCTTCAGCCGGGTCGACGGGCAGCTCGTGCTTGTCGGCGGCGTCGAGGCTCGCCTCCGCGGAGCAGCCCGTGGCCGACAGCAGGGCAGCGCTCGCCGCCACCGCCGCCGAGGCCCCCAGAAAGCCGCGACGAGAAATGTTCTTGGATTGAATGCTCACGATGAATCCCCCTTTGCTTCCCTACGCCACCGTGCAGGTTGCGTAAAACGCGTAGCGCGCGATGGCGACGCCGACGATCGAGGCGACGCAGATGGCAATCGCAAGCGCCTTCTTGTTGTTGATCTTCGACGACAGCGCCACGAGCACGACGGAGACGACCGGTGCGATAACGAGTCCCGCGATCTGGGTGATCGGGCTGAAGCCCTCGCCCGAGAACGCGACGGCCTCCAGCACGAGGCCCACGGCCAGCACGGCGTTCACGATGTAGGCCGCCAAGCGCAGCGGCTTGCCCGCGTAGTCTGCCGAGGCCAGCAGGGCGAACAGCGCCAGGCCCATGGCCAGGTCGCCCGCGACGAACGCGAGGATGGTCGCCGGCGCGTTGCACCAGACAGGGTTCCCGTAGACATCGATATAGGCAACGCCCATCATGACCAGGCAAATCACGCCCACCACGGCGCCCACCACGCGCAGCGCGTAGGGGCTGCCCTTCCGAACCAGCGTGACCACCAGGTCGATGATCGCCAGCACGAAGAAGCATCCGGCAACGGCGACCTCCTGGATCATGCCGGACCCGAAGTTGACCGTGCCGCCGAACACCGATTCGACCGCACGCGGGATGCTGTGCACGTGCGTGGTTGCCGCAATCATGCCCACGGCGAACAGCGCCACGACGACCAGGGGAACCAGCCAGGGACGGCTGCCCTCGCGCGTGCGGCGCAGACCGGCGTCGAACGCGTACGCGCCGGCGGCCATACCCCCCAGCATAGTGAACAGATACAAAGATTCAAGCCCCATACTCAAGCCTCCTCTTCCCATACGCCTGCCCTCTGCAGGCGTCCGCTTAGCGGCGCGCGCCGCGATGGCGCACGCCTCGCCCAAGCCTCTCGGGCGCACCGCCTCCTGGGAAGGGGGCGTGGGCGCAGCGATCGCTCGGATGCGTGTTTGCAGGAAATCGGCCGATCCCTCTGTCGCCTATTATGGAAAATTGTCGTGCGACAATCAAGAGTGTCGCACGACAATTTTTGCTGTCTTTATACTATTTTAGGTATAACTAAGTCGCGGGGTTTCCGTTAGCCTTCGGGGCGTCCTTGTTCGGGTCGAGCGTGAAGCCCTCGCTGTAGGCGCTCGGCACCACGACGGTTCCCTCGTTGTCCTGCATGCCCTCGTACACCAGGTGGATCTTGCGCAGCGAGAGCGCTATCTCGTCGTGGGAGTAGGTTTCCGCGACCTCCTGCAAGATGGCGGACACGTCGCGCTCGGCCTCCATGAGCGTGATGCGCGCGTTCTTGCGGCATTCGGCCTGGGCCTCGAGGGACATGACCCCCTGCAGCTCCTTCGGGATGATGATGTCGCGGATCTCCACCGAGAGCACCGCGATGCCCAATCGGTGACCTTCGCCTCCACCGCCTCCTGCAGCTCCTGGTCAAGCTGGTGGCGCCGCATCACCACGTTGGACACCGACGCGCGACCGATGGCGTCGCGCAGCGCCGTCTGGGCGGTCAGCGCCACGGCGAAGCGGCAGTCCTCCACCTCCATGCAGGCCTTCTCGGGGTCCCATATCATCCAGAACAGCACGGCATCCACGTCGAGCGGCACCAGGTCGCTGGTCAGCGCCTCCTCCGCCCCGAAGGGGGTGGCCGTCGTGCGCTGGTCGACGCGCAGCGTGCTGAACTCGATGAGCGGGATGCTGAAGAAGATGCCGGGGCCCGCCAGGCGGTTGAACCGGCCCAGGCGCATGATCACCGCACGCTCCCATTCGAGGCACACGTGGACCGAGGACAGCACCCCGAGTCCCACGATGAGCGCGACGGCGATGCCGACAAGGCTCAAGCCGCCCGCAACCGCGTACCACAGCGCCAGCACCGCGAGGAAGGCGGCCAGCGCGAGCACCACCGTCACCATCACGGCCCCGTTGCGCGTGGCCTTCCTGCTGGGATCGGAACGATAGGCGTCGGCGGCGACGCCGAACTCCATCTCCGAACGGCGATAGGAGTCCCGCTCGTCCCGCGCGATGCGCTCTTTGCTACTTCTCTTCATGCTCCCTCTTCATCTTCCGTATGTGCTTCGACACGAGCTTGGGAATGTCGTCGTAGGCCATCCCCTCTTCAAGGCAGCTTTTCACGAACTCCTCGACCAGCAGGTCCGCCTGGCCGCCCTCCCGGGGGAACGCGCCCGGGTCGCTCACGAACACGCCGCTGCCGCGAACCGTGGTCACGTAGCCGTCGCGCTCCAGGCCCATGTAGGCCTTGCTCACCGTGTTGTAGGCTATATGCAGGTTGGCGGCGTATTTGCGCACGGTGGGCAGCTTCTCGCCCGACTGGTAGAACCCCGAGTTTATGAGGTACGCCATACGGTCGCGCAGCTGCACCCACAACGGCAGGTCGCTCTGGTCGCTCAAGGTAAAGGGGGGTATGTCCTTCGTTGCCATCGGTCCCGTCGTTTCTCACACTGCGGTTTGGACGCCGGCGTTCACGAGCACGAACCGCAGGCTCAGGCCACCGACCAGGACGAGCACCGCCAACACGGCGACGACGCTGCTCCGATGGCTGCGTCGGGCGGCCAACGCAGATGCTTCGATAGCCAGAGGCGCCAGTATACCGCATCCTACGAAGCCGAGCCAAAACACGCAGGACTGCTCCCCCACAAGCAGCGCGTCGAACGGCCGGCCGGCGCTCGCGGCGTTCACCGTCACCGCGCATGCTGCCGCCGAGAGCGCCTCGAGCACGATGAACACGGCGTCCGCGATGGCCAGCCCGCGGATCCACGCGAGCACGCCCGGGGAGGCTACGCAGAAGCAGGTGCTCAAGAGCACGACGCCGCAGCCGCACGAGAGCGCCGAGAACAGGAACAGCACGGGCAGCCACGCCGACTGCCACAGGTCCACGGCAACGACGCTCTTCAGGAGCAGCCCCGTGTACACCATCACGACGACGGCCAGCACCGCCCCGAGCGCTTTCGCGACGAGCGCGGCCCTCTCCCACGCAGGGCCCAGCGTGAGCACGGATTCAGCGAGCGCCACGACGAGGCAGGCCCCGAACAGCGTGAGGGCGAACGTCCCCACGGACACGAAGCTGCCGGTGGGATAGAGGAACAGCAGGTAGAACGCCTCCGGCCGGCCGAGATCCGCCAGCAGGCACAGCATGCCCGCCACCAGCAGGACGAAGGCGGCGGCGTAGCCCGTCCTCGCGATGCGCCGCTGCGTCATCGAGCGCGCGCGACGGCCGCGGTACCCGCGGGGCGTGCGGGCGAGGTGCGGGTCGTTCGCATGCGAGAAGGCCGTGTACAGGTCGATGGCGGAGAGCACCGCGAAGCTCCCGGCAGCGGTGCCGCCGAGGAACAGGTACCACACGATGAGCTCGCCGAAGACCACCGCTCCCCCTCTCGCCGTCTCCGCCGTCCGCCGCGCCCGCCGGGACGCGTTCCTGCACAGCATACCATTTTGTCGTGCGACAATCAGCACGACGTTTCCACCGGCGCCCCGCCGCGCCTGCCGCGCTCCTTCCCGCGCCGCGTCCCCTACGCCGGCCTGTTCGCGTCCATGAACGCCTTGAGCTCCTGCTTGCGGGCGGGGTCGAGCTCCTTCTTCGGGATGCCCTGCACCGCGCCCTCCAAGCCGTAGAGCATGTGCAGGCACACGCCGGGGTCGATGGCCTGCACTTTGAGCCACGCCTGCTCGGCCCCTGCGGCCATCAAGTCATCGGGCGTCGCGATGCCCACCTGGGCAAGCTGCTCGGCTGCATGGGGGCCGATGTTCGGCAGATCGGTGAGATTCGCCATGGGAGTCCTCCGTTTCTCGCTGCGGAAGCAGCGGTTCGCACGCGCTCGAGGGCCGGCGGCCCCCGAGCCTTAGGCCGAAGGCGCAGCCTGCACCCTGGCGCGCAGGCGCGCAAGATCGGCGTCGTTCGGGTGCGCGGCCGCCTCGTCGAAGTTCGCGATGAGCTGCGCCATGCGGGCGGCTTGCACGGGATTCGCCTCGGCCGTGCGCTCGTAGCGGCGGCGCACACTCGAAGGCATGCGGCCCTGGCACATGAACGTGCCTATGAGCTGCGCCGACTCTGGCAGATGCGCGGCCGCGCGGGCCGCCACGCCGGCGAAGTACGTCTCGTCGGCACCGAACCCGCACGTGCCGAACAGGAACACCTCCTTGCCCGCCAAGCCGGCCAGCAGCTCCCCCATCTCGTCGGTGCAGTCGCCCCGGTTCGTCCAGAAGCCCGCGTACACGCGGTCGGCCTGCGCCACGGAGGCGGCGTCCACCTCGCCCACGCGCCCGAACGCCAGGCGCCCTTGGGCGGGCAGTGCCTCGGCCACGGCGCGCGCGAGCTCCTCGGTGTTGCCGGTCCTGCTGTCGTAGACGATCGCGTACGTCATGGGCTTCGCTCCTTACTTCGGGGCGGCGGCGCAAGGGCCGCCGCTGTTCGGATGCAGATCGTTATACGCCCGCCCGGCATCCATGTAAACCCCGCTATACTGAACCGAACGGCAAAACAACAGCATCGCAGGCACCGAGCGAAAGCGGCGGCAGGGCGAAGCAGGCGCAGCGGCGCCGGATCCTGCGATGGCAGCGCACCTCGCGGCAACGCGCCAAGCGCGCCCCTGCGCCGCGGCAAAGAAGCAGGCTTAGGAAAGGGAGCATCCATGCGGGCAGTCATTCAGCGTGTGAGCAGCGCGCAGGTGGACATCGACGGCGAGACGGTTGGCAGCATCGGGCACGGCCTGCTCATCCTGCTGGGCGTGGGCCACGGCGACGGCGAGGAGCAGGCCGAGCGCCTCTGGAGAAAGATCGCGCGCCTGCGCATCTTCGAGGACGACGACGGCAAGACGAACCTGTCGCTGGCCGACGTCGGGGGCGAGGTGCTGGTGGTGTCGCAGTTCACGCTGTACGCCAGCTGCAGGAAGGGCAACCGCCCCTCGTTCACCGCAGCGGGCGCACCCGGCGAGGCGAACCGCCTCGCCGAGCGCGCCCGACGCGACGTGGCCCGCGTGGAAACGGGCCGCTTCGGCGCGTACATGGACGTGTCCCTGGTGAACGACGGACCCTTCACGCTCTGGCTCGACACCGACGAGCTCTGATGCGCACAAGCCCGTCGTGCATCGCCGAGCCGCGAGCAAGAAAACTCGTTGGGCGAGGAAAGCCATCGTTCGTGGCAGAAATCGAAGTTATTCGTCGTAGCTTGGACAGGCTCCGGGAACACATCGCAGACGAACCTCATTTGAACTGGGGAAACGCAGCCTGTCGCCGTCGGAACGCGACACAGGGGCTAGCCGGGCGGCCGTCGATGACGAATAACCTTCGAAATCTGCCAAAAAGGTAGCTTTCCGGCGCGCGCCTTGCCGTCCCATGATATATCCGGCCCGGCGCCGCAAGCGCCGGCGCCGCCAGACTGCCTGCTAGCCCAGCAGCGCCTGCTCCCATTCCGCTTCCTTGAAGCCCACGAGCACGAAGTCCTCGCCCACCACGAGCGGCCGCTTCACCAGCATGCCGTCCTCCGCAAGCAGCGCGTACGCCTCCTCGTCGCCCATGCCCGCATCGAGGAGCGCCTTCACGTTGCGCTCGCGGTACAGCATGCCGCTCGTGTTGAAGAAGCGCCGCAGCGGCAACCCGCTGGCCGCATGCCACGCCGCCAGCTCGTCGGCCGTCGGGTTGTCCTCCACGATGTGCCGGTCGGCATACGCCACGCCGTGCGCGTCGAGCCATGCCTTCGCCTTCTTGCAGGTGGAGCACTTCGGGTACTCCAAGAACAGCACGCTAGCCATATAAGAACCTCTTTCCCTTACCGGATTTCCACAAGATAGGCAATGCCGTAAACGAGTCCGCTGTCCTTTTCCAAACAGCTGGAGGACTCATCTAGGGACAGGGGCGGCATGCGCAAGCAGACAAGGCCGCTCCGACACCTCGTTATAACGTAATGCAGCCGTACTTTCAATACCCGTGAAATCTCCCTGCCATCCCTTGACAGTGTGCATGCATGGTGTTTATAGTGTGCATAGAGGGTATATACACCTTGCACACTGTCGCGAGGCGGGGTGCAAGGCGGGGAACCCTCGGGGCGGCGGGGAAGAACGTGTTTCCCGGCCGTCAGGCGAAGCGGCGAGACGTCGCGGCTCCGCCGCCGGGAGCGCTTGGGACGCCGGGCGCCCCCTCAAGGGACAAGACGAGGAGCACCGTTGGACATCATCATCTCGAACGCAAGCGACAAGCCCATCTACGAGCAGATCACCGCCCAGATGAAGAACCTCATCCTGAACGGCACGCTCGCGGAGGGCGCCCAGCTTCCCTCGATGCGCGCGTTGGCGAACGACCTGCGCATCAGCGTCATCACCACCAAGCGCGCCTACGCCGACCTCGAGGCCCAAGGGTTCATCGAGACGGTGCAGGGCAAGGGCAGCTTCGTCGCCGGCGGCAACATGGAGCTTCTGCGCGAGGAGCGCTTGAAGCACATCGAGGACCTGATGGCGCGCGCGGTGGAGGAGGCCCGCAGCGCGGGCGTCGCGCCGGGCGAGCTCCACGACATGCTCGACCTCCTCATGGAGGACTGACCGGGGAAGGCGCCCGCCGGGCACCATCCCCAAACCGTTCGACCACGGAAGAAAGTGACGACTGATGAGCGACCTTTTGCGCATACAGAATCTGGAAAAGCGCTACGACGACTTCGATCTGGAAGGCATCTCCCTAAGCGTGCTGGCCGGCAGCGTCGTGGGCTTCATCGGCTCCAACGGCGCCGGCAAGACCACCACCATCAAGGCGATACTCGGGCTCATCCGCCCCGACGGCGGCTCCATCTCGCTCTTCGGCGAGGAGGTCACCGGCGCGCCCGAGAAGCGCCTCGCCCAACTCAAGCAACGCATCGGCGTGGTGTTCGACACGTGCTCGTTCCCCGAGGAGCTCACGGTGGACACGGTGAGCAAGCTCATGGCCCAAAGCTACAAGGACTGGAACCCCGGCGCGTTCCGCACGTTCGCCCACGCGTTCCAGCTGCCCCAGGACAAGACGGTGAAGGAACTGTCGCGCGGCATGGGCATGAAGCTGTCGCTGGCGTGCGCGCTGGCCCACAACCCCGACCTGCTCGTGCTCGACGAGGCCACGGCCGGCCTCGACCCTATGGCCCGCGAGGAGGCGCTCGACACGCTGCGCCTGTACATGGGCCACGAGGGCCGCGGCATCCTCATGTCCAGCCACATCACCAGCGACCTGGAGAAGATCGCGGACTACATCGTGTGCATCGATGCGGGCCGCATCGTGTTCTCGGTGGAGAAGGACGTCATCACCGATGTGGCCGGCGTGGCGCAGTGCCGCGCGGCCGAGTTCGACGCCATCGTGGACAGCGGCTTCTTCCCCCGCGGCGGGATGCGCTACGAGCGCAGCACCTACGGCCCCACCGTCCTCGTTCCCGACCGCCAGGCGTTCGCAGCGAGGTTCCCCCACATCGTATTGGAGCGGGCCGACATCGAAACGTACATGTCGCTCATGCTGAAAGGAGAGGCCCGATGAAGACCATGCTCATGTTCGACCTGTTGACGGCCAAGAAGCTCGCACGGTCGCAGCTGCTGCTGGGCGTGGTGGTGGCCCTGGTCCTCACGGTATCCACCGGCTCCGCCCTGTGCATCATGCCCATCATGGCGCTCATGCTGGCCTACTCGGTGGGCTTCACGCTGGTGGCCTTCGACGAGCGCAACGACTGGGAGCGCTTCCGCCTCACGCTGCCCCTCTCGCGTGCGAACGTCGTGCAGGGCCGCTACGCCACGTTCGTCGTCATGACGCTGGTCGGGCTCGTGCTGGGCGTGGCGGTCACCGCCATCGTGTACGGATTGTCGCTCGCTCTTCCGCAAACCGAGCTGTTCGCCGGCCTCTTCGAGGGCATGGACTGGCAGATAGTGCTGGGCATGGTTGCAGCCTCCATCGCGTTCTCGCTCGCCCTCTGGCTCGTCGCCCTGCCGCTCGTCGCGCGCTTCGGCATGACGAAGGCCGTGCGCTACCTTCCGCTGGCGTTCATCATCCTGCTGCCCATCGGGACGGTGCTCGTGCAGAAAGCCGGCCCGCCGCCCGCATTCGTCCTCGACCTGGCCGCTTGGGCGAGCACGCCGACGGGCACCGTCGCCTTGGTCGCCGCGGTGCTGGCCGTCATGGCCGTGCTCACCGTGCTCTCGTGCATGCTTTCCGTGAAGCTGTACGAGAGGCGGGAGTTCTAAGCAGCACCCCCGCGCCGCCTGCACCGCCCCGGCAAGCAGGCGGCGCTTCTGCCGGGCGCCGGAGCGCACCGACCAAGGGAAAGGAAGCCCAGCCCATGAAAGCGATGTTCCTGATGGATTTCATCACCGTGAAGAAGCTGCTGCGGCGCTACCTGCTGCTGCTTTTGGGCATGGGAGGCGCGGCCGCCCTCATGATGGGCAGCCATCCGGGCATCATCCCGTATTTCGGCATGATTTCCGTAGTCTCGGTCGCGCAGGCGCTCGCGCTCTACGACGACCGGCGCGATTGGAGCCGGTTCCGCCTGACCATGCCGCTCACCCGCACGGGCGTCGTGCTCGGCCGCTACGCGTTCCTCGCGGCCGTCGCCGCGGCGGGCACGCTGATGGGCGTGGCGGTCTACCTGGCTGCCACGCTGGCCGTGCAGGGGGTGCCGGCCTATGCGGCGCTCGTGCTCCGCCCGGGCGGCTTCGACGCGATCGGGCTCGCCTGGTCCGCTGCCGCGTCGCTTGCGCTCGCATTCGTGGTCGGGGGAATCATGCTGCCCACGTTCTTCAGCTTCGGCATGGGAAACGGCCCGCGCTACGCGATGGCGCTGGTCATGATGGTTTCCGTGCTTGCCATCGGCCCGATCGTCAACGTCTGGGCCAGGCCGGAGGCGGCACCCGCGTTCCTCGGCGGGCTCGTCTCGCTCGCCACGTCGTCCGAGACGTTCCTCGCGGTGGCGGGCGCCTTGGCGGCGAGCGCGCTCGCGCTCTACGTTGCATCCTGCGCCGCATGCCTTGCCGCCTACCGCCGGCGCGATTTCTAGCCGAAGCCACCGGTTCCCAGAGCCCCGCACCGGGGAAGGGGCGCCCATGCAGGGCAAGGCGGTCTGCGCGACTCGGCCGCCGCCTCCGTCGGATTGCGCGTCAAGCGGGCGCCCGGGGCCGCGCTAGCCCATCTTCACGAGGTCGGCCAGGGTGACGCCGTCCACGTAGCCCTCGATGGTGCGGTCCAGGCCTCGCCAGAAATTCACGGCCACGCACTCGCTGCGGCGCGGGCAGGCTTCGGCGCCGTCCTCGAGGCAGGCCACGGGGGCGCAGCCGCCCTCGGTGGCGCGCAAGACATCGCCGGCGGTGATGTCCTCGGCGGGCTTGGCAAGCAGGTAGCCGCCGCTCACGCCTCGGATGCTCTTCAGGATGCCGGCCTTCACCAAGGCACCGCCCAGCTGCTCGAGGTACTTCACGGACAAGTCCTCGCGCGCGGCCGCCTGGCGCATGGTCACGGGTGAGCCGTCCTGCTCGCGGCTGGCAATGTCGATCATGAGCCGCAGGGCGTAGCGCCCCTTCGTCGAAATCATCATGTCCGCCACCGTCCTCACCGCTTCGTCGCACCCGTCTCCACCTGCGGGCAGCCGTTCAACCGCCGTAAGTATAGCGCATCGGTAGCATATCCGCGCCGATCTTCCTTTCAGGAATGTAAGGCCCGGGCAAGCGGTCGGTAAGGTTGCGTTAAGGAAGGCTTGGTATAACGGAAAGCGTAGGGAAACAAGGCAAGGGAAAGGCACCGCCATGGCACCGAGCATGCAGCGCACCACCCCGGACCGGCCGGTCGCACGGCTTGTCGGAAACCTGCTGATATTCGTCATCGTCCTGGTGGCGCTCGCCGCCACGTTCTTCGTGGCACGCGGCTTCAACCAGTACCGCGAGGCCCTGGCCGCGCTCCCGCTGGACGAGATGGAGCAGCGCATCGAGAGCGCATCCGGCTTCACGCCCATCCAGGAGCTGCCCGACCTGTACCTGCAGGCAGTCGTGGCCGTAGAGGACCACCGGTTCTACGCCCACCCGGGCTTCGACGTCATCGCCACCGGACGAGCCCTCGTGAACGACCTCAAGGCCGGGGCGATCGTGGAGGGCGGCAGCACCATCACGCAGCAGCTGGCGAAGAACCAGTACTTCACGCAGGAGCAGACCGTCGAGCGCAAGGTGGCCGAGGTGTTCATGGCGCTGACCATGGAGCAGCGCTTCACGAAGCGGGAGATACTGGAGCTGTACGTGAACTCCATCTACTTCGGCGACGGCTACGAGGGCATCGGCAATGCCAGCGTCGGCTACTTCGGCAAGGAGCCGGGCGCGCTCGACGCAGGCGAGTGCACGCTCCTGGCCGGCATCCCCAACGCGCCGAGCGCCTACGCGCTCTCCGAGAACCCCGACCTCGCCCGCCAGCGGCAGTGCCAGGTGCTGAAGAAGCTCGTGGCCTACGACTACCTCGACGAAGCCGATGCCCGCCGCATCGGCGCACAGGGCGCAGGGGCGTAGGGGCGCCCTGCGCCCCTGCCGCCCGCCGCCTGCCCCCCCTTCTCCTCCAACTTCGCGCCTTCTCCCCGCTCCGCCCCGCGGCGCAGGCGGGCGCACGGCGCTGCGCGGCAGTGTAGGGGGCGGGAACTTCTGATATTCGCATGGGCAGCGCGAGGGCGTCGGCGGAGACGCGCGGCGGTTTGCTAGGATGGAGGGCATGAACACGAAAGGAACCCTCCCGCCCAAGCCACCGCGGCGCAATGTAGCCGGAGCCCCTGCACCCCGGCGACGGCCGGTGCAGAGACGTGCGTCGTCACGGCGCGCCATCGTCGGGCTGTTCGCCCTGGCGCTGCTCGCCCTCGCAGCGGGCTTGACGGCCGGGCGGTGCGCCGGCACCCCACACACCGCGGCACCGGCCGCGTACACGAGCCCCTACGACTGGGAGGGCCTTGAACGCACCGGCGACCGGCTCGCCTACTACGAGAACGGCGAGCTGCGCTCGATGCACTGCGGCGTGCAGTGCAAGACCTCGGCGTGCGTATTTGAGTATATCTATTTCGCCCGCCCGGACTCGGTGATCGACGGTGCGAGCGTCGAGCTCGCCCGGCAGGAGGCAGGCAAGTATCTGTCCATTGAGCACCCGGTGGGAGCGGATGTGGTCATCGGCGTGCCGGACTCCGGCATCCCCGCCGCGATCGGCTACGCCAAGTTCTCCGGCATCCCCTACGGCGTGGGCCTGATCAAAAACCGCTATATCGCCCGCACGTTCATTCAGCCCGGGCAGGACAAGCGCGAACGCTCGGTGCGCTTAAAGCTCAACGCGCTGCGCACCGCGGTCGAGGGCAAGCGCGTGATTATGGTGGACGACTCGATCGTCCGCGGCACGACCTGCGCGCGGCTGGTTAAGCTGCTGCGCGACGCAGGCGCGGCAGAGGTGCACATGCGCATTTCCGCGCCGCCCTTCCGCCATCCCTGCTTTTTCGGCACGGACATCCCCGAGCGCAGCCAGCTGCTCGCACACGGCCGCACGGTCGAGGAGATGCGCGAGATCATCGGCGTGGACAGTCTCGGATTTTTGTCGCTTGAGGCGGCGCGCAAGATCGCCGTGGGCTGTAAGCTGGGCTTTTGCGACGCCTGTTTCTCGGGTAATTATCCGATTCCCGTTCCTGAACAGGCAGAGAAGAATATGTTTGAAAACGAGATCCCGCTCCCCACAGAATAAGGGACCGGCGGGCACAGGAGAGGAGTATTTATGGGCGGATTTTTCGGAGCCGTCTCCAAGCAGGACTGTGTACTGGATATTTTCTTCGGTGTGGATTATCATTCGCACCTGGGCACACGCCGCGGCGGTATGATCCTGTACGATCAGGAGCGCGGCTTCCAGCGCCAGATCCACAATATAGAGAACACCCCGTTCCGTACCAAGTTTGAAAAAGACCTGGCGGACTTTTCCGGCTGCAGCGGCATCGGCTGCATCAGCGACACCGATCCGCAGCCGCTGCTCGTGCGCTCACATCTCGGGCTGTACGCGCTGACCACGGTCGGCATCATCAACAACGCCGAGGAGCTGGTTTCCCGCTATTTTTCCGACCACGGCCACCAGTTCATGGCCATGAGCTCAGGCAAGGTCAACTCGACCGAGCTGGCCGCGGCACTCATCAACCAGAAGGACGACATCGTTTCCGGTATCCTGCACGCGCAGGAGCTGATCGACGGCTCTCTGACCGTACTTGTGCTGACCAAGGACGGCATCATCGCTGCGCGCGACCGGCTCGGCCGCCTGCCCGTGCTGATCGGACAGAACGAAGACGGCTGCTGCGTATCGTTCGAGTCGTTTGCATACCACAAGCTTGGCTACGCGGACGCTTACGAACTTGGCCCACAGGAGATCGTCAAAGTCACGGCAGATGGTTTTGAGACCCTGTCTCCCGCAGGCAAAGAAATGCGTATCTGTTCGTTCCTCTGGACGTATTACGGCTATCCGAACTCGAATTACGAGGGCGTCAATGTCGAGGTCATGCGTTACCGCAACGGCGAGATCATGGCGCGGGACGATAAAAAACGCGGCCTTGCGCAGGATGTGGACTATGTCGCAGGTGTGCCGGACTCCGGCCTGCCGCACGCGATCGGCTACGCCAACGAATGCGGCAAGCCGTTCGCGCGCCCGTTCGTCAAGTATACGCCGACCTGGCCGCGCTCGTTCATGCCGGCCAACCAGAAGATCCGCAACCAGGTCGCCAAGATGAAGCAGATCCCGGTACCCGAGCTGATCGAGGGGAAAAAGCTGCTGTTCGTGGATGACTCGATCGTCCGCGGCACGCAGCTGCGCGAAACGGTCGAATTCCTGTATGAATCCGGCGCAAAGGAAGTGCACATGCGCTCGGCCTGCCCGCCGATCATGTATGGCTGCAAATACCTGAACTTCTCCTCCTCGAATTCCGAGATGGAGCTGCTCGCCCGCCGCACCGTACAAGAACTGGAGGGCGATGAGGGGCAGAAGCACCTGGAGGAATATGCGGATGCCAACACCGAGCGCGGCCAGTGCATGCTGAAGTCCATCTGCGAAAAGTTTGGTTTCAGCTCGCTGGGCTACCAGTCGCTTGACGGCCTGCTGGAGGCCATCGGGCTGGACCGCGACAAAGTCTGCACCTACTGCTGGAACGGCAAGGAATAAGCCGTTCGCCACAATAAACGACGAAGGAGTTTTAATATGAGTGAAAGCCGTTCTGAAAGCTACAAGGCTGCCGGCGTAGACGTAACCGCCGGTTACGAAGCGGTCAAGCTGATGAAACCGATGGTGGAATCCACTTTCACAAGGGGCGTAATGGGCACGCTCGGCGGCTTCGGCGGGCTGTTCCGCCCGGATTTCAAGGGTATGGCCGATCCCATCCTGGTTTCGGGTACGGACGGCGTGGGCACCAAGCTCAAGCTGGCCTTCCTGATGGACAAGCACGACACGGTTGGCATCGACTGCGTTGCCATGTGCGTCAATGACATTGCGTGCTGCGGTGCGCAGCCGCTGTTCTTCCTGGACTATATCGCGGTCGGCAAGAACCACCCGGCGAAGATCGCGCAGATGGTCTCCGGCATTGCGGAGGGCTGCCGTCAGGCAGGCTGCGCGCTGATCGGCGGCGAGACCGCCGAGATGCCCGGCTTCTATCCGGAGAATGAGTATGATATGGCAGGCTTCTCGGTCGGCATGGTGGATAAGGAGAAAATGATCGACGGGACGACGATCCGGCAGGGCGACGCGCTGGTCGGCGTGGCTTCCTCGGGCGTACACTCGAACGGCTATTCGCTCGTGCGCAAGACGCTCGGCATCAACGAAAAGTCCGTGCGCCGCTATATCGATGAGTTTGGCAAGACGCTGGGCGAGGAGCTGCTTACCCCGACCAAGATCTACGTCAAGACCATCCAGTCGCTGATGGGCAAGGTGGACGTCAAGGGCATCAGCCACATCACGGGCGGCGGCTTCTATGAAAACGTGCCGCGCATGCTGCCGGACGGTATCTGCGCAAAGATCGAAAAGAAAGCCATGCCGGTCCCGCCGGTATTTGACCTGATCGCCAAGACCGGCAAGATCCCGGAGCGCGATATGTACAATACCTTCAATATGGGCGCAGGCCTGGTGCTCGCGGTCGCGGCGGAGGATGCCTCCCGCGCGGTTGCGGCGATCTCGGCTGCGGGAGAAAAAGCCTACGTCATCGGCGAGTGCGTTGCGGCGGAAAAGGGCGTCGAACTCGTCTAATCCCAACAGAGAATGTGTAACGGTAAATGGGGAATGAACTTTTTCACGGCGGATCTCCTTCGGATGTCCTGTGGGGATTCATTTTCCATTTTCCATTCTCAATTTTATTTTTCGGAGAAAAATAATCATGATTAACATCGCAGTTTTGGTTTCAGGCGGCGGCACAAATCTGCAGGCGCTGATCGACGCGCAGCAGGCAGGAAAGATCGAAAACGGGCGCATCGCGCTGGTCGTTTCGTCCAATCCGAACGCCTATGCGCTTGAGCGCGCCGCGAAAGCGGATATCCCCACGGCCGTGCTGCGGCGGAAGGATTTCGGTACCGCAGACAGCTACGCAGGCGCGCTGGATACGCTGCTGCGCGAAAAGGGCATCGGCCTTATCGTGCTCGCAGGGTTCATGACTGTGCTACCGGACAGCTTCTGCCGCCTGTATGAGAACCGCATCATCAACGTACATCCGTCGCTCATCCCCTCGTTCTGCGGGGAAGGGTACTACGGCCTGCGCGTGCATGAGGCCGCCCTTGCCAAAGGGGTGAAGGTGACCGGCGCAACCGTGCATTTCGTCTCTGAAGTGGTAGATGGCGGCGCGATCATCGCGCAAAAAGCCGTCGAAGTGGAGGAAGGCGACACGCCCGAGGTGCTGCAGCGCCGCGTGATGGAGCAGGCGGAGTGGGTGATTCTGCCGAAGGCGATCGATATGATTGCAAATCAAGAGATTTGAGTGCGCGATGCAGGAGGAGACTTTAATGAAGGTGTTAATCGTTGGAGGCGGCGGCCGCGAGCACGCGATTGCGTGGAAGGTGGCCCAGAGCCCCAGGGTAGATAAATTATACTGCGCGCCGGGAAACGCCGGCATCGCTGAGGTGGCGGAGTGCGTGGACATCGGCGTCATGGAGTTTGATAAGCTGGTGGCGTTTGCGAAGGAGAAGGAGATCGACCTCACCGTGGTCGCTCCC
>ERZ826396.2128-NODE-2128-length-17910-cov-3.489667_pt1 | contig 17910 bp, 20 predicted proteins | sample MGYA00519926_ERZ826396 | MGnify/ENA primary metagenome ERZ826396 (study PRJEB31778, sample SAMEA3449230) | human gut metagenome | biome: human gut; feature: human-associated habitat; material: faeces | place: United Kingdom | collected 2010/2012 ... | reverse complement strand
CTGTTCTGAGAAGGACAGGTTTTTTTCTATATAGAGATAGAAAGCCAAACACATTCCTTATGTGAGGAACCCCTTCTCATATTATTATGAGTTTGCAATATAAAAAATTTGAACGGTATTGATTTAAGTTTTCAAATGAGAGTTAGAAGATTATTCAATGATCATTGGTAAATAGTTATTTAACAAATAGAAAAAAGATTCCCCATGAGGAATCTTTTTGAGACTATCTTATAGTGAATGGATTATTTACAAGTAGCTCCCTGTTTTTCTGCTTGTTTTACAGTGTTTTTCAAAGACATGTCCGTATCACTACCAAAGCCAAATTTCTTCAGTGAACTGCTGTCTGTCTTTGTGAAATCCATATTGATTTTTACAACAATATCTTTATCCTTAAAGTCGAAAGATACTTTCATACCATCATCTTCTTTAATTCCCAAAGATGATTCTAACTGTGTCTGCATCATTTTTTTCTGATCATCAGACAGTGTACTAAGATCAACACCACCTAAAGCAGAAGCAGGTACCGTTACATTCATGTCAGCAGTTTTGATTTCATCATCTTTTGCGTTGAATGTTGCAGCTAACGTCATACCATTTTGTGTAATACTGCAAGTTTTTGATTCTGATTTGTTACCACTTCCGCCACATCCGGCTAATAAAGTGACAACACATAAGCAAGCTAATAATTTTTTCATACGTTTTTTTCTCCTCGTCTTTCATAGTAACATAAATATTCTATCATAAGATTTTTATGTGTTAGTATTTTAACATAATTTCACATACTGTACAATCTATTTTAATGTTTATCTGGAAAACCCGTAAAAAATAACCAAATTTTATGATAGTTTGTCAGAAAATTTATATCTTACAAGGATGACTGGCTTTTTCGCGTTTAATGTGGTATAACTTTCATTGAAATCCTTAATATATAAAGATAAAAGAAATGGTGATGAAAATGGCACAAAAGGTATTATTAGGTTTATCAGGCGGCGTGGATTCTGCCGTTGCCGCTTATATTTTAAAAGAGCAGGGTTATGATGTAACCTGTGCATTCATGCGCAATTGGGATTCATTTGCCAATAATGATATTATGGGAAATCCTACGATTCAAGATGATGTATGCCCGCAGGAGCAGGATTACCTTGATGCAAAAGCTGTCGCAGATAAGCTAGGACTTCCTTTATTGCGGGTGGATTTTGTAAAGGAATATTGGGATAATGTATTTACGTATTTCTTGGATGAATATCGAAAAGGGAGAACACCCAATCCAGATATTTTATGCAATAAATATATCAAGTTTGATGCATTCATGAAATATGCCAGAAAACTGGGGTTTGATATTTTAGCAACGGGACATTATGCACAGGTGGAACACACACCTTTATATAGCCGTATGTTACGTGGCGCTGATTCAAATAAAGATCAAACATATTTTCTTTGCCAGGTTTCTCAAGATGCATTAGCACACGCATTATTCCCAATCGGTAATTTGAATAAAGCAGAAGTTCGTGAAATTGCACAGAAACTTGAATTAGAAAGTGTAGCTACTAAGAAAGATTCTACGGGCATTTGTTTTATTGGAGAACGTAATTTTAAAGAGTTTTTACAAAATTATTTACCAAGTCAAGATGGTGATATCGTTGATATTCATTCATTAGAAGTAATTGGTCGTCATATCGGGGTTTTATATTATACGATAGGGCAGCGAAAAGGATTAGGTATTGGTGGTAATAAAGGCCCATGGTTTGTAGTAGGTAAGGATGTACATAAAAACATTTTGTATGTGACCAATGGAAATGAAAAAGACTGGTTATATTCTACTAGTTGCATTGTATCTGGCGTGAATTGGCTGCGCCCGCATAAACCAGAAAACGAATATGCATGTACTGCAAAATTCCGCTATCGTCAACAAGATCATGAGATATCTTTACAGTTTATTGATGAAACAACCGTTCTTGTATGCTATCCACAAGGTGTGGCTAGTGTTACCTGTGGACAAGAAGCTGTCTTTTATGATGGTCAAGAATGCTTAGGCGGTGGTGTCATTGAAGAGGTTTTCTGTGATGGTATCAGTATGCAGAAAAAAATAGAGGAGCATGTAGCCCATGGAAAAAACTAATATGAAACATCTTTCCTCTACGCGCTGTATCCTTTTATTACTTTTCTATTTTGTTGGTTATACGTATTTGTTACCACGGATATTAACGGTTTTAACCTTAATGGTGGATCCACAAGCAACAACCTTTAACATTCCTATTTCCGTTGTGTCTTATGTCATGATTATGGTTTTTGTTATTTGGGTCGCAAAGCCGATTTGGCTGGATTCCATTTTACAATTCAAAGCGAATTGGAAAAAATATTTACCTATGATTTTTGCACTTGTATTTCTTACGGTTATGGCAAATTATATATTAAATATCTTGGTAAGTATCATCACTCAGACAGGGGATAGTGAAAATCAAAAAGTTATTGCCGAGAACGCTATTGTTGCTCCGGCTTTTACGATTTTTTCTAGTGTGATCTTTGCGCCGATCGTTGAAGAAACCATTTTCCGTGGTGGTGTTTTTACATGTTTACGCTCACGTGTATCTTTTAGTTGGGCAATGTTGATCAGCTCCTTTCTCTTTGGCTTTATCCATATCATGGATTCTCTTATCGAAGGGAATTTCACGGATGTGACGTATCTGTTTCTATATACTGGTATTGGTCTTGTTTTAGCTTATGGGTATGAAAAAAGCAATTCCATTATCGTTAGTACAGGGGTACATATGTGTAACAATATTCTTGCTATCCTTTCTTTGTTTTTAACATTATAATGTAAGGAGGCCATAATGGAAGAAGAACTGATTTTAGAGGCAAAACTGCTGCATACGATATTTTATAATGAGGCAAATGGATATGCTGTTGGTAAATTTATAACCTATGATGCGAATGAAGAAGATTTTATCGCTACAGGTTTCTTTCGAGAATTACAGGAAGAAGTTATTTACCGTCTACATGGCAGTTATGTAGATCATCCTCGTTATGGTATGCAGTTTCAGGTAAAAGCATATGAAAAAGTCATGCCACAGGATGATGAGAGTTTAATTCGTTTTTTTGCAAGTTCTTTATTTCCGGGCATTGGAAAACAGAGCGCCAAGCTCTTAGTAGAGACTTTAGGGCCAAATGTCATTGAACGAATCAAAGAGGATGAGCAAGTCTTATTACAGATACCATCCTTTACGCCTAAAAAACGCCAAGTTATTTTAGATGGAATTCATGAACATGATGATGTTGATGATACGACTTTTTTCTTTACTCGTTTTGGTATCAGTGTCCGCAATATCATGAAATTTGAGGCAAAGTATGGGCAAGAGGCGGTTGCCCTTATTAAAGAAAACCCTTATCGCTTGATTGAAGAAATTGATGGTATAGGTTTTAAGACTGCTGATAAATTAGCACAGGAGCTATCTTTTGGATTGGATCATCCCTACCGTATCAAAGCTGCTATATTGTCTATGATATTGGAGATGTGCATGGCGAGTGGCGATACTTTTGTGACTACTGAGGATTTGACAAAGCGTGTCGAAAAAGAGTTTAAAGATGTAGATTTGTCTTCTTACTTAGATGAATTGGCAAAAGAATTTCTCATACATAGAGAAGAGGAGCGAATCTATCACCATACACAGTATGATAGTGAAACAGGTATTGCTGCTTTTTTGGCAATGTTTCCTTTTGAAGAACAAGAACCAACTTTAAAAGAAGAACTCATGCAAGATATGGGAGAGTTGGAACAAACATTACACATACAATATGAGGAGAGACAGAAAGAATCCATTCTTACGTTTTTTGCGCATTCCTTTTCAATTTTGACAGGAGGACCTGGTACTGGTAAAACAACGATTGTCCAAGGTGTTTTAACGCTTTATAAACAGCATTATCCAAATGATGTAATTGCTGTATGTGCACCAACAGGAAGAGCTGCTAAACGTTTGAGTGAGCTTTGTGGTTGTAATGCTACTACGATTCATAGTTTATTGCGTTGGGATTTAGAATCGAATACCTTCTTGGTGAATGAAAAAGAACCATTGCAATGTGATTTGCTGATCATTGATGAGTTCAGCATGGTGGATCAATGGTTGTTTTATAATCTTTTAAAAGCTTCAAAACTAGTAAAGAAAATCTTGATCATCGGAGATGAGGATCAATTGCCAAGTGTTGGATGTGGTAGCGTATTAAAAGATCTGATTGCTTGTGAACAATTTGCCGTCACTCGCTTGCATAAAATATTTCGTCAAAGTGAGGGAAGTGATGTGATTGCGCTTGCTCATGAAATACGAGAAGAACATATTACAGTATTAGATCATGCTAAAGACATTGCCTTTTTTAATGCGCAGAATTATGAAGTGCGTGACTTGGTTGTTCGTATTGTTGCCAATGCTTTAGAAAAAGGCTATGAACCAAAGGATATTCAGGTGTTAGCTCCAAAGTATGGAGGGGTAGCCGGAATTGATGCTTTGAATAATGCTTTACAAAAAATGATGAATCCTTCAACAGCTCATAAACGAGAACTAAAAGTTGGCTATCGCATCTTTCGTGTGGGTGATAAGGTCTTGCAACTGAAAAATCAGCCCGAAGATGAGGTGTATAATGGTGATATTGGAGAAATTGTAGATATCGCTTATGCTTCTGAAAGTGTAGGACAGAAGCATCAATTACTTGTTGATTTTGATGGTATCATGGTGGAATATAGCAATGAACAGCTATATAATATTACGCATGCATTTTGTATTTCCATTCATAAAGCACAAGGCAGTGAATATCCCATTGTTATCTTGCCAATTGTTTCAGAATATGCCTATATGATGAGCAAGCGCTTATTATATACCGCAGTTACTAGGGCGAAGAAAAGTCTTGTTTTATTGGGAGAGCGTGATATGTTACATAAAGCGGTAATACGCAAAGAACGTCATCAGCGTAATAGCACCTTAGAAATGCGGATTCGCAAATTGTTTCATGCATAACTTCATCAAAGCTTACCATACTAGATGTGTAAGAAGGAGTGATACGCATGAACAAATGTTTAGGTGCTGCCGTTATGGGATTTTTAATGGGTTTATATCTTGGCTATATGAAAGATGAGGAAATTGAGGATCTTTGTCATCAGTCAAAAAAAGCTGAGAAGAAAATGAAAAAGAATTACCATAAGGCGATGGATCAAATTTGTGATTGTATGGATTTGGATTAACCCCACGAATGGGGTTTTTCTTTTATGAAACAACGATATGAACGAATATTGTTTCATGCGAAACAGCTTCTTCCTTGCTTAGCATGTATCTTTCTTTTGCTGTTAATTATTAAACAATTGGCATTAGATACATGGTTAGCTGCTATTTATCGTGCTTTTTTACCTATTCTAAGTGGTGTGTTATTAGCTTTTTTCCTTCAGCCAATCATTGATCGAGTACAACAAAAATTTTCTTTAAAGGTCAGTGTAATGTTAGTTTATATTGGCTTGTTGGCGATTCTAGGTGCATTTTTAGCTGTTTTATTACCTTTGTTGTATCAACAGGCGCTCGAGTTGGCACAACTTGTCCCACGATGGCTGCAACAGTTGGAAGGTTTTTTAAAACAACATCATATTGCGTATGACAATTTGAATACGCTAAAGCAAAATTATATGCAGGAAGGGTATATAATAGCAATAGATTCAGCAAAAAGTGTCATTGACACTTTAACGGACTATGGTATTGCGTATATTATTGCGTTCTTTATTTCCATCGATATGGATTTTTGGAAACGTACAGCAAAGAAAATAGTACCTAATGTAACACGGGTTGCGACTTTTTACCATACGCTGAGCAATATCATTTATCAATATTTGGCAGGCACCATGCTAGATCTTTTATTCATTATTGTCAGTGTCGGGATTGTCTTAAGTCTTTATCGTTTTCCAAATGCTTTACTCTATGCTATGATTTTGGCATTGTTAAATTTATTTCCTTATGTTGGAGCTACTTTAGGGCTTATCTTAATAGCAGCCGTAGCAGCTTTACATTATGACCATTACCCATGGATGATGTTTTTCATCGTCTGGAGTATTCAACAGATAGAATCTAATATTATCCAGCCTTTGATCTTTAATCGCACTATGAACGTACGACCGCTGTTAACGTTTGTCTTTATTTTTATATCGGATGCTTTTTTTGGTGTCATAGGTGTGATATTATCCCCTATTTTTGCGGCAGTAGCCCAAATCGTTTTTCGTAGCTATCTACATTCGAAAACAAGTGATAAGGTAGGAGAATGGGAAGACATCTGGCGAGATTTTGATGAAGTGATGGCAGAGGAGACAATACCATGATATTTGCGATGGTAGTATGCAGTGACGAAATTCATGATGAATGATAATCGTGTGAGAATGGCTTGCGTGTAAAATAAGAATTTGTTATAATAGCGAAGGAATAAAAAAGCGTAGAAGAAGAGGAGTACATCCCTGCTGCGGCATAGAGAGAAAACGGAAGGTGGAAGTTTTCGTGTCAGGATGGATGGAAGGCTGCTTTGGAGCTTTTCGCGAGAACATCGGCGTTAACGATGATAAGTAAGGTGTGCTTTCAGTGAAAGTGAACCGGGATGGTACCGCGTAATGATGATTGCGTTCCTGGATAAGGAACGTTTTTTTATGCTTAAGGAGGAAGTTGACATGAAAAATTTAACAGGTAACCAGATACGACAACTGTTTCTTGATTACTTTAAGAAACATGGACACATGATTGAACCAGGCGCTAGTCTGATTCCTCACAATGATCCAACTTTGTTATGGATCAATGCTGGAGTTGCGGCGTTAAAGAAATATTTTGATGGAACAGTGAAACCGGAATGTCCAAGAATTGCCAATGCTCAGAAATCTATTCGTACAAATGATATTGAAAATGTCGGTAAGACGGCACGTCATCACACCTTTTTTGAAATGCTCGGTAATTTTTCAATTGGGGATTACTTTAAAAAAGAGGCAATTCATTTTGCTTGGGAATTTTTAACTAGTGAAGAGTATATTGGTTTTGATAAAGATCGTTTGTATATCACGGTGTATATTGATGATGAAGAAGCATATGATATTTGGACAAACGAAATTGGTGTGGATCCTTCGCACATCTTAAAAACAGCGGATAACTTTTGGCAAATCGGAGAAGGACCATGTGGACCGGATACGGAAATCTTCTATGATCGTGGGGAAGCATATGATCCAGAAGGACTGGGTGAAAAACTGTTTTTTGAAGAGATGGAAAATGACCGCTATATTGAAGTCTGGAATAATGTCTTTTCTCAGTTTGATGCCAAAGAAGGAGTTGCACGCAAGGATTATAAAGAATTGCCACAGAAAAACATTGATACCGGTATGGGATTAGAGCGTTTGACCTGTTTGGTGCAAAATGGTGAAACTAATTTTGATACCGATTTATTCTTGCCGCTTATTCATGCATGTGAACAATATACGTCCATGCGTTATGAAGATGCTGAAAACAAAATGGCGTTTCGTGTTATAGCGGATCATATCCGTACTGTGACCTTTGCGTTAGCGGATGGTGCATTATTTGCCAATGAAGGACGTGGTTATGTGTTACGCCGTGTCTTACGCCGAGCTGTTCGTTTTGGCAGAAAATTGAAAATTGAAGGTGCCTTTATGTATAAGCTGGTACCGGTTGTTTATGAAATCATGAAAGATTTTTATCCATATATCGAAGAAAAAATTGATTATATTGAAAAACTGGTAAAAGCTGAGGAAGAACGTTTCCATGCGACACTGGCAGATGGTGAAAAATTATTGCTAGATGTTATGGAAAAAAATAAAGATAATAAGTTATTGGATGGTGTGACGGCTTTTAAGTTGTATGACACCTATGGGTTCCCATTAGAATTGACATGCGAGATAGCAGAAGAAAGTGGATATCAAGTAGATGTGCAAGGCTTTGATGAAGAGATGAAAAAACAGCGCGAGCGTGCCCGCAATGCTCGTGAAGATGTGGAATCTATGTCTAGTCAGTCAGCAGATTTAATGGCCTTTACACAAGATAGTAAGTTTATCGGTTATGATGAAAGAACATGTGATGCACAGGTCATAGCTTTATTTAAAGATGGTAAGCAAGTGGATGCTATATCTGATGAAGGCGATATCATCTTAAACACAACCGTCTTTTATGCGGAAAGTGGAGGCCAGATAGGGGACAGTGGCAGCTTTATGGGGGATGCATTAGGCCGTATTGTCAATACTGTGAAAGCACCACATAAACAGCATTTACATAAGGTTGTTATAGAAGAAGGATGTTTGCATGTTGGCAGCAAGCTGCAACTGGCAGTGGATAATAAAAAACGTGATATTATCACCAGCAATCACTCTTGTACACATTTATTACAAAGTGCTTTGAAGAAAGTTGTTGGAAATCATATTCAACAAGCTGGTAGTTTTGTCAGTGATGAATATCTACGCTTTGACTTTACACACTTTGAAAAGGTAAGTGTGCAGCAGTTAAAGGAAATTGAACAACTGGTAAATCGCTTTATCAGTGAACATCATCCTGTAAGTAAGGTGGAAATGCCGATTGAAGAAGCGAAGCAAAGCGGAGCTACCGCATTGTTTGATGAAAAATACGGGGATGTTGTCCGGGTTGTTACAATGGGCGATGTGTCAAAAGAATTCTGTGGTGGCTGTCATGTAAATAACACACAGGAAATTGGAATATGCAAGATTATCTCTGAGGAAAGCATTGGTAGCGGTATCCGCCGTATTACGGCAAAGACGGGCTATAGCGCTTATGAAGAGTTTGCTGCGGAAGAAAAGACACTGCGTCATATAGCAGATGATCTGAAGATGAAGAGTATTGTCAATGTAGATACGAAAGTAGAACAAGTGTTGCATGAAAATGCGCAGCTGAAAAAGGAATTGGCTGCTTTGCAAAGTGAGATGTTCACACTGAAGGCGAATGAATTGATCCATGAGGTGAAAGAGTGCAATGGTCGTCATGTATTGATCAAACGCATGGATGGTGCTGACGCTAATGCGTTAAAAGATATCGCTAGTACCATCAAAGCACAAAAAGAACATGTAATAGTCTTTTTAGCAAGTGTTTGCAACGATAAGGTTGTATTTGTTGCTGGCGCAGATAAATTGGCTGTGGCTGATGGTATTAAGTGTGGCGATTTGGTAAAAGAGGCAGCAATGCTTTGTGATGGCAAAGGCGGAGGAAGAGCAGATCTTGCGCAGGCCGGTGGCAAAGATGTGACGAAAGTGGATGAAGCCGTGGAATTCATTAAAAATAAACTGTCTTAGGGTTTCAATTTTATAGAAAATAGGATAAAATGAAAGAAAGATAAAAAAAGGAGGTAATACGATGAGAGATATTACAGAGACGATGTCTTTTAAATCAGATGATTTAAAGCGTGACAATATCAAGCATGTATTACGTGTCGTGAAGGAAGCGTTGGATGAGCGTGGCTATAATTCGGTGAACCAGCTGGCCGGATATCTTATCAGCAATGATCCTGCATACATTTCTTCCCATAACAATGCCCGCAGCATTATCCAAAGCGTAGAGCGCTATGAAATTATTGAAGAGTTAGTGCGCGCTTATCTGGAAGATGATCAGCATTGATGCGAATCTTAGGACTTGATCTTGGTTCACGTACATTGGGGGTCAGTGTGAGTGATGCCTTAGGGATGATAGCACGTCCCGTTGAAACCATACGTTTTGAACAGGATGATTATGATTCCGCTTTGACGCAGATAAAAAAATACATCGATGAATTTCAGGTAAAAAAGGCAGTGCTGGGATTGCCTAAGCATATGAATGGAGATGTCGGTATTCGCGGGGAGATTTCCATCATGTTTAAAGAAAAACTAGAAACCTTAGGTGTGGAAGTGATACTTTGGGATGAACGTTTGACAACTGTTGCAGCTGAACGCATTCTTATCAGTGCAGATGTATCCCGCAAGAAGCGCAAGAAAGTTATTGATCAGATGGCTGCTGTTCAGATTTTACAAGGCTATCTAGATAGAAATCATCAGGGGCTGTAAAAGCCCCTTTCTACAGGAGGATATAATGTTAGAAACAAATACGATGTTTGTCACAGATGAAAGTGGCAATGAAAAAGAAATGGAAATTTTATTCACATTTGAAGATGAGGAAAAAGGACGCAAATATGTAGTGTTTGCGGATCCTGAAGATGAAGGAGAAGAGGTTTTTGCCTCTGCTTATGATGATGAAGGCAATCTGATGCCGGTTGAAACAGATGAGGAATGGCAGATGATCGAAGAAGTGATAGGAGCGTTCCAAGAAGATGAAGGCGCTGAAGAATAAGAAGATTCTGATACCTGCCATCCTTGTTATTATCTGTTTGGTTATTGGTGTCACAGCCTTTTCTATGTATACCGCAAAGCTAAAAGCTCCATCAACCACACCAGAAAAAGTCATCTTTGAAGTAAAAGAAGGCGAAGGTAATGCGTCTGTATTAGACAAGTTGGAAAAAGCTGGATTGATACAGGATGTACAGGCAGCAAAGCTGTGCATGAAACTGCAAGGCTTGAATGACATCAAATTTGGTGTCTTTACATTGGACCGTTCTTGGGATACAGAAACGATTTTAGAAAACTTGAATGATGTTAAAAAAGCAAAGCAAAATGAAGTGATGATTACGTTTAAGGAAGGTATGTGGGCGAAAGATATTGCACAGTCATTGCAACACAAGCTAGGTGTAAATGCAAAGAATTTGTTAAAACTGTGGAATGATGATACCTATCTTAAAGAACTTATGAAGACATATCCTTTTTTGACAAAGGATATCTTAAACGATAAGACACGAGTGAAACTGGAAGGCTATTTGTTCCCGGAAACGTATACGTTTGCAAAGGATGCGGATGAAAAGGAAATTACCAAAACATTTTTGGATCATTTTCAAAAAATCTATCAGAAATATGAAAAGGATATTGTTTCCAGTAAATTCACTATGCATGAAATCCTAACTCTTGCCAGCATGGTTCAATATGAGGCAAGTACGAAAGAGGATATGCAATTGATTGCCGGTGTTTTCTTTAATCGCTTAGATAAAGATATGATGTTACAATCCAGTGTTACCGTATGTTATGCATTGTATGATGATCTAACAAGTGGAGAAGACTGTGAAGTGAATCCGGATATTGATTCCTTATACAATACATATAAGTATAAAGGCTTACCGATCGGTCCGATTTTAAATCCGGGAGAAGATGCAATACAAGCCGTTTTGCATCCGACAAAGAGTGATTATCTGTATTTTGTTGCGGATGTATATGGCGATGGTAAAGTTCATTATGCGAAATCTTATGAGGAACAGTTACAGAATCAAGAAAAGTTCCATTTGAATAAATAAGAAGGTGTATGTGATGAAAAAAACGATTGTAATCGGAATAGCCGGAGGCAGTGCTTCAGGTAAAACATCGATTTCACAGCAGTTGAAAGATCGTTATGAGAACACTCAGTCCGTCGTCATTATCCGACAGGATGATTATTATAAAGATCAAAGCGAGAAGACGATGGAAGAGCGTGTAAAAACGAATTATGATCATCCTTTTGCTTTCGACAATGCTTTATTAGTAAAACAGTTGAAAGAGCTGACTATGGGCAAGGCTATAGAAAAACCAACTTATGATTTTGTTCAACATACCCGTTCGCATAGCATTGAGCATATAGAACCAAGTGATGTTATTGTCATTGAAGGACTGTTTGTTTTGGAAAACGAAGATTTACGTAATTTATGCGATATTAAGATTTTTGTTGATACTGATGCAGATATTCGTTTTATACGTCGCTTGTTGCGTGATGTAAAACAGCGAGGCAGGACATTAGAGTCAGTTGTTGAACAATATACAAGTACGGTAAGAGATATGCATAATCTGTTCATTGAACCAAGCAAACGCTATGCAGATGTCATCATCCCAGAAGGGGGTCACAATATGGTGGCGATTGATTTGTTGATGACGAAAATAAGTAGTATTATTCAGGAAAACGTGGTATAATACCATGCGACGATAGGAGTGAAAATATGGCAGACGAAAAGTTTTATGTAACCAAAGAAGGGTTAGATGAACTCTTAAAGGAACAGGATAATCTGATCCATGTAGTACGTGATGAAGTCATTTTAGAATTACAGGAAGCTCGTGCACAGGGTGACCTTAGTGAAAATGCCGATTATGATGCTGCTCGTGACCATCAGGCACGTGTAGAAGCTAGAATTCGTGAGCTTGAAGCAATGATTGCCAATGCCGAAATCATTGAAGGCGATAAAGAAACAAGTAGTAAAACAGTAGGTTTAGGTTCTACCGTAACAATTAAAGATCTTTCTAGTGAGGAAGAGGAAACGTATACGATAGTTGGTTCTATAGAAGCTGATCCACTAAATGGAAAATTGTCCAATATTACCCCTTTAGCAGTTGCTTTGTTGGATAATAAGCTGGGTGATATTGTTGAGGTTTCTAATGTGGAAGAACCTTATAAGGTTAAGATCGTTAATTTGAAGTAATCGATGTATGAAAAAGCAGGTTTTCTGCTTTTTTTTATGCTGTTTTAGTACTGCAAAAAAGATGACTCATTTATGTTTCATAAAAGAATTTAAGCGTATAGGAACGTTTTGATAATAATGCTATTTCTATATCATACTATTGAAAGATTGAGAATACCTGTTTTAGATATACGGGTATCTTTTTTATAATTTATTACGGAAAAAGCCTGTTTGTGTCGTATAGCTAAATGGAGGGATCTATATGAAAAAGACAGGTATCTTTTTTAGTATTTTATTTTTCTTGTTTTATTATGAACGTTATGAAGTCATAGATGTTCGTAATTATCAAAGTGCTGTAAAAAGTGTGGAAGTGAAAGGTGAAGTACAGCATCCGGGTGTCTACCAATTAGAGCGTCATGCGAATGTAGAAAAAGCTATAAAAGCAAGTGGAGGACTAACCAAGCAAGCAGATATCAGTGGTTTAAATCTGACTATGGATATAGAACATCACGGTGTTCTTGTAGTACCCTCAAAACATAGGATCACAAAGATTTCCATCAATGCCGCAACGCTAGAAGAGTTGGACACTTTGCCGGGGATTGGTCCTTCAATTGCACAGCGTATCGTTGAATATCGAAAACAAATGGCTTTTCAGACTTTAGAGGATTTGAAACAGGTAAAGGGAATTGGGGATAAATTGTTTGATAAAATAAAGGAGCATATTTGTTTATGAAAGGCATATGGTTATGTATTGGCTGTATTGTCCTTATATTTAGCTGGCTGCCCGTATACAGCAGTTTCTTCTTTCTGGTGGGTGCTCTATGGTTTCTTCATAAACGATTTCATCGAGGAGAAATCGTATGTCTGGTGTTTTGTTTGCTGGTTTTTGTAAGAATTCAGTGTTTGTCTGATGTGCATGAAATTTCTTCTCGTATCGTGAAGATACAAGAAATCAAACAAGGATATATGATTGGGGCTAACAAAGAGGGAAGATTTTTACTATATGGATTGAAAAAGGTATCTTTTGATGATGTAGTAGAATTGCGTGGAACTTATGAGAAAATCGATAGTATACATAATTTGGGACAGTTTCATTTTGCGACATGGGCAAAACGTAAAGGAATGGTATATTGTATGAATGTAAAAAGTTATACTCTTATCAAAGAAGGGACTACGTTACGTCATCGATTATATGCCAATATTGAAACAAAAGATGTTGCGATTCAGCAATTTTTAAAAGCCATGCTGTATGGTATTCATGAAGAAGAAGTATCTTTTTTATTGCTATCCAGTGGTATGCATATTGCTTTTTTATCACGGTTTCTTACAAAGCGAATGGCACGCAAATGGGGATTTGCCAAAGCCCATAGGCTTACACTTCTTTTGATGATGGGGATGAGTTATCTTACCGTTTTATCTTCCTCTATCTTACGCGTAGTTTGCTTTTCGCTTATCTCTAGCCTTTTTACCAATTTTGATGAGAAAGATACGCTTGGTATATCAATGATTTTTACCATTTTGTTGGCGCCTTCTATGGCCTATGAGGTTGCTTTACTGATTCCTGTATGTTTTCGCTTGGTTTTTATGTTTCATGTCGCAAAGCGTAATAAAAAAATAGTTGGCATGTTGGTGCTTTTTCCTGCACAGATGTGGTTTTATCATACATGTGATCCGCTGCAAATGGCTCTGTTTTCCTTTCTGCGTAAAGTCTATGCTATTCTCTATGTACTGGCATGGCTGCTTATCCTACCGGCAACAGAATACCTGTTTTCGCTGATACAATGGATGTTAGCAGCATTGCGCCTAATACAGCAGATTTCTTATCCGTTGTATGGCAGTGTATCTATCCTTTGGTTAATTTTATGGTGTTTATCAGCAATGCGGTATATTTCCTATGCACATTGGAAGGATAGTCTTACCCTATGTTTGCTTCTTGTTATATTTTTTTTACGTCCCTACCTTTCGCCGTTTGCTTCGGTTACGATGCTGGATGTTGGACAAGGCGATTGTACACTTATTATTACTCCCTATCACAAAGAAGTTATCTTGATTGATGTTATGGGACATAAAAAGAAAAATATTCCAAAAGAGATTATTGTTCCGTATTTGCATGCCCAAGGGATTTATCATCTTGATAAGATCATTGTGACACATGCCGATATGGACCATAGTGGTGGTGTTGCACAGTTGCAAGAATTAATGCATGTTGATGAAATTATCGATCATAAACAGCTGGCAAAACAACAGGAAACACCATGGATGAAGTTTTTTCTTTTAGATTATGAGGGTGAAGATGAAAACGATAATAGTATTGTTACGATGCTGCGTCTGTATGATACCTCCTTTTTATTTATGGGTGATCTAGGTATAAAAGGCGAACAAAAATTATTGCAACAATATCCTAAATTAGAGGCGGATGTCGTAAAGATAGGTCATCACGGCAGTAAGACTAGTTCTGCAACAGCTTTTTTACATCAAGTGCATCCAGCCCTTGCACTAATATCCAGTGGCCGACATAATTTTTATGGACATCCTCATCAAGAAGTGTTGGATGCTATGGAAAAAGAAGGTATCTTACCACTTATAAGTGCAAGACATGGTGGGGTTACAATAAAAATTTGTAAATATTTTCGTTTTTTCAAGACGGCTGAGCAGCAATTTGGTATAATATTACCTAATACTTAGCGTTTTTCATCAATTTATACACCGATAAATAAATTGTTTTTTAATACTGATTAAATAGCATTTAACGCTATAAAAATGTTTGTAGATAACAAGGATAACGAAAGTGTGTTTTTTATAATGATTTATTATACTCATCCTTACCAGGTAATTTATTCACTTCATTAACTAATCTTTCTATGCTTGCATGAGTATAGACATCCTTTGTTAAATCTTTGCATGAGTACCCCATCATTTTTTTTTACAAGGTAATCGTTAAGCTCATATTCATTGCACAATGTGGCAAACGTATGGCGTGCATCATATTGGCTATGGCTCATTTTCATACTCTTCATAAATTCATTAAAAGGCATTCTAAAGTGATTATATTTTGATTTTCCATCTACACCACAAAACTCAATATTTCCTTCTTTAAAATCTTTAATGAATGGCAAGATATCACGGTGTAGTGGAATGACGCGGTTTTTACCATTTGCTGTTTTAACTCCACCAATCATATATGCATCTTCTAAGTGTATATCTTCCAATCTTATTGATGTTAGTTCTATAGGTCTTAGCCCAGTATATATGTAAATCAACACTATTTTCGCTATCGGGTTATCACTTTTCCATAAAGCAGATATTTCATCGTGAGTAAACGGTGTATGAATAAAACGTTTCTCTGCCTGTTTACCGAATTTTATATAAATAGAATAGTCTTTATCGCAAAAATCGTATTTCATTGCATAGTTAAACACCTTGCTGCATACCACTTTCATGTTGTTTAGCTTTGAATAACCAGCACCTTTATAGAATTCTATATCAAATAATGGTTGTAAATCTTTTAGTGTCAATTTATTTATTTTATATGAAATTTTTTTAAATGATTGTATGCTGTTTTGTAGTTCTTTTGAGCTGAAACAGATAAAGTATAAATGCTTTCATTCCACACTTTTTCCCATATTTCTGCAAAAGTTGGTGTATCATTTTTTTTCTTCTATTTTGAGTTCAGGTAACGTGTTAGGTATCAACCTTTTTCTTTGCAAATTATAAGCGGATAGGGCAGTTTCGGCTTCCTCACGGCTTTTAAATGTGCCTAGACACTTCTTTATCTGTCTTCCGGTATCTTTCTCCCTTCCAATCGTTACATTGACTACAAACGGTTTCTTGCGGTTTCCTGATAATTTAACGATAGATCCTGTTCCTCTTGATCTACGATGATATACATGTTTCTTCTTTTCTTCTTTTAGCATCATGGATTTGAATTTTTCAAACAAAGCTATTTCTTGTTCAAGTGTTAAGTTTAATTCTGTCATTGTAATTTACCTCCATTTTTGTTAAAATGTTGGTATAATAAAAGCGCATGGTGGTGTAATTATTGTACCAGCTGAATAAGTATTTGCAGTACTTATCAACGATTGTCCTCTCACTGTTTGCCGCAGGGGGAGGATTTTTTTATTTATCGATAAACATAGCCAATAACGAAATTTTTTTAATTTTCATCATATTCATCAGCGTGTTTTATTAAGCTATCTAATTTAGTTCTGTCCCATAGCAATATATTTGCTTTATAGCTAACATAATAGCATTTTGTGTAAATGTACTATTTGTTATTACAACACCAATATGACAATTATAGTAAGATTTACCTGCCGAAACTCCTTGTATAGGTGTGTTGCCTAACGGTGTCGAATAAAACTTGCATTGAAAAGCATATTTAACATGATCATATGTTTCAGCAATTATATCTACGCCAAAGTCATTTGTGCTTTTTGTTACATTAACATTGAAAAAACCGTTTTTTATTAACAATTCAGCCTACTGCCATTTTTGACACAAATGTACCAGCTATCGTTAATATTGATTCTGTATCTAAAAAATTTGATTTAGATATCACTATGAACCCGGAAGGCGCAACATTTACTGCCACTAGCGAAACGCCTTCAATTGCTACTGCTACAGCTGCTGATGGTATAATAAAGATTATAAGGATGAAATGACAGATGAGCTGGTAGAAGAAATCCTTGATGATATGGCCGATAAGAAAACCGATGAAGAATACGCTGAATTCATGGCAAATTTAGCTGATAAAGTTTTTACGATGAACCGCCTGTTGCAGGACAAGATGGCAGCAGTGCAGGAGAAAAATCAGCCGAAAGAGAAACAAGCAGTATTACCAATGTCTTAAAATTTAAGACATATGAGGAATATTGCTATAAGGAACTGATACCAATTGCCATACAAGTTGGTATGTCGTTAGATGATTTTTGGTATACTGATGAAGAATTATTAAATTGTTACGCTAAAGCATATCAGAGAAACATTGATTGCGTTGCTTGGATGAATGGGCTATATAAGCTTAGAGCTGTTGAATAAGCAATTAATAATGTCATGACACTAGCTGTTGGAATTGGTATGGGTGGTGGCAAAATTAAACCTATTGAGTATTTTGATAAACCATTGACGGAAATCAAAAAAGAATCAGAGAAAGAAAAAGAGATTAATGAAAAAGAATCTGTATTAACAGAGGAGGGTATGATGAATGGCATGAAGAAATTGAATAATATCATTTATTAAATATTCTCATTATATAAACAACTGAAAAAAGGATGTCTTGACTAAGCAAAACATCCTTTATTTCTGCCACTGCCATGGAGTGGTGCTAAAACATAGCATTATCTAAATGAAGGCGCTTACTATGAGCTTATCTTTGCTACCTATTTATAGTATACATAACAT
>ERZ826396.2126-NODE-2126-length-17926-cov-14.263052_pt1 | contig 17926 bp, 11 predicted proteins | sample MGYA00519926_ERZ826396 | MGnify/ENA primary metagenome ERZ826396 (study PRJEB31778, sample SAMEA3449230) | human gut metagenome | biome: human gut; feature: human-associated habitat; material: faeces | place: United Kingdom | collected 2010/2012 ... | reverse complement strand
GACAAGTCCAAGTGCATCGGCTGCCAGTTCTGCGCCATGGCGTGCCCCTACGGCGTGCGCTACCTCAACAAGGAGGAGCGCGTCGTGGAGAAGTGTACGCTGTGCGAGCAGCGCATCTCCCAGGGCGAGCTGCCCCAGTGCGTGTCGCAGTGCGGCGCCCGTGCGCGCTTCTTCGGCGACCTTGACCAGGGCGTGGACAACTTCGAGGGGCCGGCTCATCCCGACAGTCCGGGTTGCCAGTACGACGAGATGACGCAGACGCGCGTGAAACTGAAGGACTACGTGGAGGCGTACACCGAAAACGACATCCACTACCTCGTGGACGCAGGCAACAAGCCCAAGCTCATGTACCTCATGCGCGAGGGTCGGAAGTGGAGGGAGTAAGCTATGAATCCTGAATGGCCTCTGATCCTCTTCACGTTCTTCCTGTGCGTGTCCGGCGGCGTGCTGGGTGTGCAGGGTCTGCTGTGCGTGCTCGGCAAGGGCAAGAAGATGCAGCTTCCGTCGCTTGTCGTGTCGCTTGCGGCGTTGGCGGTGGGCGGCATCGCCGTGTTCATGCACCTGCAGCACTGGGAGCGCATCTTCAACGGCTTCGGGCACATCACGTCAGGCATCACGCTCGAGTTCATCGGCTGCATCGTGTTCTTCGTGGTGCTGGTGCTGTACTTCCTGTTCATGCGCCGCTCCGAGGACGGCATGGCGCCGAAATGGTGCGGCGTGCTGGCCATCGTCGCAGGCTTGGGGCTGCCGGCCCTCACGGGCGACAGCTACCTCATGCACGCGCTGCCCTCGTGGAACACGCCGCTGCTCATCGTGTACTACCTGGTGAACGCCGTGTTCATGGGCGGGTTGGCGTCTCTGATCATCGCCGGGGCGGTTGGCGATGACGACGCTTCGGGCCTTGCGACGAAGGCGGCGCTTGCGGGCGGCGTGCTGCAGCTGGTGGTCGTGCTGGCGTACGCGCTGGTCATCAACGGGTCGGCGGGTTTGTACTCGGCCGAGATCCAGTACTACTTCGACCCGACGCTGCCCGACGTGGCCATGGTCGACCGCGCCGGCATCGTGGGCAGCATCATCGCGGGCGATCAGGCCGTGCTGTTCTGGCTGGGTGCCATCGCGGTGGGCGTGGTCGTGCCGGCGGCGCTGGCATGGCTCGCGCTGCGCCAGAAGGCGGCGGGCACGAAGCTCGCGGGGTACGCGGGCGTGGCCGTTGCGTGCTGCGCCGTGGGCGGCATCGTGTGGCGCGTCATCCTCTACGTGGTGGCGATCAGCGTGTTCGCGCTGTACTAGGCGCGTTGAGGCGGGGCGCGTCGTGCGGCGCGCCCCGCGCTCCGCGGCAGACGGCGGGTGGCGGGTGCGGGTCGTGCGGCGGCCCTTCCGCTCGCGTTCCGTCTGTTCGAGCGGTTTGACAAGGCCGTGCGTTTGGTGGCTGGAAGCGTTCTGGTCGGCGCTTTCGGCTGTTGGCATAGCGCGGCGCAGCGCAGCGCAGCGCGAGGTTCGTGCAGCCTCCCTGCGCTTTTGCGGAAAGGCATGCCTCCCGCTTTCCGGTTCGCGTTGAGCGCGGAGAGGGCGGGCGGCGAGGCGGCGGCCTCTGCCTCTGCGGCGCGTCCGCGGGAAGGGCGGTGGCTGCGCGCGCTTTGAAAACGCATGATGGAGGGGGCTGGGGCCTCGGTTTGCGGCCTCGCTTTTCGCGGCGCGGTCCGAGCCCCTTCATTTATGCATTTTGACAGGCCCTGTTCGGCTGCGGCCGAGGGCGGGCACGGGGTTGCGAATGGCGAAGAGGAGACGAGCTATGAGCGAAGACGAGAGGGTTGCGAACGCGCGATCCGCTGCTGCGGGGGAGCGCGAATCCGCACGACCGTCCAAGGGCGCGGGTACCGATGCGGGCGCGCCTTCCGCAGGGGACGGCAAGGTTGAGGCCAAGCGTGCCAAGGAGCCGATGGGCGTGTCGCGCCGGTCGCTGCTCATCGGCGCGGGCGGCACGGCGGTGCTTTTCGGCCTGGGCGCTCTGCGCTACGCGGGGCACAACCCGCTCGTGCGCCCGCCGGGGGGCCAGGACGAGTCCCACCTGGTGAGCGCGTGCGTCCGCTGCGAGCGGTGCTACGAGGCGTGCCCGAGACGCGTGATCGTGCCCGCGCATATCGAGGACGGCCTCCTGGGCATGCGCACCCCGGCCCTGGACTTCGGCTCCGGGTGGTGCGACTTCTGCGCCGAGGGCAACGGCGGCGTGCCCCTGTGCGTCGAGGTGTGCCCCACCGAGGCGCTCGCCCTGCCCGAGGGGACCTCGGCCGAGAACACCATCTTAGGGCTGGCCGTGATCGACGAGCAGCAATGTTTGGCGTTTCGCGACACCGGCTGCCGCTACTGTTACGACGCGTGCGTGAACGCCGGATACGACGCCATCGAGCTGTCCGACGGGGGCGCGAATCCGCATCCGCGCGTCATAGCCGACAAGTGCGTCGGCTGCGGAGCCTGCGAGAGCGTGTGCGTGTCGCTGACGACGGGCTCCATCGCCTCCGGGGCGACGGAGCGCGCCATCGTCGTCCGTCCGTTGGAAACGCTGTGAGAGGGGGCCGGGTCATGAAGGCAAACAAAGTTCGCGTGGTCGTGGCCGCTGTCGTGTTCATCGTCCTGTGTATCGGGCTGATCGCCGGCGTCCAGCTGGGGACTCTGTCGGGCTTCGGGTGGGGCACCGTCGCGGCCCTGTGCCCGCTGGGGGCGCTCACCACGATGATAGCGACGAAAACGCTCGTGCCGCACGCCGTCGTGTTGATCGTCGCCATGGCGCTTCTGGTGCTCCTGGTCGGGCGGGCCTTCTGCGGCTGGGCGTGCCCGGTGCCGCTGCTCGAGCGGGCGCGCGGCTTCTTCCGCTCGCCCAAGAGGCGCCGGGAGCTCGAGCGGGCGCGCCGCGAGGAGGCCCAGGGCGCCGCGAAGTCCGAGCTGGGCTGCGGCCGGGGCTGCGGATCCTGCGGGGGCTGCGGGGAGGCGCGTGCGAAGCTCGACTCGCGCCACTACGTCCTGGGCGGCGCGCTGCTGTCTGCCGCCGTGTTCGGCTTCCCGGTGTTCTGCCTGGTGTGCCCCATCGGGCTCTCGTTCGCCACGGTGCTTTTGCTGTGGCGGCTGTTCGCGGCGGGAGACATGACGTGGTCGGTGGTGCTTATTCCGGCCATGCTGATCATCGAGCTCGTGCTCCTGCGCAAGTGGTGCTCGCGGATCTGCCCTCTGGCGGGGCTCATGAACCTCGCGTCGCGGTTCAGCCGCACGTGGAGGCCCATCATCGACGACGCCAAGTGCCTGGAGACGGCCAAGGGGTCGCCCTGCTCGCTGTGCGCGGTCGTCTGCGAGGCCGACATCAACCTGCGCCACCCGGAGCTCGGGGAGCATTCGCTCGCCGACTGCACGCGCTGCCGCGCCTGCGTGGACGCGTGCCCCTCGGGGGCCGTGAGCATGCCGTTCCTCGCGCGCAAGGGCGCGGGGGCGGGGCCGTCGGCCGTGCGGATCGCGGACGGGGGCGCGGGCGCGGCTGGTGCGAGCGCGGGGCCATCGGTTGCGCGAATCGCGGATGAGGGCGGCGCGGGTGCGGGCTCGTCGGCTTCGGAGGGCGCGGCCGGCGTTGGCGCGTGCGGCGGCGCTGCGGCTGCAACGGCGCCGGCGGCAAGCGACGTGCGGGGCGCATCTTCGAGTGCGAGCGGTGGGGAGGGGGCTGCGGCGGCTTCGATGGCGTCGACGGCTTCGACGGGCGATGCTCGGCTGGACGGCGGCGGGGAGGAGTCGGCGCGATGACGGCCGGCCTGTGCGCGGCTCCCGCGGCGCGTTCTGCGAACGGGGTTTCTGCGGTCGATCTGCCACCTGCGCTGTCGGCGCCGCTTTCGGATTCAGCGGGGCTTGCGGGCTCTGCGGGGTCTGTGGAATCTCCCTTTCCCCAGGCTTCGCCTCGTCTGTCCGTCGATGCGCCTCAAGAAGGCGCGCGCCGCATCGGCAGTCGTAGCATCGTGGGCGTGCTGGTGGATGTCGACAGCGTCGCGATCCGCGTGCGCCAGGAGCGCTGCGCCAAGGTGCGCAATCGCAACGTGGCGTGCCTGAAGTGCGCCGAGGCGTGCACGTCGGGGTGCATCGCCCTCGTCGACGACCGGCTTATGGTGGACGCGTCGAAGTGCGTGGGCTGCGGCACGTGCGCCACGGTGTGCCCCACCTGCGCGCTTGAGGCGCGCAATCCCAGCGACGCGCAGCTTGCGCGGTCGTGCTTGTCCGCACGTTGCGGCGACGAGGTGGTCGTCGTGTGCGAACAGGTGCGACAGGCGCTCAAGGGTCTGCTCGACGAGAGCCGTGCGGCGGCGGTGGTGTGCGCGGGCCGCATCGACGAGGCGCTTGCGTGCACGCTGGCCGCCGAGGGCGTGCGGCGCGTACACGTGGTGTGCGGACGATGCGTCCGGTGCGACCAGCGGCACGGGCTGGACGTCGCGCGCATGGTGGCTGAGAGCGCGAACGACCTGTTGAGTGCATGGGGAAGCGATGCGCGCGTGCTCGTCGAGCAGGAGGTTCCCGCTTTCGCGTTGTTCGATGGCGCCGATGCCGAGGATGCGCGTGCGGCGCTGGAGGCGCGCTTCGCGCGGCACTGCGGCAACGAGCCGTTGCGCGCGTCGGGCGAAGGGTCGGACTTTTCTTCGCCATCCTTGGATGTCGAGGCGCCTTCCGTGTTCGCGCCCTCTTCCGAGCCGTCTTTCGATGCTGCATCGGCGCTCGCAGTCGAATCTGCTTCCGGTTCCGTGTCTGCGCAAACGTCCGCTCCCGCACCGGACTTCAGGCTGCGCGTCATGGAGGACGGCACGCTGCCGCATTTCGTTCCTGACCGGCGCGAGCGCTTGCTCGACAGCCTTGCCCGTCTCGGCGATGCCCCGTCGGGCACGCTGGCGAGCCGCCTGTGGGGATGCATGGTCATCGACGGGACGCGCTGCTCGTCGTGCCGCATGTGCGCCACGTTCTGTCCGACGGGAGCCATCCGCAAGTTCGACGAGGAGGACGGCACGTTCGGCGTGCTCCACACCCCGAGCGATTGCGTGAAGTGCGGAAGCTGTCGCGACGTGTGTCCGGAGGACGCCATCGTTTTGCGTGACGAGGTGCGCGCCTCCTTCCTCGTGGAAGGTGCGGCGCATCGCTACGTCATGCGCCCGCGCGCGGTGGAGTTGGGAAACGCCCAGCAGATCGTCAACACCCTGCGCGAGCGCATGAAGGGCACCGACCTCTTCGAGAGGTGAGCGATCGGGGCGAAGCGCTCCAAAGAGGCGCCCTCTCGCGTGGCCGCCGCGCTTTTGGGGCGCTTGCGGGTTTGCGAGTCGCTTGGGGCCGCCGTCTTGAGGGCGCGGTCGGCGACGGGAGCGGGCCGTGCGGGCAAACGCGCGTTTTTTGGCCACGAAACCGCGTTCTGGCACGAAGTCCGGCCCGTTTCGGCTCGGGGGAGGCCTTGCCCGTAAGAAAACCCCAGGTCGGCTCTGCTCAACAGCGTCCGAAGCGCCCTCCCGCGTGCCAGAACGCGGTTTGGTGTCCAGGAAGCGAGCCGTTTTTCTGCAGAGCGCGATCGGTTTCGGGTTCGGAGTCGGCGCGCTCGAAGGGTGACAAAGGCAGGGTGACAAAGGGGCGGGGATGATGTCACATTCCCAAAAGACTTGCTGCGCCCTGCCACTTTGTGGAATGTGACATCATCCCCGCCCCTTTGTCACCCCTTGCCATCTGCCAGGGCTTTCGCCCTTCCTTTCTTCCTCCGCATTCGTTGCGCCGTGCGTCGCAGAACGCCTTGCCGCGCGCAGCGGGACGTACTCGCTTATGACGATGCCGGCGAAGATGAGGGCGAATCCGGCAAGCAAGAGGGGGCTGAGCGTCTCGCCCAAAAACGTCACGGAGAACGTCACGCCAAACACCGACTCGGTGGCCAGGAACAGCGACGCGGGTGCTGGCTCGACGTGCGCCACCGCGATGTTTTGCAGCAGCAGCGCGATGCACGAGGCGAAAATAGCCAGGTAGCCAAGGCTTGTCCACGTGTCTGGGCCGAGCGCGAGGAAGTTAGGCACCGGCTCGAATGCCGCTCCCGACGCGAATCCGAGCACTCCCGCCACAAGAAACTGCGCCACGGTGAGCAGCGCCATGTCGCATCCGGGCGCGAATCTGGCGGTGTAGAGCACATGGAAGCTCAGGAACAGGGCCGACAGCAGCGTGACGAGGTCGCCGAAGCCCAGCGAGAACCCCGATGCCCCCGCGAACGACACGCAGCCCACGCCCGCAACGCAAGCCAGCGCCGCCGCGATGTTGCAGCGGGTCGGGCGAGGCCCGCGAAGCGCCCAGCCGAGAAACGGGATGATGACGCAGTACAGCGATGTGAGAAACGCGCTGTTCGAGGCGGTGGTGTCGGTGAGCCCGGTGGAGTTCGACCAGTACGACAAGAACAGCATCGCGCCCAATGCGGTGCCTTTCCTCAGGTGGTCGAGGTCGAGCGAACGTTTGAGGCGCGGCAACAAGACGATGCCCAAGATGATGCCCGCTGCCGTGAACCGCACGCCCACAAGCCATGCTGGCGGGAACGTGTCGACGGTCGCCTTGATGACGACGGTGCCCAGCCCCCAAATGGCCGCCGCCGCAAGCAGCAGCGCTTTGTAAGTCCACAAAGGGGCGGGGGCGTGTCGGAAAAGTCGCGTCATGGGCGGCATCATAGCATGGCTTTGCCGCAGCGCGAAGCTTTCGTGCGGGAGCGCGAGGGGGTATGCTTACCGGTTGCGAAAAGGATGCGCAGGGGTGCGGGGAAGCGGACGTGGGCGCGGGCTGGCTGGCCCCGTGACGGGCTCTGCTCGCCGCGGCGCGCCCATCGCGGGGCCAGCCCTCTGCGGCTGCGCCCGCTGCGAGGTCAACCCCGCCGCGGCGCGCCCGTCGCGGGACCCCGTCCTGCCGCGGCCGGCCCTCTGCGGCTGCGTCCATCGCGGATCCCGCCCTGCCGTAGCCCTCCGTTTCTGCGGGCTGCGTTCTTTGTGATTCTCGTGCTTCCGCGCCTGTCGCATTTCCGCAAACGCGACAGGGCCTTGCTGCGCTTCCTTTTTGCAATCGCCCGTTCGCGTTACTCTTCAAACAGCGCGATGACGTCGGCTTTCGTTGCGGCACCTAATTTGGCGTACAGGTGGCGCACGTGCGTCTTGACGGTGTTCTGCGAAAGGAACAGCTGCTGCTCGATCTCGGCGCGGCTTTTGCGTTGCGCGATGAGCGCCATGATCTCTGCCTCGCGCGCGGTGAGGCCGTGACGAGCGGCGATGTCGTCGCAGCGCGCCATAAACCGCTCGCGCGGTCCCGGCACGTGCAGTCGTCCGTCGAGGGGGATGCCCGACGCGCCCCAGTCGCCGTTCACGGCTTTCTCGCTCGTCCATATGAGCGCGCATAGCAGCACGAGCGCGATGCCTCCCAGCGCCATGCCCACGAGCAGCGTGGGATCGTCCAGCAACCCGCCTTGGATCAACGTGCGACGAACGGTGGCGCCTGCGAAGATGGCGGCTTCGCTGAGGGCGCGCGCGATGGCGAACAGCTTGAGCGTGGGCACTTCGAACCGATACGCGATGTTCGCAAGCACCAGCAGCACGAAGATGGTGAACCACACGTATGCGAGTTTGATCAGAAACGACACCACGAAGCCCCATTCGGGGCTGGCGAAGGGGACGAGCGCCAGCGCCACGATGGAGAGCGGAAGGCCCATCTTCGCAAGAAAGCGCACGTCGATGCGGTTTTTACGCGTGAGGGCCATGACGATGACGACGATGCCGGCCAGACCTGTCGCCACGACGCGATGCACCGCTCCCATCCACACGGCTCCCGGTATGAGCGAGCCAGCCATGCCCGACAGCAGCCCCGCTACGGCCATGATGCCGAGCAGCTCCCAGGGGAGCGGGTGGCGCACGCCCGTTTGCCGGGGTCGCTCGGCGGGCAGGAGCCGGAAGCTCAGCAGTACGCACGCAAGCGAGACGAGGGGCAGAAGCGCGGTGGCGAGGATGGCGTACGGCGGGCGCATCGTGCTGACGACGAACGATGCGACCGCCGCCACGATGCAGGACGCTGCACCGTACATGAGCGTCTGCGTGCCTCCCATCTGGCTGTACGCCTCGGCCCAGAGGCAGAAGAGGAACGCTCCGCCGATGGCCGTCACCGTGGCGGCGGCGAACACCGCAGCCGTAGGGGCGCCGGCGGGGATGAGGCCGAGGCCCACCGTCATCGTACCGAGGGCGGTCAGGCCGACGAAGCAAGCGCTCGTTTTCACGAGGCGGCTCAGGCGACCGATGCGCGAGGCGAGCAGCGCGAGCACCACGAACGTCCCCACGTCTCCCAAGCGCATGCCGTTGTCGAAGGCGTCGCGCAACCCCTGGTCGAAGCCGAGGCCGGGGAAGATGGACGCCACGTGCGTGCAGCAAAGCCACGCGATGAGCAGGCCCATGCCCAAAAACCGCAGAGGGTAGAACAGGCGGGACAGCGGTTCGTCTTCGGTTGGCTGGTCGTCGGGCGCGAGTGCGCGCACCACGTCGCTTGATTTCACGGGCGTCTCCTTTGCTGTGCCATTGTACCAAGAGACATGCGTCGCGAGGCCGGGTTGGGGGGGGGTCGGTGCGGGTGCGAAGGTGGGGCATGCGGGTAGCGGAAGTGGTGGCGGGAGCGGCGAGGGCTGCGGGCGGCGGGCGGGAAGGGCTGCGACAGCAAGGGCAGCGCGGGTGGCGGCCATGTGGGAGCGGGGATGACGGCGACGGGAGGAGGTGGCGGCGCTGGCGAAGGCTGCAGGGTTTGCCGGAAAAGGGTTGCCAAGGCGAATTGGAACCGTCGTGGGGGCGAGGGCGGGAGCGCGGCCAGTTCTGCAAGCGCCGATGCAGAGACGGGTTTGAGCTGATGTGGGAAGCGCTGCGTTTGCGGAAGCTAGGGGTGAGGCTGGGGGTGAGCGGACATTCACCCCTTGCTGCGGGGGTTCACCCGCGACAAGGAGCGCGTAGCGGGGCATGATGGCACCGAAGGGTCGAAGGCCGATGCGCGCGGAGGGTGACAGGGCACGGCAGGTCTTTTGGGAATGTGACATTATCCCCGTCCCCCTGTCACCCCCTGTCACCCAGGGTGGGCGTGGCCGACGCGCGCAGGCGCATCGGCCTTCGGCATGTTGGAGTTCTACGGAGGGAGTTCATCATGGAGAACATCGAGAAGGGTCTTTCCCGTCGCACGTTTCTGGCGTTCGGCGGTGTCGCGGCGCTCGGCGGTGCAGCCGCGCTTGCGGGGTGCGCGCCTCAGTCCGCTTCCAGCGCCGACAAGGCCGCTGCCGATTCCGACGCCAACGAGGCTGCGACGATGAAGACTGCCGACGAGACGCGGGAGTGCGACATCGTCGTCGTGGGCGCGGGCGGCGCGGGTTTGTGGGCCGCGGTCGAGGCCGTGCGCGCGGGCAAGAGCGTCATCGTCGTCGAGAAGGGCGGCAACGTCGGCGTGGGCAACGGAGCGTTGGCGGGCGGCCCGTTCATGGTGGGCTCGAAGCTGCAGCAGGAAGCCGGCGTCGACTTCACCGTGGAAGAGGCGTTCACCCACATCATGGAGTACGCGCACTGGTCCACGAACGCGGCGGCCATCAAGGCGGCGGTGGAGATCTCCGGCGAGACGGTTGACCAGTTCACCGACGTGTTCGGCGTGCCCACCGGCCTGCGCCCCGACAACTACGGCGCCGGCCACGCGTCTGTGCGCGCCAACTTCCAGGGCGACACCGAGGCTCAGGTGAAGGGCGAGGAGCGCATGAAGCCGCTGCAGGAGTTCGTCGAGGCAGAAGGCGGCGAGTTTTTGTTCAACACCGCTGGCAAGCGCCTCATCATGGAAGACGGCGCGTGCGTGGGCGTGCAATGCGAGGGCGACGCGGTCATCGACGTCAGGGCGAAGCAGACCATCGTCGCGACGGGCGGTTTCTTGGGCAACGTCGAGATGATGAAGGAGAAGTTCGGCACGTTCGTGAACCCGCTCGGCAGCGTGCTGTCCACCGGCGAGGGCATCGACATGGTGCAGGCCGCAGGCGGCCAGCTGTCCACGCAGTGGGGCATCGCGGGCAACGAGTTCACCGGCTCCAACCAGCTGGCCTCGGGCTTGTACGAGCGCAACAACGCCGCGTTCACCATCGGCATCTACGGCACCCTGCTGGTGAACAACCAAGGCCGTCGCTTCAGCAACGAGGGCAAGTTCGCGAACCTGCCGCTGGCTTTGGGCGGGGCCATCTCGCTGGTGGGCGGGAAGTACTACGCCGTGGTCGACCAGGCGTACATCGACGGGCTTGCGTCGGGAACGGATGCGTGGACGCTGTGCGGCGCCGACGCCGAGAACTGGCGCACCGGCATGATGACCCTCAAGGACAAGCCGCTCGAGAAGGTGGAAGAGGGCCTCGAGGCGGGTCAGGGCGAGGGCTGGGTGTTCAAGGCCGACAGCATCGAGGAGCTTGCCGAGGCCATCGACGCGCCTGCGCTCGTCGAGACGGTCGAGACGTACAACGCCGCATGCGCTGCGGGCAAAGACGAGCAGTTCTACAAGCCGGCCTGCTTCCTGCAGCCCATCGCGACCGGCCCGTTCTACGCGATGCAGTACGAGCCGAGCGCGTGGGTGACCATCGGCGGCATCCGCACGAACGACCGTCTGCAGGCCATCGACGGGGACGGGCTGCCCATTGCCGGACTGTACGTGGCCGGTGCGGACAACGGCACGCTCATGAGCGCTCCGTACTGCGATTACGAGGGCTATTCGCTCATGTGCGCTTACTGCGGCGGCCGTTTGGCCGGACAGTACGCAGCTGCTGCCATCGGGTAGCGTCTGCCGGTCAGGATAGTCGCGGCTCGAAACTCGGCGAGTACGGGCTCGTGTCATCTTGATTCAACAGAGAGGCGCATTGCTTATTCCGAAGACACGCGGGGCTTCCTCCCCTCCCTTTGCCCCGCGTCGTCCCTTCTGTTCGCCGCCCTTCGGCCTCTGCGACCGGAGGGCGGTCGTGCGTGTATGGAAACGTTGCGGTAGGGTGGGGCGTGGGTGTTTGGTTGACGACAGCGGAGGGTGGCGTTTTGACGCTGGGCAGGGGGGGCTTTGATGACCTCTGAATGCTTTGTCATGGGGCCATCGTGCCCTGAACGGATTTCTTGCGCAAAGATGGTGGTGTGACAAAGCGTGGAAGCGCCTTCCTTTCATTTTGATCTGCATTTCCTTGCGGCTCCGCTCTGCGTAAGATAAGGTGATTCTCTACCCTTGACCATCATCTGTAAGCTGTTACTATTAACTTAACAGTATTTCTTTACAGTACGGTTTACAGCTTTGGGACTGGAGAAGCGGGGCTTTTATGGACGATGCATCGACTCTGTTGTTTCAACGGGAACTCGAACGCGCTCTTTCTGTCATGCGAGTGGTGGGGTGTGATACTCGGCGGTTTGAGATCAAGAAGTCTGCTCACGGTTTGCCGAAAGATATCGCAAGAACCCTCTCGGCCTTCTCGAATGGCTCCGGAGGATATATCGTTTTGGGTGTTTCTGAGGAGGACGGCTTTATTCCGGTCGAGGGATTTGACTATGAACGCATGCAGGACGCGTTGGCGAACGTGTGCCATACGAAGTTGACTCCCCCAGTACGTCCCGAGATCAGGCCTTTTGAGCTAGACGGCTCCCTTGTGCTCGGCGCAAAAATCCCGGAAATGCATCCCAAAGACAAACCTTGCTATATCTCCGCATCTTCCAAATACGACGGATCCTACATCAGAACGGGGGACGGAGACCGAAAACTCACTCCTTATGAAGTGGACCGTCTTCTTGATGAGCACGTTCAGCCGCGCTATGATAAAAAGCTGGTTGAAGATGCTACTTTAGATGACCTTGATCCCCATTTGGTTTCAGGCCTTCTCAAAAGAGAAAGGCTGACTCATGCCAGAAACTTCTCTTCCCTTGCTGATAATGAAGCTCTGAAAAAACTCAATGTTGTGAAACTTGATGCCGAAGGGCAATGCAGGCCAACTTTGGCAGGACTGTTGGCGCTCGGAGCGTATCCGCAACAATATTTTCCGAGACTCAATATCTCCTTTGCTTGCTATCCGGGCACAACAAAGGCCGATGTGCTCCAAGGCGGTCAGAGGCTTCTTGATTCTTCAACTATTGTCGGGCCGATATCCTTTATGGTCGAAGAGGCGATTGCGGCGATTATGCGAAATACGAGAATCGGCGCAGTAATCGATGGAGCGTTCCGCAAAGATGTTCCCGAGTATCCCGAAATAGCCTTGCGCGAGGCGATCGTGAATGCTTTGATGCATCGAGACTATTCGCCCGAATCGCAAGGCATGCCCGTTCAGCTTGATTTGTATGCTGATCGACTAGAAATTAGCAATCCGGGAGGTCTTTATGGGGTCATGACGCTTGACATGCTGGGAAAGGAAGGGGTGAGTTCTTCTCGGAACCAGTTTCTCGCCAATATTCTCGAAAGCACTCCGTATGGCGATGGCGGCTATGTCGCAGAGAATCGTGGAACCGGTTATCAGACAATCGAAGCGAATTTGTCTGAAGCTCTTATGCCTCCACCGATGCCGCGAAACGCTATCAACATGTTCAAGTTGACTTTTGAAAAGCGTCGTCTGAGCCTGAGCGAGCGCAAGGGCGCTTCAGGTTCCGATCTTCGTGCGGCCATATTGGAGGCTTTGAGCGAGCGAAACTCGATTTCAACAAGCGAGATAATGAAAGAGTCGGGAAGATCAAGGCCGACCGTTGTGAAGTGCATCAACCTCATGCTGGAAGAAGGCTTGCTAGAGCCGACCGAATTGAGGAACAGCCCGAAGCAGCGGTATCGGCTGAGTCATGCGTGATGCTGTTAGCAACAATAAAATTTTTAACATCTACCGTTACTACTTATTGTTAACAAGAGGTGGAATGCTTCTTCTACGGCTCGTTTTGCGCGTTGGTTGACGGCGGCAGAGGGGTCTGCGTGCCTGAATGACGCGTCTGTCCGTTTTTCATGCTCGGTCATTCGGCGTCGATCGCTCGACTTGCTACGGCATGCCGGAGTTTCTATTTAGAAGCTTCGATGCAGCCGATGCGAAGTGCTTGAAATCCGCAGCTGTTTTACGGCCCGTTTTCCAGCCGATGACCGCTGGGCGGCGAAAGCGCGGGGAGCGGCGCGGCGGTGCTACGCTCGGGCATCGGCCCTGGTTATCGGTGCGGTCGATCATGCGAGGCGAGGAGGTGGGCATGCCCACGTTGAAAGAAGTGGCGCAGGTGGCCGTGGAGGCACGGCGCGACAAGGGCGCCGGCTCGGGTCGGCGTCTGCGCGAGATCGAGCGCATCCTCAGGCGACATCGCGTGTTCAAGGGCCTTTCTCCTGACGAAGCCACGAGCCTTCTGGAAGATCTGGGCCCTACGTTCGTGAAGATGGGGCAGATTGCGGCGAATCGCAGCGACGTTATCCCGCCCGCGTACGCCGAGGCGTTCAAGCGCCTGCGCGCCGATGTGCCGCCTCTGCCGTACGAGGAGGTGGTGGCCGTCATCGAGTCGGCGTTCGGGCATCCGTGGCGCGAGACGTTCTCGTGCATCGAGAAGAAGCCGCTCGGGTCGGCGTCCATCGCGCAGGTGCACCGTGCGCGCATCGCGCCATGCGCTGCGGTTGCCGATGCCTTCGCGGGCGTCCCGGACGATCGCTCTGCGACCCCCGCCGCCGATGAGCACGACGCCTTCGCGAACGTGCGCGCTCCGCGTGCAGCCGCCGCTCCTGCGGCTGCCCGCGTCCCACACACGGCTGACGCCCCCGCGGGGGCCCGCGTCCCGCGTGCAGCCGACGCCTTCGCAGGTGCCCGCGCTCCGCGTGCCGCCGACGTCCCCGCAGGTGCCCGCGTCCCGCGCGCAGCCGACGCCCCTGCAGGAACTTCTTCTCCACGCGCTGGGGTTGCCGCTGCCGCCGCACGCGCCTCCTCCTTCCCGCCGGCTGGCGCGTGGGTGGCGGTGAAGGTGCGCCGTCCGCACGTGGTGGAGCAGATGACGCAGGATCTTGCGCTCATCCGCCAAGCCGTGGCGCTCGTCGGCCTCACGCGCGCCACGGACGGCATCAAGCTCTCGCTGGCCGACCTGGTGACGGAATTGGAGCGCACGACCTGGCAGGAGCTTGACTTTCGCGTGGAGCTGCGCAACCTCGAGCGGTTCCGAGCGCTTCTGGCCGATCAACCCGGCATCGAAAGCCCGCGACCTTACCCGCTTCTCAGCACCGACGACGTGCTGGTCATGGACTTCGTCGAAGGCCCCATGGTCAACGACGTGGCCGCCTTGCGCGCTCGCGGCCTCGATCCGCGGGCGCTAGGGCACCGGCTGGCCGAGAGCTACGTCACGCAGATCGTGGACAACGGGTTCTTCCACGCCGACCCGCATCCGGGCAACATCCTCGTGAACGGCGGCGACATCGTGTGGATCGACCTGGGGATGGTGGGCGAGCTGACGGCGATGGAGCGCGGCTTGGTGGGCCGGATGCTGCGCGCCGCCGCCGAGAACGACCCGTACGCGCTCATGCAGGCCCTGCTGGCCGCCGCGCGCGACGGTGGCGAAGTCGATCACGGGCGGCTGCTCGACCGCCTTGGCCGGCTGCTGGCCTCGTACGCCACGGTGAACCTGGCCGAGATCGACGTGGGCCGGGCGCTCATGGACGTGTTCGACGTGCTGCGCACGCAGAACCTGGCCATGCCGCCGTCATTCACACTGCTCGCGCGCGGCATGGTGACCATCGAGGGCGTGCTGGTGGACATCGCGCCCGACGCAAGCGTGATCGGCATCATCGCCGACCACCTGAGGCGCCGCGAACGCACGGCGAATGCGCTGGAAGCGAAGGCGCGCGAGGCGTTTTCCACGGCGCTGACCTCGTTCGACGCAACCTTGCGCTTGCCCACCCAGGCGTCGCACACGCTGGACATGGTGAACCGAGGCCAGGTGAGCGTGGGAGCCGACCTGCATATGCCCACCGACGCCCTCGCCGCGCTCTACTCGGTGAGCGGCACGGTGGCCATGGCGCTCATCTCCGCGGGCCTGTTCGTGGGCTCCAGCCTGCTTGCCCAGACGAACATGCATCCGCAGTTCCTTGGCGTGCCGTTCCTCGCTGTGTTCGGGTATCTGGGCGCGTTCGCGCTGGCCGCTTACGTGGTCTGGCGCAACCTCCTCATCCGCCACCGCCAAAAGAACGCGGAGAGGTTGTAGGGCATCCGGCGTGCCGCTCACTCGTTGGCGATGCGTTCCAAGGCGTCGAGGTCCATCCGGTAATAGGTTCTCCGACCGACGTTGCGAACGATGAGCACGCCGCGCTCTTTGAACGGAGCGAGCCTCTTGTACACTGTTTGTCGCGATGCGTCGAGGGCGCTGGTGAGTTCTTTCATAGTGATGCCCTCGAATGCGAACAGTGCGGCTGTCACCAGTATGAAGCCGACTTCCCTGATGGTTTCGTCCGGTGCGAAAACGCGCTCTACCAGCTCTTCTCCCTGCTGCAACAAAGCTCGCAGCTCGCTGAGCGAGTCGCGCATGCTTTCCATGGCAGATACGATGATGTCCGAGAAAGCCATGACGAACGGGGTGAGATCGCCTTTGTTCAAGGGGTGCTCGCACACGGTGTAGCCTTTGTAGTACTGCTGGATGTGCTGCTTGATAACGCAGGAGAGCCTGAACCCCACGAGCGGCTCGAATTTCGTCGACAGGACGTAGCTGCTGATAAACCTGTTCGTTCTGCCGTTTCCGTCGTAGAAGGGGTGGATGTACCCGAATAAGAAATGGAAAAGCGATATGCGCGCGAGAGGCTCGATGTCCGTGTTGTTCAGAAGGTCGAGCGCCGTTTGGAGAGAGCGGACGATCTTCGACTCCGGCTCCACTCCTTGGTGGATGGGGATTCCGCTCGCATCGCACACTGATACGGGCCCTTCCCTGAAAAGGGTTCCGTCAGGGGCATTGTTTGGGTTGTCGCGGATGACTTCGTCCAAAACCAGGTCGTCGTATATGCTTCGCACGTCCTCGCACGTGAGGATGGGGATGGCTTCTCTCCGGCTCAGCATTCGGTATTTCTGAACGAGCCCGTGGAACCGTCCGTGTTTGTCGTTTTTCTCCAGACGTTCGAGCGCGTCCCCGATCTCGCGGCGCGTGGATTGCACGCCTTCGATTTCGTTGGTGATGACGATCTCATCGATGAGGTTCGATTCTTGGTAGCTTTCGATGGCTTTGCCGGGCAGGGAGAGGCAGAGTTGGTAGAGTTCTTTGTCGAGCCTTGCGGCGGCGAGCTCAGCTTGATAGATCTCGGGCGTCATGACGAAGAACGCAGGGCTTCCGGACACGTCGAAGCCGATCTTGCGCGTTTGAGGGGAGTTGAATCTGGCTTCGTACTCGCTGTCGTATGCTTGCGGGTTGCTGTGAAATATCTTTCTCAGATCGCGGTACGTCATAGGTCGTCCCTTTAACTCTTGTGCGGAGAAATGCTTTTATTGAGTGAAAATTATACTTCATTTTTAACTCAATATGCCATTCCGAGGGCGAAAGGGTAAAAAAGAAGACAGGATAGAGGATGCGCGCTGTGGTCGGCCTTTGGGTTGGCTGCGCGGTGATTGTTGGATGTCTGCTCTCGACGATACGAGGGGGCATGTGGACGGACCGATGATGCCGTTGTCGATGCGCTTTCGGAGATCACCCGGCGAATCGGCCTTTTCGCGAGCGAGGTGATCCGCGGCGCTCTTTCGGTGGCGAAGAGTGTGCGAACGAATGTTTCACGTGAAACATTCGCGCTCTATCAGGTAATACGGGCGTGCGCAACCCGCTTTTGCGCGGCGTTGCGACGGACGGCTTGTCGGGCGGTGCGACACGCGGAAGACGGGCCGACAGTGGGGGCGTTAGTCATCTTGCGCTCGACGTTTCCGGCGAAGGAGTTGGAGAAACTGGGTATAGGGAACCCCTCTTTCCTTAGCGGTCTGCGATCTTTCCGATATTCTCACCGCATGCCCTTTGCCCCGTTTCCCGCGCGAAGGATTTTATTGATAGTCATTCTCAATAAATATATGTTTGCTAGAAAGTTTTCGGTAGGCGATCACGCCGATGCCTGCCAGCGCCACGGTGAGCGTAGCCACCACCGCTGCGCCCAGATAGTTGCCGTCGCCGAACGCGCCCGCTGCTAGCGTGGAGGATACGATGGAGGGGATGCGGCCTACGGTGGTGAGGGCCACGATGCGCGCAACGGGGCTTTTTCCAAGGCCCGCCACATACGTGAGCAGGTCTTTCGGCGTGCCGGGGATGAGGAAGCAGAGGAACAGCAGCAGCTCGAAGCGCCGCGCGTCGCGCAGCCAGCGCATCGAGGCGATCTTCTCCGGCGGGAAGAACAGTGCCACGATCCTCAAGCCGAACGTGCGCACGAGCGCCATGACCGCTGCCGTTCCGAGCGCGCTGGCCACAAGGCACCACAGCGTGCCTTCAAGGGCGCCGAACGCGTAGCCAGCGGCCAGTTCGAGCGGCTCGCCGGGCAAGAACGCGATCGCGATCTGGGCCATGTTCGCCATGACGAACGCGATGCGGCTAAGCGCTCCGGCCTCGTCCACCCAAGCGCGGAAGCGCGGCGCATCGGCCACGAACGCGAGCAGTTCCGGGCCGTACGAAGCCCAGAGTGCGACGATGCCCGCGCACAAAGCGGCGAATCCGGCGATCGCCACGGCTCTTTTTCGTCTGAGGATACGACGTTTCTCCTGATAGGAAGCTGGTGTTTCACGTGAAACACCAGCGCTGGCCTTTGAGGGGCGCTTACGTGCCGTGTCCTGCGTTCGTGCGCCGTCTCCTGATCGGCCTGTGTCTTGCATGCGTGGCGCCGAGCTTGCTGCGTTTGCCGCGCCTGTCGTGTGTGCCGCGGCGCGATCCGGGGCGGCGGCGTGGTCTTGCGC
>ERZ826396.2124-NODE-2124-length-17934-cov-7.222999_pt1 | contig 17934 bp, 14 predicted proteins | sample MGYA00519926_ERZ826396 | MGnify/ENA primary metagenome ERZ826396 (study PRJEB31778, sample SAMEA3449230) | human gut metagenome | biome: human gut; feature: human-associated habitat; material: faeces | place: United Kingdom | collected 2010/2012 ... | reverse complement strand
CCAACATCGCGCACGGCTGCAACTCCATCATGGCCACGCGCATGGCCATGGCGCTGGGCGACTACTGCGTGACGGAGGCCGGCTTCGGCGCCGACCTGGGCGCGGAGAAGTTCCTCGACATCAAGTGCCGCCTTGCGGGCCTCAACCCAGACGCGGTGGTCGTCGTGGCCACGGTGCGCGCGCTGAAGAACCACGGCGGCGTGGCGAAGGCCGATCTCAACGACGAGAACCTCGAGGCGTTGGAGGCGGGTCTGCCGAACCTGCTGCAGCACGTGGAGAACATCACGAAGGTGTACCAGCTGCCGTGCGTCGTGGCCATCAACCGCTTCCCCACGGACACGGAAGCCGAGCTCAAGCTGGTGGAGGACAAGTGCCGCGAGCTGGGCGTGAACGTGGCGTTGTCCGAGGTGTGGGCGAAGGGCGGCGAGGGCGGCCTGGCCCTGGCCGACGAAGTGGTGCGCCTGTGCGAAGAGCCGAACGACTTCCAGTTCGCCTACGGCGACGACCTGTCGCTGGCCGAGAAGATCGAGGCCATCGCCACGCGCGTGTACCATGCCGACGGTGTGGACTTCGAGCCGAAGGCCATGGCCGAGCTCAAGAAGCTCGAGGACCTGGGCTTCGGCGGCATGCCGGTGTGCATGGCGAAGACGCAGTACAGCTTCTCGGACGATCAGAAGAAGCTGGGCGCGCCGCGCGGCTTCCGCATCACGGTGCGCAACGCGAAGGTGTCGGCCGGCGCCGGCTTCGTGGTGGCGCTGACCGGCGACATCATGACCATGCCGGGCCTGCCGAAGGTGCCCGCCGCCGAGCGCATCGACGTCGACGAAACCGGCAAGATCTCCGGCCTGTTCTAAGCTTGGTGCGCCCCCGATTTCGGTTGAAATCGGGGGCGCTCCTGTCGTATACTACGCCTACCGGCTGTGCCCAGGATGTGAGTTTAGGTGGCTACACGATCCCCTTCGGGCGGCGCAGGTTAATGTGGGAGCCCGGGTTCACGCCCGGGCTTTGCTATCTCAGCTTCTCCCTGGTTCCCTCCCTGAGAATTCGCGCTAGATCCGCGTCTGTTTCGCGCTAGATCCGTGAAAGGGGTCGAAGGATATGAAACCTGTTAGCAACGGTGCGAAAGCGGTCTTTGCGGTCGCTTTCGCCCTCTTTCTCGCGGTCGTCCTTGTCGGCATTGCGCTTTCGGACAATCCGGTAAAGAAGTTCTTCAAGCAGCAGGAAGTTCTGGATATTGCGAAGATGCACATGTCCCAAGTGAAAAGTGGCGAGGTCTATACGGGCGCGCTGCAATTCGCAGATGACATCGACTTCGACAACCTCGCGCTCAGCCAGGTAATCCCAATGTATAGCGCGCGCCAAAACGGAGACGTAGTGCGCGATGAGAGCGAAGGATACGCGGTCTACTCCAACGGCAAGGTGGTGGCGTTGTTCGGGATCTATAAGTGCGATCCCGGTGCCGTTACTGGTGGTACCACCATGTCGAACGTCGGGCTCGAGGTTGTTCAGAACATGCTGAGCGATCCTGGCACCTGTGCGCTCTTGCAGCCTTGCGATTCTTCCGGCGCGCTGTACGTGACGCCTCATTCGAGTGAAGCCGTAGAAGTCTTCGACCCGGGCCCTTCCTTTCCCGGCGAACCTCCCGAGCCTCCTCCCGCACCTGAAACGGTAACGCTGGAATCGGTTGGAATCACATCGGAGATGATCTCCCAAATCGATTTCCCCGAGCATCAGGATCCCGTTCCGTTTAGCGTGTAGCAAGAGGGCTGACCGTCCAAGCGGTGGTTGCCGACCGAAGCGTGCGGATTATCTCAGGATTCCGCGCGTTTCGGTCGGCTTGTCGTATCATGCAGGTACCAATAAGCGCGGCGACGAGGAGGATCTTCTTGGACACCACCTTTATCGACGAATTGGCGAGCGCGGCTCCCACGCCTGGCGGAGGTGGCGCGGCATCCTACGTGGGGGCTGTGGCATCCGCGCTCGCGTCCATGGTGGGCAACCTGACCGTGGGCAAGAAGACGTATGCGGCGGTGGAAGACGACGTGCGCGCGACCCTCGAACGGCTCGCGCTCCTGCGGAACAAGCTGCTCGCGCTCATCGAGTCGGACGCGCAGGCGTTCGAGCCTTTGGCCGCGTCGTACCGCATGCCGAAGGCCACGCCCGAGGAGGCGGCGGCGAAGCAGGCGGCGCTGCAGCTGGCGCTGGGACCCGCGTGCGATGTGCCGCTGATCATCATGCGCACGTGCGCCGAGGTCATCGACCATGCCGATTTCCTCGCGCGTAACGGCAGCAAGCTGGCCGTTTCGGACGCGGGTGCGGCGGCGGTGCTGGCACGCGCGGCCGTGGTGGCGGCCAGCATGAACGTCTACATCAACGCGGCCTCGATGGACGACGAAGCGCGCGCCGATCGCTATCGCGCCGAAGCCGATCGGCTTATCGCCGAGGCGAACGAGCGCGCCGACGGAATTCTCGCCTACACCATGGACGCGATACGGTAACATCGCCAGTTTCACGACGCGAACCAGAAAGGCAGACATGGCTGAGCTACTGAAGGGGAAGCCCGTTGTCGACAGCATGGCGCTCGATCTACGCGCGCGCATCGAGGCGCTCGGCCGCGCGAAGGTCGTGCCCGCGCTCGCGCTCGTGCGCGTAGGCCAGCGTCCCGACGACCTGTCCTACGAACGCACGGCCCGTAAACGTGCCGAATCGCTCGGCATCGCCATCAGGCCGTACGAGTTGGACGAGTTCGCCCCCCAAGCGGCCATCGAGGCGGCCATCCACGAGGTGAACCGCGACGAAAACGTGCACGGCTGCCTGTTGTTCCGGCCGCTGCCGTCGTTCGTGGACGAGTCGCACGTGTGCGAGCTGCTCGATCCGAAGAAGGATATCGACGGCATCACGCTGGCATCGCTGGCCTCGGTGTTCACCGATGGCCACGCGGGCTACCCGCCCGCGACGGCGGCCGCGTGCATTCAGCTGCTCGATCATTACCAGGTGCCGCTCCAGGGCAAGCACGTCGTGGTGGTGGGACGCAGCCTCGTCGTGGGCAAGCCCGTGTCCATGATGCTGCTGCGCCGCAACGCTAGCGTGACCATCTGTCACAGCAAGACCGAGAACCTAGCCGACATCATGCGTTCGGCCGACGTGGTCATCTGCGCCACCGGTCGCGCTCGGACGTTCGGCGCACAGTTCTTCGGCCCGGGTCAGACGGTACTTGACGTGGGCATCAACTTCGACACGCAGGGAAACCTGTGTGGCGACGTGGACTTCGCCGAGGTCGAGCCGGTTGTGGCGGCTATCACGCCGGTGCCGGGCGGTATCGGCACGGTCACCACGTCGGTGACGATGGCGCATACGGTGGCCGCTGCCGAAGCGGCGCTGGCCGCGCGCACCGGGAGGCGCTAGACGGTGCGAGCCTCTTCCCCGATGGGCCGCAAGTTCGTCATTGCCGATCCTGCTACCTGCATCGGCTGTAAGACGTGCATGGCTGCGTGTTTTCATCGCCACGATGTGCCGAACGACGTGGCCGTTCCGCGTCTTACGCTGGTCACTACGCGCACCATCTCGGCGCCTGTCGGCTGCCACCATTGCGCCGAGGCCCCGTGCGTGGACGCGTGCCCCACGGGGTGCCTGTTCACCGACGACGAGCATGTGGGCGTGCATCCGGACAAGTGCATCGGCTGTCGCAACTGCGTGCTGGCCTGCCCGTACGGCGCGGTGGAAATCGTAACCGAAAAGCTGCCGCCCGAACCGGAAGCCGCGTCCGGCACCGAGGCTGCGGCGGCTTCCGCTCAGGATGACAAGGGCGCCCGCGCGCGGGCTCGCGCGAAGAAGCGCAAGCGCACGAAATCGACCGTGGTGAAGTGCGACCTGTGCCTCGATCGCGCCGGCGGCTCGGCGTGCGCGGCGGCGTGTCCCACCAAGGCGCTGCGGCTCATCGATGCGCAGTTCATGGAGCGCGCGCGGCAGAACAAGCGCAAGGCGGCGGCGCGAGCGTCCGCGTCGTTCGCCAGCATGAAGCTCAACGCGGCTCTGGACGAGGGGGAGTAGGCTCATGGAAAAGCATATGGCGGTGTGCCCGTACTGCGGCGCCGGTTGCAAGATGAACCTCGTGGTGGAAAACGGCCAGGTCATCGATGCGGAAGGCCTTCCCGGTATCACGAATGAAGGCGAGCTGTGCCTGAAGGGCATGTACGGCTACGATTTCGTCAACGACACGAAAATCCTCACGCCGCGCATCTACCATCCTATGATCCGCCGCACGAAAGGCGCGCCGCTCGAGCGCGTCACCTGGGACGAGGCGCTCGATTTCACGGCCGAGCGGCTCCGCGCCATAATTGAGGAGCATGGTGCGGAATCCGTGATGCTCACCGGTTCGTCGCGCGGCGCGGGTAACGAGGCCAACTACGTGATGCAGAAGTTCACGCGAGCCTGTCTGGGCACGAACAACATCGACAACTGCGCGCGCACCTGTCATGCGGCCAGCGTCATCGGGCTCATGGAAGTCGTCGGATCGGGTGCCATGAGCGTGAGCATCCCCACGTTGGAGGAGACGGACTGCATCTTGCTGTTCGGCTATAACCCGGCGGCCAGCCATCCAATAGTGGCGCGCCGTATCGTGAACGCGAAGGAGCGCGGGGCCGATCTCATCGTGTGCGATCCGCGCGTCATCGAGTCGGCACGCATCGCGGATATGTACCTGCCGCTGAAGAACGGGTCGAACCTGGCGTTGCTGAACGCGTTCGCGTACACGATCATCGACGAGGAGCTTGCCGACTGGGACTTCATCGACGAGCATACGACGGGCTTCGATGCCTGGTGGGAGGTCGTGCAGGACTACGCGCCCGAGGATGTGGAAGAGGTCACGGGTCTTCCGTCCGAAACCATCCGCCAGGCGGCGCGCCGCTACGCCAACGCCGATACGGCTGTCATCGGCTGGGGGATGGGCGTGACACAGCAGGCGCAAGGCGTGCAGACCGTGCGCGCCATCGCGGCGTTGGCCATGATCGCCGGGCATATCGGCACGCATGCGAGCGGGCTTGCGCCGGTGCGCGGCCAGAACAACGTGCAAGGCAGCTGCGACATGGGCATGTGGCCCAGCCTGTATCCCGGCTACCAGCGCGTGAGCGACCCTGCGGTGCGCGCGAAGTTCGCAGCGGCCTGGGGCGTCGACGAGGAACGCCTGTCGCTCAAGGAGGGTTTCAAACTCACCGACCTGCCGCACGGCGTGGCCGAGGGCACGATCCGCGCGTTCTACAACTTCGGCGAAGACCCGCTGCAAACCGAGCCCGACACGGCGCAGATGCGCGCCACGCTGGAAGGCCTCGACCTGCTGATCAGCCAGGACATCTTCATGACCCAGACCACGGCGCTGGCCGACGTGGTGCTGCCCGCCACGTCGTGGGCCGAGCACGACGCCGTGTACACCGCGTCGGACCGCTCGTTCCAGCGCACCACCGCCGCGCTGCCGCCGAAGGGCGAGTGCCGCCACGACTGGCAGATTTTCGCCGACCTGTCCACGCGCATGGGCTATCCGATGCACTACCGCGACACCCAGGAAATCTGGGACGAAGTGCGCAGCCTGTGCCCCCAGTTCGCCGGTGCGACGTACGAGAAGATGGCCGGCACGGGCTACGCTCAGTGGCCCATCTTCGCCGAGGCCGCGGACGATCCCGACAACCACGGCACGGCCGAGCTGTTCGCGGGCGGCGTCTTCACCACGCCCGACGGAAAGGGTCGCCTCGAGGCGGCTGCGTGGCGTCCGCCCACCGAGCAGCCCGACGAGCGCTATCCGCTCGTGCTGTGCACGGTGCGCGAGGTGGGTCACTACTCGTGCCGTTCGATGACCGGCAACTGCAAAGCGCTGGCAGCGCTGGCCGACGAGCCGGGCTACGTGAGCATCAGCCCGGTCGACGCCGACGCGCGCGGTATCGACGAGGAGCAGCTCGTGTGGGTCGCGTCGCGCCGTGGCAAGGTGCTGGCGCGCGCGGCGGTGGACGAGCGCATCAACGACGGCGCCGTGTACATGACCTACCAGTGGTGGATCGGCAAGTGCAACGAGCTGACCCTGCACGCCACCGACGGCGAATCGGGCACGCCCGAAGACAAGTACAGCGCCTGCCAGGTGAAGGCCATTCCCGATCAGGCGTGGGCCGAAACGTACCTTGTGGAGCGCTACGCCGAGCTGAAGGCGCAGCTGGCAGCTGAGGCCGACCGGCAAAACCCGCAGCCCGAGACCGAGATTTCGGCCGCTTCGAGCGAAGTGGCCGATGTCGTTCCCGCCGTTCCGGGCGGAGCGATCGAAGGCGGCGAAGCCGCCGGAGTCGAAGGATCCCGCGCGGCGTCAGCAGGAGGAGTTTCGGGGGCGGCAGGCGCCTCATCGGTTGCCGCCGCCGAGCCGCCCCGCGCGTTCGCGCCGCACGAGGCCGAGGTGGCGGGCCGCGCGCTGTACGCGAACGGCGAGGAAGAGACGCTCGTATGAACCGCTTCGTCGTATCCGACCCGTCGCGGTGCATCGGCTGCAGCGCCTGCCGCGTCACCTGCACGGAAAGCCATCGCCGCCGCGCCCTGCGGCCCGCCTCGCGCATCTCGCTCGTGAAGACGCGCACGGTGTCGGCCGCCGTGACGTGCCATCAGTGCGAAGGCGCGCCTTGCATGACGGTGTGCCCCGAGGGCGCCATCGTACAGGAGCGCGATCGCCTGCACGTGGACGAAAGCCGCTGCACAGGGTGTTTGCTGTGCGCGCTCGTGTGCCCGTTCGGGGCGGTGTACCCGTCGGCGCCCTCGACCGCGCACGTCAAGGCGGCGCCGTACAGCCGCGCTTCGTCGGCGCGCTCGGCCGGGTTGCTGCGCCAGAAGGAGACGGGCGCCTACACGTCGGTGGTGATGTGCGACCTGTGCGCGAAGTCGCCGAACGGCCCGCGTTGCGTGGAGGCCTGCCCTACGAAGGCGCTCGCGCTGGTGGACGAGGGCATGCTGGAGGCTTTGGGTCGCACGCGACGCATCGAGGCCATCGAGATGACCGACATCGCCATGCGCGGCGCTTTGGGAGCTGACCTGGCCGTTCGGGTCGATGCGTTGTTCGACAGGGAAGGGGATGCCTGATGGGGACGATCAAGCCGCGCGTGCCGAACGCCATCTCGGCGGGACGGCCCGCTTCGTCGGCGCGCCGCGTCCACGAGCCGGTCAAAGGAAAGCCTCGCCACGACTTCGAGCGCTGCATCGCTTGCGCAGCCTGCGCGGTGGCATGCGATGCGGGCGCTATCCGCATCTTCATCGACGAGGACGAAGGCCTGCTGGTGTGGACGCTCGACCTGTACGATTGCACGCAGTGCGGTCGCTGCGTGCCCGTTTGCCCCACCGGCGCGATGGGCCTCATCGAGGGCGCGGGGTTCGCCGACGACCCGGAGCCGCCCAAGCGCTGCCTGTTCGCGTTGGCCGAATGCGAGTCGTGCGGCCGCTACTACGCTACGAACAAGGAGGTGGCGTTCGCGAACGAGCTGCTCGAGCAGGAGGAGCACGCCGATGCCGCCCGCGCCCGCGCGCTCACGTCCATCTGCCCCGACTGCAAGCGCCTGCACGATGCGAAAGCCGCCGCCAGGAGAAGCGGCATGAAGCGCGGATAACCTCCCAAATCAACGCAAGCACCCAGCCTCTGACGCGGTGTGGGCGCCTTCATTCCCTGCATCTGAGCGTAGCCCTGTTAGCCGGCGCTCGGCGTCAAAGGAGCTGCAAGCTTCGCCATTCATATATATGATTAAAATCATCATGGACAAAACATGCCACTTTTCGGTAGTTTTCAGCAGCGAATCGGAGTGTTCAGTCAAGACGCTTCGAAGAAATGCCAGGTGAGAAAGCTTTCGTTGGCTTCATCCTCGGCAGAGAATACTGAAAAGCGCCCCGTTTTGTCCATGACTTTCCGGCTCATATTAACCTGCAACCGGCAAGCAACTCGCGGGCGTTTCATGCGAAACGCCCGCATTCGCGTCGGAGAAACCGCTCCGGCGGCTTCTTTGCGCTAGCCGATCGAAACCAGCTCGCGGGGGTAGTTGTTGAGCACTTCGCAGCCGTCTTCGGTGACCAGCACGAGGTCCTCGATGCGCACGCCGAACTCGCCGGGCAGGTAGATGCCCGGTTCGATGGAGAACACCATGCCCGCCTGCACCGGCGCATCATGCGTGGCCGATACGTCGCCGGGCTCGTGCACGTCGAGGCCGATCTGGTGTCCCAGGCGATGCGTGAAGTAGGAGCCGTAGCCCGCCTCTTCGATAATTGAGCGCGCTGCGGCGTCGATGTCGCAGAAGCGCACGCCGGGAGCCACCAGCTTGCGCGCTGCCTCGTTCGCGCGCCGCACGGTGTCGTGCACCTCGCGCAGTTTTTCGCTGGGCTCGCCGAACACGAAGGTGCGCGTCATGTCGGAGCAGTACTCGCCCTTGCGGCAACCCACGTCGAACAGGACCACGTCACCGCTGGCCAGCGGCGTGTCGTCGGGTTCGTGGTGCGGGTCGGCCGCGTTCGCGCCGAAGCTGACGATGGGGGTGAACGAGTGGCCCTGCGCGCCCAGTTCGCGGTAGATCGCCTCCAGCTGGCCGGCCACGTCGGCCTCGGTGACGCCCTCGTGCACGAGCCGGCGGAAACGGTCCATGGCGGCATCGTTCGCGGCGCTGGCGGCGCGCATAAGCTCGCGCTCGGTATCGTCCTTGATGGCGCGCGCGTCGTCTACCGCATCAGAGGCCAGCACGAAGCCGCTCGCCGCGCCGCGCTCCATGAGCGGCAGCAGGAAGCGGGCAGGCAGGTTCTTGTCGCAGCCCAGCGGCTTGTCGGCATCGCACAGCCCTTCGACGATGGCCAGCGGATCGTCGGTGTCGGTGAACGAGCGCACGGTGCAGGCGGCGTCGGCCGGCGCGGCGAACAGCGCGTTCAGCACGAGGGTGGGTCGAGCGTCCGATCCGACGATCAGCCCGAGGAAGCGCTCGCCCGGCTCGATGAACGCTCCGGTGAGATAGTGGATGGAACGGGGATCGCATACGAGCATCTGCTCGAGGCCTCGGTTCGCGAGGTTGCGCCTCACGGTTTTGATGCGCTGTTCGTACATGGCGTGGCTCCTTACGTTGTCGCCGAAAAGGCCGGACCGGTTTGTTTGCTGCGATGATAGCTCATCGAGCGCTACGCGCGGCGCATCTTCCCTCGAATGCGGGGATATTCGGGAGGGCTGGTTCGCGCAGGCGCGTTTAGCGTATGATACGAAGCATGGCAAACGGACTTACATACATGCGCAAAACCACCTCGTCCGAGGCGACGAAACAGCTGGCGGCCACGCTTGCGCCCTACTTGCAGGCGGGCGACGTCATCGTGCTGTCGGGCGATCTAGGTGCGGGCAAGACGCAGTTCGTGCAGGGCGTGGCGGCAGGGCTCGGCGTGCGCGACCAGGTGACCAGCCCCACGTTCAACATCTTGCTGACGTACCCTGCCGGCTCGCTGCCGTTGTACCACTTCGATCTGTACCGACTCGAGGAGGCGGACGAGCTCGAGGACATCGGCTATTACGAGACCATCGACGGCGACGGCGCGTCGTTCGTCGAGTGGGGTGAGAAGTTCCCTGAGGCGCTTCCGTACGGTTATCTGGAGATATCCATCAGGGTGGACGACGAGGGCAACCGCTCCGTGCGGACCCACGCTTACGGCGACCGTGCACGTCGGTTGCTGTTCGTGTGGGCGAAGGATTCGAAATCGCGGCTGATGAAGTGCGCGGGAGGAACTGCGTGAGCGACATGAATTTGCGTCCCGAAGGGGCGTCCGAGCGGGCACGGTACGTGCTCGCCTTCGATACTGCCAACGAAATCATCGCTATCGGGTTGGGCGTGCTGCATGCGTCGTCGCGTATGATCGAGTTGACGGCTTCCGTGGAAGCCGAGGCTCGACGCGCGTCGAACACCCAGCTGCTGCCCCGCATCGACGCAGCGTTGGCCGAACACGGCGTGGCACGCGAGGACATCGCGTGCGTGGCGGTGGGCCGCGGCCCGGGATCGTTCACGGGCGTGCGCATCGCGATGGCTACGGCGAAGGGCATCGCGTCAGCACTCGAGGTGCCGCTGGTTGGCGTATCGTCGCTTGATGCGGTGGCGTGGAACGCGTGGGCGGCGGGCGAGCGCGGGCCGCTGTCCGTGGTGGCCGACGCCATGCGCAAGGAAGTGTACCCGGTGCGCTATCTGCTGAACGATACGGGCATCGAGCGGTTGGAGGCCGACCGCGTGGTGAAGGCCGAAGACGCCGCGCGGGAACTTGCTGCCGAGGGCGACCCTGCCGAGGAGGACGCGTCGTCGCAGGTTTCCGCACGTCTTCTTGTGGGCGATGCGCTGAAGAAGTATGGGGAGTTGTTTGCGGGGTGCGGGGTGGCGCTGCCTGCCGAGTTATGGACGCCGACGGGTCGCGGGCTGTTGCTGGCGCTGCAGGCGGCGTGGCGGGCGGGCGAGGCCGACCCGCTCGATGCGCGTCGCCATGACCCTGCGTTCGCGCTGCCGGTGTACACGCGCCTATCGGATGCGGAGGAGAACGAGCGCATCCGCCTGGCGAAGAACGATCCGAAGAACCTTGCGACCGGCGTGCAGGACGTGGCGAAGCGGGCCGACCAGCGCGCGACCATGCACGATACCGCCATCCTGAACGCACGGCCTGACGAGCATGGCATCACGTACAAGCCGCTCGATGCCGCCCACGCAGGCGCCGTCGCGACGTTGGAGTCCCTGGTCATGGGCTCAGACGCTTGGAACGAAGCGCTCGTGGCCGACGAACTCCCCCGCGCCGACCGCGTGTGGTGGGCAGCTTATGAAGGGGAAGCGCTTGCGGGTTACGCCGGCGGGTGGATCGTCGACGGGCAGGTGCAGATCCTCAAGGTGGGCGTCGACCCGGCCATGCGGCGACGCGGCATCGCGCGCGAGCTGTTGGCGCACGTGGCGGCCGATGCGCGCGACCTGGGCGCGTCCCGTTGCTCGCTCGAGGTGCGGGCGGGGAATGTCGGTGCGCAGGAGTTGTATTCCGCGCTCGGCTTCCGTTCGCTGGGCGTGCGCCCGCGTTACTACTCCGACGGCGAGGACGCCGTCATCATGGAGGGCCCTCTGCCGTTGGCCAGGCACGATGTGGCCGGCATGGAGCTGGTGGTGGGCGCTGCCAGCGACGATGCCCGCTCCCTCCGCGACGAAGTGCAAACGGATGTTTCACGTGAAACATCCGAACGCCGCCCCCTCATCCTCGCCATCGAATCGTCCTGCGACGAGACGGCGGCCGCCATCGTCGACGGCAACGGCACGCTCATCGCCGACGTCGTGGCCTCGCAGATCGACTTCCATGCGCGCTTCGGCGGTGTGGTGCCCGAGATCGCCAGCCGCAAGCACATCGAGGCTATCTGCGGCGTGTGCGACGAGTGTTTCGACGTGGCTGCTTCCGCGCTGGGCATCGAACGTCTGACCTGGCGCGATCTGGATTCCATTGCCGTGACGTACGCGCCGGGCCTCGTGGGCGCGCTCGTGGTGGGGGTCGCGTTCGCGAAGGGTGCGGCATGGGCGGCTGGCTTGCCGTTCATCGGAGTCAACCACCTCGAAGGCCACCTGTACGCGAACAAGATCGGCGCGCCCGATTTCCAGCCGCCCGCGGTGGTGTCGCTCGTGTCGGGCGGCAACACGCTGCTCGTACACATGAAGGGCTGGGGCGACTACGAAACGCTGGGCGCTACCATCGACGACGCGGTGGGCGAGGCGTTCGACAAGGTGGCGAAGGCGCTGGGCCTGGGCTATCCGGGCGGTCCCGTCATCTCGCGCGAGGCGGCCAAGGGCGACCCGAACGCCATCCCGTTCCCGCGCGCCATGATGCACTCGGGCGACCTGCGCTTCTCGTTGTCGGGTCTGAAAACCGCGGTGGTCACCTATATCAACAACGAACGCGCCGCCGGCCGCGAGCTGAACGTGCCGAACATCTGCGCCAGTTTCCAGCAGGCGGTGGTGGACGTACAGGTGAAGAAGGCCGAAATGGCGCTCGAGCAGACGGGCGCGCGCACGTTCTGCCTCGGCGGCGGCGTGGCTGCGAACCCCGCGCTGCGCGACGCGTACGAGCAGCTGTGCGAGCGTCTGCACGTGCGCCTCACCCTGCCGCCCTTGAGCGCTTGCGGCGACAACGCCGGCATGATCGCGCTGGTGGCCCTCGACCGCCACAACCAGGGCAAGTTCTTCACCCTGGAAGCCGACGCCCAAGCCCACGCCAACCTCGACGAGCCGTACTGAGCCCCCAATCTTTTTTCCGAACGGGCGCGGCCCTGTCATTCTATGAGCGCGGCGCCGTCAGGCGCGGAGGCGAAGGATATTGCGCGACGCCAGTGATGAGCCCCCGACGGCACCCCTGCCCCCCTCCCAAGGGGAAACCCCGCGCTCCGCGATCCGGGGGTTGACGGCTATGCGCGCATCCCTCATAATTGACCGCCACGGTATCATTTGACGAGATGCAGAAGGAGGCGCGGCGATGGCTGAGACACTGGCGGCAGCGCACGGGCGTACGGCTCCTCGCGCCCCCTTGACGGGGGGGGGGCTCTCACTGAGCGCCCCGGCCTCCTAGCCCCCGCGTCCCGCGCCCCCTGGAGACGGGGGGGGGGGCTCACTGAGCGCCTTGATCGCGTAGCGTCCCGCCTCGCGGGGGGGGGGCTTCCTCTGAGCCTCGCCCGCGCCTAGCGTCCGCCGCCCCGGCGGCCCCGGCCGCCTCCCCCTGCGCGCGAGACGCCCTCACCGGCCTCGAGGCGCGCCCGGGCTTCCTCGCGCATGCCGAGGCTCTTCTGATCGCTCACCCCCGCACCCGTTACGTCCTCGTCTGCGCCGACGTCGAGCGCTTCGCGGCCTACAACGCCCGCCACGGCCGCGAGGCCGGCGACGAGCTCCTGTCCTACCTCGGCGCGAGTCTCGCGCAGGCCCTGCCCCCGCGCTCGGTGGCGGGCCGGGTGGGCGCCGACCGCTTCGCCGTCCTCGCCCCCCGCTCCCTGCTCGAGGAGGCGGCCCTCGCCGAGGCGCTCTCGCGCGGCCCCGCCGGGGCGCGCTGTGCCGTGCGCATGGGCACCTGCGAGGCCGGCCCGGGGTCCTCCGCTCCCGGCCCCGCCGACGCGCTCGAGCGCGCCCTGCTCGCCCTGCGCGCGGCCAAGTCCGAGCGGCGCGGCCCGCGCGTGCGCCGCTTCAGCCCGGCCATGCTGGAGGAGGCCCTGCTCTACCAGGACGCCCTCGAGGGCCTCGGCGCCGCCATGGCCTCGGGCGGCCTGCGCCCCGCCTTCCAGCCCGTCTTCGAGTGCCCCTCGGGGCGCCTCGCCGGCGCCGAGGCGCTTTCGCGCTGGGGCGAACCCGGCGCGCCCGGCCCGGGCGCCTACGTGCCGCTCCTGGAGGAGGCCGGCCTGGCCCCCGCCCACGACCTCCACATCGTCTCGCTCGCCCTCGACCGCCTGCGCGCCTGGATAGACGCCGATCTCCCCGTGGTTCCCGTGTCGGCGAACCTGGCGCGCTCGACGCTTCTCGATCCCCTCCTCGCGCGGTGCCTCGAGGCGCTGCTGCGCGAGCGGAGGCTTCCGGCCTGCCTGCTGCACCTCGAAGTGTCCGAGGAGGCCTGGAGGCTCGATCCCGACCAGCTGCGCTGCGCGCTCATGCGCCTGCAGGCGGCGGGGTTCTCCGTGGCCGTCGACGACTTCGGCACCGCCTCCACGTCGCTGTCCGCCCTCGAGGGCGCGCCGGTGGACGTCGTCAAGCTCGACGCGTCGCTCCTCCGCGCAGATCCAGGGTGCGGCGCGGTCGTCGTGGGCGCCGCGGTGCGGCTCGTCCACGAGCTGGGGATGGTCGTGGTGGCCGAGGGCGTCGAAGACGCCTCGCAGGCGCGGTTCCTGGAGGAGGCGGGCGCCGACCTGCTCCAAGGCTACCTGTGCTCGCCCCCGCTCGACGCCGAAGCCTTCGAGGGCCTCCTTCGCGACGGGGGGGGGCTGAGCGCGCCCTCTGCCTCGAGCGGGGGCGCACCGAACCGACATGACCCGCAGGAGTGTGGAAATGGATAGAACGCAGCGTAAACGAAGCACGTCCAGGGGCCGCGCGGCGCGGGCCGTCGCCCGCGTCGCGTGCGCCGCGCTCGTGGCCGTCGCCCTGTGGCCGGCCCCCGCGCCCGCCGGGGAGGCCGACGCCTCCCCGATTCCGGCCGCGCGGGCCCAGGCGGCTCCGATCGTCCCGATCGCCGCCGAGACCGCGCGGTCCCCGGAGCCCGCCGCCCCGGCCGCGCCCGATCCCGAAGCCGGCTCCGATGCCGCGGCCCCCGGCCCCGGCATGCCCGATCCCGACGCCGGCCGGCCCGACGTGCTCGGCCCCGGCGCGTCCGACGCCGTCCAGGAGGATGCCGCGCAACGCTCCGAGGCGGACGGCCCCCTCGTGGGCGCCCCCGCGCCGCAGCTCGACGGTCCCCTCGGCACCGACCCGCGCGCGAACGACGATCCGTTGAACTTTTCGTGGACGTTCACCGACATCGACGCTACCACCTGCAAGATAACCGGCTTTTCCGGCTCCGTTCAGCCGACCGACACGGTACACGTGCCGGCGACCAGCCCCGCGGGCAAGAAGGTCGTCGAGATCGCCCGCGGGAGCTCGGTCCAGAACACGTACTCGAACCTGAAGTGCAACATCGACTTCTCCCAGGCGACCAACCTGCAGACCATATCGACGAGCGCCTTCCAGATGCAGAACGAATACGAGCAGCGAGGACCGAAGGGCGTCATCGACCTGTCCAAGTGCACGAGCCTCACCACGATCGGCCCGAATGCCTTCGTCAGCTGCGGGGAGATCACGAGCCTTGTCCTTCCCCCCGCCTTCGAGACCGTGGGCTCGAAGGCGTTTTACAACTGCAAGAAGCTCGCGGGCGAGCTCGCGCTGCCGTCATCCCTCAAAGAGGTGAACGAGAGCGCGTTCGCCGGCGGCACGAGGGATGGCGTCAGCCTGGCCCCGAAGCTCACCTCCCTTCTCGGCCTCGAGAACACGAAGCTCGCCACGGTCGGCGTCGGCGCGTTCAAAGGCAACATGATCGACGGCGCACTCACGTTCCCGGTGACCCTGGACTCGGTGGGAGCTTCGGCGTTCCAGAACAATCTGATCACGAAGGTGTCTTTCCTGAACACGACGGTCGACAAGATCGTCTTGGGCAGCAGCTGCTTCCAGAATAACAAGATAAAGACCAACCCCCTCACCCAGGGGGTGAGGTTCGGCATGGCCGACTACGCGTTCGCGGACAACAGTCTGACGGGTGAGTTCTCCTTCGAGGACGAGAACGTCCCAGCCCCCGCGAGGGGCGTGATCTCGGGCAACCCGGGCGTGACGAAGGTGATCATCTCGAAGTTCTGGGGGTTCATCCCCGGCGACGCGTTCAAGGGCCTGGCGGGCTTGAAGGAGGTCGTCATCCCTGCGAACAGCAAGTTCACGCGCGTCAGGGCCGGCGCCTTCCAGGATTGCATCTCCCTCGGGGGCATCGACTTCGGGCAGGCCCCCTTGGCGGACGGCTCCGCGAGCGATCCCGCGATCGGGGAGAACGCCTTCAAGGGCTGCACGTCGCTGAAATCGGTCATGATGGGGGAGGGCTCCTACAGCGGGGTGCCGTCGGCGACCGTCACGCTCGGCGCTGGCGCGTTCGAGAATTGCGTCGCGCTCTCGATCATCAAGATGCCCGAGGCGGTCAGCGCCGGCGGGGTGATCCTCAACGTCAAGATCGGCGCGCGCCTTCAAGGGCACGAACCTCGGCGCGTTGCCGGATCCGCAGACCGGCCAACCCATGGGCTACCTGCCCCTCGACAAGTACCGGGTCCAGACGATCGGCGCGAGCGCCTTCGAGAACGCGAACATCTCGGACGTGAGGCTGCCCTCCACGCTGCGCTCCGTGGGCGAGAAAGCCTTCGCGGGCAACCACATCCCCTACCTGGAGCTGCCGAACAACGCGGCGCTTGACACGGGCGTCGGCGCGAACGTGCTGGCCGACCAGACGCTCCCCAAGGGCACGGCGGTGTACGAGGGCACCAGCGATACGGTGGGCGACGTGCGCCTCGACGCGCTCGAGTCCGGCTACGGCATCCCCGTCTCCCACCTGACCTCGGTCGCCCTCGAGCTCGCGGACGGCTCCACGGAGGATCCGAGCAACACCGACTGGCAGACCAGCGGGAGGGCGACGTTCAAGGATGATTCGCTCAGAGCCTCGGGCACGCGGTTCTCCTACGGCATGAACGTATACCGCCAGGGGAGCTCGACCCCCGTGTCTGCCGGCAGCATGATCCTCGGCAAGGTGGAGGAGGGCGTCCCCTGCGAGTTCCTTTTCTACAACGACGAGGGCTACTCCGACCGCAGGGACTCCCACCTCCAGTGGGTGCCCTCCGGCTCCTCGCCCCAAGAGATCCTGCACGGCGCGCCGAACTACGGCCTCGACAGGCCCGGCTACCACACCGACCCCCAGGCCTACGACGCGGCAAGGAAGTCCGGATGGAGGAAGAGCAGCGGGGACAAGGCGCCCGTCGTCCCCAAGGACGTCGTCGTCAACGCGGGAGAGAACCCCTCGTACTCGAACCGCTGGATCGCGAACTCCTACTCCGTGTCCTTCGACGACGGCTGGGACGCCATGGTGGCGAAGGACGGGCGCCTTGGCATGCCCGACCCGGCCGATCCGGACAAGATCGTCCGCAACACCGCCTACGTGTCGGGGACGATGGACCCCGTCGGGAGCCTGTCCTACGGCGCGCCCGCCGACCTGCCCGGGAACGCGTTCACGATGGGCGGCTACGAGTTCGACGGCTGGACGACCTCGCCGGACCTCGCCGTCGGCGACCGCAAGCAGGGCTCCAACTACTTCGCCGCCGGCACTCCGATCTCCACGCCCGACCCGGCCCCCGCCGACGGCGGCGCGCTGACGCTGTTCGCGCAGTGGAAGGCGGTCGACTACGGCGCGGACGACCCGGCCCTCCTGGGCTTCCTCTCCATTCCGAGCTCCCTGTCCCTGGAGCCCTACGGCGACAGGGTCTGGTCCGAGCCCTCGGACCCCGCCGCCCCGGCGGACGACCACAGCGTGGTCGTGGCCGCCGCCCCCGAGCTGCCGGGCGCGACCTGGCCGGCCGGCAAGACCTACCGGGTGTCGGTGACGAGGCCCTCCGCGGGCGCGCCGCTGCTGTCGCTCTCGCTCCCCGGCGGCGGAGAGGCTCGGGGCTTCGAGGTGCTCGACGCCTCGGGCGCGGTCTACGACCCCGGGGACGGCTCCGCGCCCGCGCCGCTCATGGTGATCGACCCGCACGATCCGACCGCCGGCAGCGGGTCGTTCTCCCTGAGGAGCGTCGACCCGGTCGGCTCGTTCCTCGCCAACGCCCGCTACTCCGGGACCATGGAGTTCCGGGTCGACATCGTGTCCGCGACGACCAGGGAGGTGGCGCTGTGATCGCCCCGCGCCCGCTGCGGCCGGCCCGCGCGGCCGTCCTCGTCATCGCCGTCATCGCTGTTATCGCCGCCCCGGCGGCGCCGGGTGCGCCGCGCGCCCATGCCGAGGGGCGCTCGGGCACCGCGCTCGTCGAGTACGCTCCGCGCTCCCTCGCCGTCCCCTTGTCGGCAGCCGGCCCCGGGCGGTTGGAACTCGTCGACGCGTCCGGCTCCGTCGCGCTCTCCGTGCGCGGCGGGACCGTCCTCGCCGAGGCCCCCGAGGGCGGCGAGCTCTCGCTGCGGGCCGTGCCCGACGAGGGGGCCTATCTCGCGTCCTTGCGCGTCGGCGGCCGCGATGCCTCCCCGGCTGCGGACGGCTCGCTCTCGCTCTCGGCCGAGGAGGCGGCGGGCGGGGTGGAGGCCGCGTTCGCCGGCGGGGCGCCCCCGGCCGCGGGCGGGCCGGCCGCCTGGGTCGGCGGCCTGACGCGCACGGGCGACG
>ERZ826396.2121-NODE-2121-length-17971-cov-3.615260_pt1 | contig 17971 bp, 16 predicted proteins | sample MGYA00519926_ERZ826396 | MGnify/ENA primary metagenome ERZ826396 (study PRJEB31778, sample SAMEA3449230) | human gut metagenome | biome: human gut; feature: human-associated habitat; material: faeces | place: United Kingdom | collected 2010/2012 ... | reverse complement strand
CGGCTTGCTAATATTATCTCCGTTAAAATAATACCACACATTTCCGATATAACGCCAACCTGATGCTCTTGTTCCATTCAAGTCGTAATAATACCAGTCCCCTTCTTTCAAAAGCCAACCAGGAGTTGAATTTGAAGGAATTTCAACATTTTTTTCTTCTAAGCTTTGAACTTCATCACTCTGGTTTTGTTCCTTTAAGTTTGGGACTCCACTACTCTGATTTTGTCCCTCAACCTCTATTTTTTCTTCTGATTCTTTTTCTGATGATACTTCTTCTGATGATACTTCTTCTGATATCTTCACATCCGATTGATTATTTTCTACTGACTCTTCATTTTCAATCAGATTCGACTGTTCATAATCCACACTTTCAGATTCATCAATGTATTCTTCCGCAAATGCATAAATTACATTTGATGGTGCACTAAGCACAACAGACAAAACTATCAAAACAGCCATCTTCTTAAATACCCTCATCCTCTTCATATTTTCTCCTTTCAGCACAGTTTCTGCACAATTATTTAAATACAGTGTATCACAATTTTCTGATAACTGCGAGTTATTTATCTACTTGTTTTAAATACAAATAGTCTCTGCCCCAAATAATTGAACACTACAAATGCTCCCATTCCTACCAACATAGATAAGTTATCTTGCACAACTTTGTTCTCGCTACTCAAAATCCATGATACCATTGGTTTTGCCAGACCATATGCCAGCAAATAGCAAATCGTAATATTAACTACAAATATTCCCACCTGTCTCCAGGATTTTTTCTTATCCTGAAAGGTAAAATATTTATTTAAAAAGTAACTCACAATACTGCCCACAACATAATTGGATGCTGACGATACCCAGTAATTCAGATGGCACAGATTATATGCTACGAACATTACTGTTGTCCCCACAAGTGTGTTTATAATTCCAACTAAAATAAATTTCCAAAAAGTCAAGTCTAAATACTGTTTTATATTTTTCATCTTTTATTGCACACTTCCCCTCCCTTCTCCGAGGACATACTGCTGTCCATCTGTGTTTACAGCATATACATGTATATGATACTCTCCCAATACAAAATTAAAATTGGCAATGTTCACATTTGTCGAATATGTCCCATCTTCGTTCTGTGGTAACTCCACCCATTGCAAATCACTCTGATCTTCGTTGTGCCAAACCACTGCTGTTACAGCTGCAATACTGTCATCATTTGCAATATTATAAGCAATAACAGGTAACGCCGCGGTATGATAATCATACTCTCCGACTGCTATTTCACCTGTTGGCACTTTTCCTTGTCTTAATAAAAATTCCTCGCTGTTTATATCTTTAATTCCAAATACTTCTTATCATTTCAGGTACTTGTTTCACTGTGCTTCTATGATAAAATTCTTTTTACTCCACAAACACCTGTTAAACTTCCATGATTATACCACACACTGTATTTTCCCGCAATAAAACATATCCAGTGAATGTCTTTTTACAATCGCTGGATATCATGTCCCTCTGCCTTTATTCTGCTTCCGCCACTTACCTTTTCAAGAATGCCTCGGCATTTCGGCTGTGGTTTGATCGCAATGTTCCGCCCTTTGTGATCTTTTTTCGGTTTCCAGTCTCTTCCCACCAGGTCGTCCAATGATACGTCAAAATAATCTGCCAGTGCACATAATTTGTATATGTCCGGCAGTCTCTTGTCTGACTCGTATCTTGTGTATGTAGAACGGGCGACACCGATGGCGTCTGCAATCTCTTCCTGTGTATACCCTCTTCCGATTCTTTTAATCTTAATGTTCAATCCTACTTGCATGCTGTCACCTGTTTTCTCTTTCGTCAATTTATGAACCAAATCCTCTGGCACTGCGTGAACTACCCATTGTCTTAAGCCAATGGGCTTCCTGCTTCATCGACCTCGTAACCTACTATCTCCACAGGCGTTAATTTGGGCAGTCCCTGCCCTATATATTTCTTTATGCTATTTGTCTTAATCCTTCTGTCAGTATATTTTTCGCAGCATTGATATCCCTGTCATGTTCTGCTTTGCATTTCGGACATATCCATGTCCTCACTGACAAATCTTTTGTATCTGGATTCTGATACCCACAAACAGAACATAATTGACTACTGGCATAAAATGTATCTATTTTGATGTATTTCCTGCCATTCCATTTTGCCTTATACTCTAACTGTCTTGTCAGCTCATACCATGATACATCACTTATAGCTTTTGCCAGATGATGATTTTTTACCATGTTTTTTATCTGTAAATTCTCTGAAACTATCACTTGGTTTTCGCTGATAATCTCATGTGAAACTTTATGTAGATAATCTTTTCTTATATTCCTTATTTTCTCATGGCATAATGCTATCTTTTTCTTTGTTTTATAATAGTTCTTACTTCTCTTTCCTTTATGTGACAGTTGCCTTTGCAGCTTTACAAGCTGTTTCTCGTATTTTTTTATGATTTTCAGATTCTCATATACCTTCCCATCAGAAGTAATACATAAATCTTTAATTCCTAAATCGATTCCTATGTTATGATTTGTATGTGCCAGTTCCTTATGCTCCGTTTTTACAAGTATGGACACATAGTATTTTCCACTGGAAACCTGCGAAATGGTCGCTGACTTAATCTGCCCACTATATTCCCTGTGTAACCTTGCTTTTACTGCTTTTAATTTTGGCAGTTTTATCTTCCCTGTCTCAAAATCTACCGCAATATTTCCATTTGTGAAGTTTGTTGTGTATGATTTATGGTTATCGTGTTTGCTCTTGAATTTCGGATATCCTGCATGTTCCTTAAAGAATTTTTGATATGCAGCGTCCATGTTATAGATTGCGTTGGTCAGAGCAAATTTATCTATTTCTTTTAACCATTCATAGTCTTTCTTTAATTCTCTGTTACAGTAATTATTACAATCCGTTTTACTAACTGACTTTTTCTCTTTCTCGTATATTTCTTTCCGATATGCCAATGTCTGATTGTAAACAAAACGGCAACAGCCAAATGTTTTTGCAATCTGAATTCTTTGTTCGCTATTAGGATATATCCTGTATTTATATGCTTTTAACACCCACTGTCGCCACCTTCCTACCCTTGATTTTCTATATATTTTCTCAACATCTCTTCTGAAACATTTCCTACACTGCAGACAAATTATCCGTCCAAAAAGTATGTTCTTTCCAGAAATGTTTTCGTAGATAATCCGGATATCTTTTCCAAATATGATATGTTGTATAACTCTTCATCAGATTTACTATTTTACTGATAGACATTGTTGGTTCTGTTTCTATCATGTAATGAATATGATCTTTATCTGTCTCCATATATCTGATAATGACTTTATGCTTTTGACATATCTCACAAGAAAACTGCTTTATATCATCTGATATTTGTTTTGACATCAGCAATTCTTTCTATACTTGCATACGAAAATAATATGATACTGTAACAAATATTTGTGTCTGTTTTTTGATTTCCACGTTCCCATAACGCAAGTATAGCACAAACCTTCGCTTCCGGCTACCTTACCCCACCGTCTAAAGCCAGTGGGATTGCGGTAGCCCTATTTCAATTATAACATTTTGTCTCATAATACGGAACTATTCTTTTTCTAGTTTAAATGTTGCATACCTATTCGTTTTTGTTATAATAAGGTGAGATTTGTTGAAAAGGAGGGGTTTTTTTGGTTCCTTTATCTGGTTCTGATGTCTCAGCACAGGATATTGAACAGCTGCTTCGGACTCTTGGTGCTTCTCCGGTCTATGCCGGCTTTACGCCAGCCGTAACAGCTCTTCAATATGTTCTGGCGGACCAACAGCTGTTGACATCTCTTACCACCAGACTTTACCCAAAAGTTGCCGAATCCTGCGAAATTGCGCTTCCTTGCGTTGAACGGAATATCCGTACAATGATTGCAGTCATCTGGGAGAAGAACCAATTTTTATTCCAGATTGTTGTTGGATATCGCATGACCGCAAGACCATCTGTCGGAGACTTTTTAGCCAGCCTTTCCACTTTTCTGATGTATCATCCGGCCAAAGACTGGCCGGACTATCTGCGATAAAAAAATGTTATCGCAAAACATAAAAAGTACCATGTCAGGCATTTTCTCGTGTCAACATGGTACTTTTTGTCATTCTCGTGTCCCCGTTTGTTCTCTTATTCAGCCTGCAGTCTCTGTACCATAGCCCAAAGTGCCTGTGCTGAGTTAAAGTTTTCCGGAATAATGTCAGCAGGTGTTACTGATACATCGAACTCGTCTTCCAATTCTCCTACGATAGACAGGATTGCAAAAGAATCCAGGATTCCATCATCAATCAATGTTGTACATGTCTCATAGTCAGCATCCGGCTGAATGTCCTCTAAAATCTCAATTAATTTTTCCATAGTTGTTATCTCCTTTTCTATTTTTTCATTTTTTCTGTACATTCCGTGTTGATCGGGTAGCTTTCTGTTGCTTTTCTGGCCTCTGTAAATCCGTCTTTTTCAGACCAGAACAGAATCCTTGGCATGCGCCGGCTCAGGAAGAGATAGATTCCTTCTGTTACAGAATAAGCACCCACCCGTTCAAATACAAGAGCGTCGCCAATCTTTGCATGTTTCAGCGGCATCTGTTTCACCAGTACATCATTGACCGTACACAGAGAGCCACAGATGTTCCAAAGAACTTCTGATTGTTCTTCTGATTGTTCGTCCGATGTCTCCAATGGAGCATCCGGAATGTGTTTATGATGCGGCATCTTCATAGCCATTGCCTGTCCGTAGTAATTCAAATGGTTCAGTCCTCCATCTACGATACAGTAGTTCTGTCCATGGTTGACTTTCTGATCTACGATACGAGTCACGTAATAACCACAGTATGCTGCAATATAGCGTCCCATTTCCAAAGTGATTTTTCCCTGGAATTTTAATGTTGCAAGTGTATCTGCAAATTGCTGCAGCAATGACTCATCATCTACCTCTTCTTCATTTTCAAAATAAGGGATATAAAATCCCGGTCCATATTCCAGAACTTCAGCATCATAATTGCATGTTTCTTTCAGACGGGTAAGTATGTCATCCAGCCAATGCAGCTCTTTTTCAATCTTAGAGAACTTCTTTTTCTGAGTACCGGAATAGCACTGGATCCCTTCAATTCGCACATGCGGGTAGTAGTCCTTTTTAGAAACAATATCAAAAACTTCTTCTTCATCTATGCCGAACTGGTTTCCACTTGTCACACGGATCAGTGCATGAATCGTAATGTTTTCTTCTTTTGCACACATTTCCAAAAGTTCCAGATGCTTCCTGGATTCGATTGTATACACACCTGCATCCCCGTAAGTATGCATCGCATGGGTAATGTCGCATTTTTCCTTATTCACACCGGACAGTACAATTCTCTCCATTGGAATTCCTACTGTCTCACAAATGTGAAATTCTCCCGGGGAACATACCTCAAATTTGTCTGCCGTGTCCTTTAATGGTCCAATCAGAAATGGATTGGCTTTCATTGCAAAACAGATTTCTGTCCGTTCGCCCAGTATCGTTTTCATCATCTGAACTCTGGATTTTAACATATCCAGATCAAAGATATACGCAGGAGTCTCTTCCTGTCTAAGATAAGCTTGTAAGATTTCCTGATTCATAAGTTTCCTCCAGTTTCTTACGGTCGATTTTTCCATTTTTCGTAAGTGGAAATTCTTCTACTTTCACAAATACATTCGGAATCATGAATCCCGGAAGTCTTGTCCCGATTGCCCGGACGATTTGTTTCTTTTCCAGGTCTCCTTCATAAAATGCAAGAATTTTTCCCTTTGCCTCATCATACATGCAAAGGCTCCGACCTAGTCCTTCCACTGTCTCCAGTGCAGTCTCAATCTCTCCAAGTTCAATGCGATGTCCCATATGCTTGATCTGGAAATCTTTTCGTGATGCGAAATACAGATTCCCATCTTCGCCGTAATATGCCAGATCTCCTGTCCGGTAGATTGGCTCCAGATAAGATTGATTCAATGGATTTTGCACAAATGCTTTTGCCGTCTGTTCCGGGTTATTGTAATATCCAAGTGACAAAGCAGTACCGGATACACAGATTTCTCCTTTTTCTCCAGGTTTTGTCACTTCCCGGTCTTCTTCATCTAAGAGAAATACCTTTTCATTTGGAAATGGTTTTCCAATCGGAAGATTTTCTCCTGGTTCATACTCCCGGTCAATAATATGATACGTACAGTTACATGTAATTTCAGTCGGACCGTAAACATTCACATACATAGCTTCCGGCAGATATTTCTTCCAGATGTTCAGATGCTTCACTGGCATTACTTCTCCACTGAATATGACTTTACGGATCTTCTGCGGCACTTTATAATCAAATCCTTTTAATGTGGATATGATGCATAGTGCAGAAACTGCCCATATCAGAGTCGTTACTTCCCGCTCGACCAGATAATCCAGAAGTTTTGTCGGAAATGAGAAAAACTTCTTTGGAATGATCTGCATAGTTGCTCCACATTTTAAAGTAGAGTAGATATCTTTTACCGACACATCAAAATCGAATGGTGCCTGATTTCCAATAACATCATGTTCTGTAATATTGAATAATCTCGTAAATTCTTCTATAAAATCAATGACCGATCTGTGACTTACAGCTACGCCTTTTGGCACACCAGTGGAACCGGAAGTGAAGATTGCGTAGAGCGGATCCACATCCCGGCTCTGTTTTCTTACATTATCAAGATACTCCGCATCTTCCTGTGTCTGAAGTGCCTCTTCCATCATAATGACTTTGCCGTCAAATTCCAGACGCTCTCTTGGTTTATCATAAGCCGGATCCGTCAACAGGACTTCTGCCTGTAATGTATCCAACACTGATCTCAGACGTTCTGTCGGAAGTTTCGGATCCAACAGAATATAAAAACAGCCTGCGGATACGATTCCCATAAATGCATAAATCGCTTTTACGCCTTTCTCCATAAGTACAGGAACCGGTTTTCCAGGAGTTACTTCCCTTCCCAGTCTTGTTCCTACTGCTCTGGCACTTTTGATCAGTTCGTCGTATGTGCACGCTGTCTCTTCATCTGCAAAGGCAGTCTTACCCGGAAATCTCCGGGCAGACTCCTCTGCATAGCATAAAATATTTCGAATCAATTTATTACTCCCCTAACCCGCTTTCTATAGCTTCTATCATTGCTTTTAATGCTTTTTCTTCTTCTTCCCCTTCACAGATCAGCAGAATCTCATCTCCTGATTTAATTCCGGCACCAAGGATACTTAGTACACTCTTGGCGTTGGCAATAGAATTCTCATACTCAAATGTGATCCGGCACTCAAATTTGTTTGCGATATTGCTGAAAATTCCAGCCGGACGCAGATGCAGTCCTGTTGGATTTGTGATTTTTACTTTCTGACTTACCATAGCTCTGCTCCTTATTTCTCTTCCAATATAACATTTACAGATACCGTGCTCTCAAGCACACAGCCATCCGGAACGCCTACCGTTACCGGGACTGTATAAGTTCCAGCCGTCTGGTAGTTCTTAAGATCAATGCTTACATTATCACTGATCTTATATTGATCCAGTATATCTCCCGGCCCGCGGATCTGAATCTCCAGTACATCTGCTGATTCATAACTTAGTGATAATCCATTTGCCAGGTTATTTACCTTGATGGCTCCCATAGAAATATCATAAGATTTTGTTCCATCTTTGTCAATTCCTACAGTCACAACTACAGATCCGGCATTTTCATCTGTCAGTGAAATATCTTCCGGAAGATAATCTGTGATGTCCACAACTTTCTCTGTCTTAGAAGTCAGTCCGGACATATTGAGTGCCGATGCCGGAACTGAGATCTTCTTCAACTTTTTCAGTTCTTCCGCTCTGCCGGTCACATTTACATGATCCGGCTCATACTTGATATCGCTGACGGAATATCCGTCTGCTGCTGTAATCTGTGAAGTATCAAATTCAACCTTAACGCTCTTCGTCTCAAGCACCTGTACACTGACAGATACACCTTCCGTACCAAGGTTATTGGCAAGAAGTGACTGGTCGATCACATTGTTATCACTATCGTATAATACAAGCTCTGATTTTGTCACAACGTCTTCAGATAATCCAGACACACTGACAGATGCCTCAACTTTACTGATGGAATCAATGACAGACTTCGGTCCCCGGATAGATACCATCTCCGGCACTGCCTGAATCTCTCCAAGTGTATAACCATCTCGGACGGTTCCTGTCGTCTTTGGAACAATCGGGAATTTCTTCGTCTCTTCATCTTCCAGTTTTACCTGAAGATTACGTGGAGATACTTCTACACTTTCATAGTTGACTCCTGTAATCTCAACGCTGATCGGAATCTGTGTCTGAAGCGTCAGCTCTTTCATGTCTGCAGTCGCTTTAATATTATCTGCTTTTATCTTATTAAGTACAGATCTCTTTGCCCGTACTGTCACAGAGACATTCTGCGTGCCATCCTCAATCTGATAAGTCTGATTGGTCGCCGCAAGCACCTCTGCATTCGTTACCGCTACCGGTATATTATTAAATGTCTGGGTTGTTACCGGGTCATCGATATTTACCACAATCAGCCACAGCATCACTGCCAGGAGGAAGGATAATATCTTAAGGCCCCAATTATTCATCAGTCCTTTTTTCATCTTTATTCCTTCCTTTCCATATATGTTGCAGGAAATTCTTATTCTCCGGCTTTCTGTTCTGTATATAAGTCAGCTTCTCGCGAAGTTCTTCCCTCGTTACTGCCCGGTCAAGCACGCCTCCCTGTGCTACAGATACCTTGCCGTTCTCCTCAGACACAACGATAATCAGAGCATCACTGACCTCACTCATGCCTACCGCTGCTCTGTGCCTTGTTCCAAGCTCCTTGCTAAGCCCCATGTTATCAGACAATGGCAGATAACATGTCGCAGATACAATTCTGTCACCACGGATAATGATAGCACCATCGTGAAGTGGTGTGTTGTGCTCGAATATATTCATCAGTACCTGCATGGATACGAGACAATCCATCTTAATTCCTGTACTTTCATACTCCGTCAGATGTATTGCCTGTTCCACCACAATCAGTGCTCCAGTCTTCACGCGGCCCATATTGTAAGCTGCATCAATAATACTGTCCATGGTATCTTCACTGAACCTGCTGCTTTCTTTGTTCGTCTCAAATGGTACGATTGAACTCAGGAACTGCTTCTCCCCAAGCTTTTCCAGAGCCCTTCGAAGTTCCGGCTGAAATACTACAACTGCCGCCGTAGCCAGTACCGTTACCGAATTCCTTGCCAGAAATAAAATTGTATGCATCTTAAAAACTGCTGCAAGCAATACAAAGATACCAAGTACAACAATTCCTCGCATCAGCATCCATGCTTTTGTATTGATCAGCCACATTGCAATTTGATAGATCAGATATGTCAAAATCAGGATTTCAATAATATCTGTCAGATGCGCATCTGGAAAATACAGTTCCTGACTGACAGATCCTAATACATGCATAATATACTGTTTCACCCGGTCACCCCCTTTTGCTATAATTATTTATCTTCCCATTTAAAATTCTTTTTTATCTCATATCAGGATCATTTTCAAAACTTCTTCTTAAAAGCTCCTGATCCACATCAGCGTCCATCACATTACGTCTTTTTGATGCCGGACGTTTTTTCTTTTTTTGTCCCTGCTCGCTTTGACGTGCCTTTTCCTGTGCCTGTTTTTTTGCTTTTTTTCTAACTTCCGCAGTATCCATGATCTCCGTTTCCTGTCGTTCATTGATCCGCTTCACCGTCTTCTCCGGTGTAGATACTACAATCTTCGGAACTGCTTTTACATAGTAATAGTATTCATCATCTTCGTACTGAAGATTCTCACTTCTTGAATAATCTACGGAGAAAAAGAACAGTTCCAGAATCACTCCGATAACCGCTGCTCCGATACTTCCAAAAATCAGTGAACCGTAAGATGCATGGACTCCCATAGCAACATCTCCGATTGCCACTACTACAATATTCACAACAGCTCCCGTTATAACTGCAATAGTCCATGCATGTGCGATTGCCTGTTTGCGAAGTGTATAAACAACCAGTGTACAGATAATAAATGCAACAAGGACGATCCACAGTTCTTTATTCTGGAAGACCTGTTTTGCATATTTCCCAATCTGTCCCATCATACCTTTCACAGAACCGCCCTGCATACCGGAGGCTGCTTTTTTCATGTAAGCCATCATATAATATACAACCGTTCCGCATCCCACTGCCACCATGGAAATCGGTGACATCAACAGTGCACATGAGATTGGAACAACAACCGGAATCTTAAGTGCAAATGCCAGTGGTGTCAAAAGTACAACGATTGCCATCTTCGGTGTAAAACGAAGATAAAAAATATACATGATCAGGAAAATCAATGCTGTTACAACAAGTGCTGCGATGGATACTGAATACATATGTACAAGGATCAGTGCTGTTGCCAGAATCACTGTAATGATCGGTGGAAAGAAAGTTGCAATAATTGCAAGTGCCAATGCCACCACCGGCGATGCCAGTGTCTTCATAAATCCTACATTATTGTTGATCATGTAAAATGTCATGACCGCCAGAACAAATTGTATTGCTTTATCCGCCACAATTGAGTATCTGGAATACAAATCCTGTATTCTCTCCCGTATTACATATAAACTGTCCATTACTTTGTCTCCTTTTCATACATCTTCAACAATCTCGTCAGAATGTGATTATATCTCTTTACCCGCTGTCTCGCTTCCTGATGCTTTTTATTATACAGGTGGCTTGCAATTCCAATATAAGACACAAGAACTACCACATATCCGACAACTGCCGCGAGAACCAACGTAATCAGTAATGCTGTTGACATCTTCTCCATCAGAGTATCAAGTCCTGCGATCATCGCAATTGCCCAGACTGCTATATAGCCTATTGTCACCCACAGAACCGTATATAAAATGTGCACTCCGGCATAATCTTTTCGATAGTATTCACTGATTTTAAAATCCTCTTTTCCCTGCGTCTGATCATACAGAGCAAGCTGAGTCATTAGCTTGACTTTTCGCTCATCTAACATATATGCACCTCAAAATCCTTTTTTATCGATGAAACATCATTTTCAGTATAGCAAATCTCAGTACCCTTGTCCAATACTTATAGTCAAAAAGTAAACTTTTTGGAGCCCCATAGTTTTCAATACTTTTGCCACTTGATCCACGGTATTCCCTGTTGTGTAAATATCATCGATAATAATGACACGTCGAAAATCTGTCGGAAGTCTGTCCGGATCTCCTCCCGGAGCAAATGCATGTTCCAGATTCTTTTTTCTCCCTATGGGATCCAGCTTTTTCTGATAACCAGTGTAATGAACCCGTTTTACCAGATTCGCAACGACCGGAATCCCAAGTATTTTCCCTATCTCTTCTGCCAGAAGCTCCGCCTGGTTGTAACCACGCTTCCTGCGCCTTTTTCTGTGCAGAGGCACCGGGACAAGTGCCTGCGGTCTCCATCTTCGGATCTCTTCTGCATATTTTATACAGATTTCCTGTGCAAAATACTTCGCAACATATCTCTGATTATGATATTTTAACTGGTAAATTGCCTGGTTCACCGGAGGTTTATGAAGCCACACCGACACCCCTCTTTCATAAATGTGTTCTGTGTTATAGCAGTCATGGCAAAATTCCCTCTCTTCACAGCGGATTGGTTTCCCACATTTCAGGCATCGCGGTTCATGAATCTCTAATTTTTCCACAGCTTTCCTGCACAAAGGGCATACTCCCCCACGATTTACCTTTCCACAAAAAGGGCAGATAGAAGGCCAGAAAATATCCAACACCTTTTCTGACCATATTTCTCCTTGTCTTTCTCTGCTTTTTTCATACTTTTTATTATATTTTACATTCTTTTTTTATTATATTTTTCTATGATCACTATGCAAGTTCTCGGATTCGCTCCGCCAGACTTGTATTTCGCCGCTGCTCGCTGGTATTCTGGATCATTTCCTGAAATACTGAATCACTGCCCACAAGTGTGACACATTTTCTTGCTCTTGTCACTGCTGTATAGATCAGATTCCGGTTGTAAAGCTGTCTTGGTCCTTGAAGAAGCGGGATCACAACCGCCGGATACTCACTTCCCTGAGCTTTATGTATCGTGATCGCATAAGCAAGCTCCAACTCATCAAGAATCGCATACGGATACTTCACCTGGCGCTGTTCGTCATACTCAACCGTAACCGTCTCCTCGTAAGTGTTGATATTCTTGATGATTCCCATGTCGCCGTTAAATACGCCCAGTCCTTTGTCAATGGTCATTCCGTATTTCGTGCAGACTTCCCACTCTAACTGGTAATTGTTCTTAATCTGCATCACCTTGTCACCTTCACGCAGCAGGCGGTCTCCCACTTCTTTTTCCTGCTTTTGGGGTGATGGCGGATTCAGATACTGCTGAAGGATTTTATTCAGCCTCTCCACCCCCAGATTTCCTTTTCGCATCGGTGTCAGCACCTGAATGTCATAAGGTGAGGCATCTACGAACTTTGGAAGTTTTTTCTGGATCAACGTAATTACAACACTAATGATCACATTTGGATCAGACCGTTTTAAAAAGAAAAAGTCCATACTTTTATTGTCCAATATGACTGGTTCTCCACGGTTAATTTTATGTGCATTTACGATAATATCACTCTCTTTTGCCTGCCGGAAGATTTTCTCCAGCTTTACAACCGGGAAACAATCCGATGCGATCATGTCTTTAAGCACTCTTCCAGGGCCTACACTTGGCAGCTGATTTCCGTCTCCGACCATGATCAGTCTGGTCCCCGGCATAATCGCGTCAAGGAGTGCCTTCATAAGCGGCAGATCTACCATGGACATTTCATCAATGATAATCACATCTGACTCCAGCGGATTCTCCGCATTTCTTCCAAATCCATTTCCAAATCCGACATTATCTCTCTTATCATCATCTTCCGGATTGCCACTGACTTCCAACAGGCGATGAATGGTCTGAGCCTCACAGCCGGTTGCCTCTGTCATGCGCTTCGCCGCACGTCCGGTCGGTGCTGCAAGAAGGATATCTGCTCCTTCTTCCTCAAAGAAATGGATCATTGCATTGATCGTCGTTGTTTTTCCGGTTCCCGGTCCTCCAGTCACGATCAGAATTCCGTGCCGCACTGCTTCCATTACAGCTTCTCTTTGTCTGTCATCCAGTGCCAGTTCTGCCTGTTCTTCTATCATATGGATGCGATGCTCCAAAACAGACGGTGTCACATCAAAATCTACATTCAGATCATGCAACATCTTTGCAACCGTGAGTTCCATATAATAATAATGGGCGGAATAAACACGAAGTCCTTCATCAGACTCTTTCAGAACAACTTTTTTCTCCATAGCAAGATCCATCACATATTTTTCAATATGCTGAATCTCTACATCGAGAAGCTGACTGGCACGATATAGCAGAACCTCCTGAAGAAGATAGACATGTCCTTCACTGACACTCTGAATCAATGTATAGAAAATACCACTTCGGATCCGGTAATCGGAATCTGTGTGTGTCCCGACCTTCGACGCAATCTCATCGGCCGTCTTAAAGCCAACTCCCGGCACATGATCTGCCATCTGATATGGATTTTCTTCTATTACGCGATAAACGCTCTGACCATAATGCTGATAAATCCTTGCCGCCAGTGTCGTAGAAATGCCATATTTTTGCAGATAGATCATGGCTTCCCTCATATCCTTTTTTTCTTCTACCTGAATGGCGATCTCTCTGGCTTTCCGCTCGCTGATCCCTTTTACCTCGGCAAGACGCTCCGGTTCTTCTTCAATAATGCGGAATGTATCACCACCGAACTTCTTCACGATTCGTCCTGCCAGCGACGGTCCGACACCTTTGATGGCTCCGGAACCAAGATAACGTTCAATCGACACCTTATCTTCCGGCTGACATACCTTCGAAGTCTCTACCTGAAGCTGGGTTCCATACACTTTGTGTACAATGTACTCTCCCGTCAGCTCCAACAGTTCTCCCTCTTCAATGTAGTGAAACTTTCCTACACAGGTCAGGTCTCCGTCATCATTATTCAAATTAAATACTGTATACCCGTTGTCTTCATTCCGGTATACAATGTGCTCTACATATCCCTTAATCTCTTCCATCTATTGTCCCAAATCTGCCCGACAGTTCAAGAATGCCTCGGCATTCTTTACAGTTCCCGTCTTGCGCTCATAAGTTCCACATATTCTCCGGTTCCGATTGCTACGACCTGCGTAGGCTCCTCTGCAGTCATTGTATTGATTCCGGTTCTCTCCTCGATCATCTCTTCCAGCCCGCGAAGCTTTGCTCCGCCTCCGGTCAGCATGATCCCGCGTTCCAGAATATCTGCGGAAAGCTCCGGCGGCGTACGCTCCAGAACGCTGATAATTGCTTCAATAATCTGGTTGGATGTTCCCTGAAGTGCCCGTTCTGTCTCTGCCGAAGTCACCGTAACTGTCTTTGGCAGTCCTGTAACCAGATTCCGTCCACTGACCTCCATCGCTTCATTTTCGATCAGAGGATACGTCGTTCCAATCTTAATCTTGATGTCTTCTGCGGTCCGGTCTCCGATCAGCAGATTGTGTTTTTTCTTCATATAACGTACAATTGCCTCGTCAAAATCGTCTCCGGCAACTTTCAGTGAGGTACTGACTACCGTACCTCCAAGAGAGATCACGGCCACATCGGTCGTACCTCCCCCGATATCTACGATCAGATTACCACATGCTTTGGAAATGTCGATGCCTGCCCCGATTGCTGCTGCCACAGGTTCCTCGATCAGATAGACATCTCTGGCTCCTGCCGCAAATGTCGCCTGCTGTACCGCATTTCTCTCAACTTCCGTCACACCGCTTGGCACACAGATACTGATACGTGGTTTCTGAAATGTTCTTCTTCCCAGTGCTTTCTGAACAAAATACTTGATCATCTTCTCTGTCACAGTATAATCGGAAATAACTCCCTGACGCAAAGGACGCACTGCGATAATATTGCCTGGCGTTCTTCCCAGCATCAGACGTGCCTCCTCGCCGATTGCCTTCACTTCATTGCTGTCTCTGTCAAATGCAACGACAGAAGGTTCTTTGAGTATGACTCCCTTTCCCTTCACATATACAAGAATACTGGCTGTTCCCAGATCTATTCCAATATCTACTGCCATGATATAACCTCTTTCTTTCTGCTATCCCTTTTATCCATATCATTATCTTTCGTTTTCTCAGGAAGTGCAACCCTTTTTTCCTTAAATATTTGTGAAGATACTTATTTTTCAAGCATCGGCTTGATATATTTTCCGGTGTATGATACCGGACTTTCAGCCACTTCTTCCGGCGTTCCCTTTGCAATAACGGTTCCGCCTTTGTCACCGCCTTCCGGTCCCATATCAATAATATAATCTGCTGTCTTGATCACATCCAGATTATGCTCAATGACTACGACTGTATTGCCGTCCGCTGATAATCTATGCAGAATCTCTGTCAGTTTATGCACATCTGCAAAATGTAATCCTGTCGTAGGTTCATCTAGTATATAGATGGTCTTTCCCGTACTTCTCCGACTCAGTTCTGTCGCCAGCTTGATCCGCTGCGCCTCTCCTCCGGAAAGCTGTGTGGAAGGCTGACCGAGACGGATATAGGAAAGTCCCACATCATAAAGCGTCTCCATCTTTCTTCGGATACTTGGTACATTTTCAAAGAAATGCAATGCCTCTTCCACGGTCATATTGAGTACATCATAAATACTCTTTCCTTTGTATTTTACCTCCAGTGTCTCCCGGTTATACCTCTTTCCGTGGCAAACCTCGCAAGGTACATAAACATCCGGCAGGAAATGCATCTCGATTTTCAGGATTCCGTCTCCGGCACAGGCTTCACAACGTCCGCCTTTCACATTGAAACTGAATCTTCCTTTTTTGTAACCACGTGCTTTTGCGTCTGCTGTAGATGCGAAAAGGTCACGGATGAGATCAAATACTCCCGTATAGGTTGCCGGGTTTGATCTTGGTGTTCTTCCAATCGGTGACTGGTCAATGGCAATAACTTTATCCAGCTTCTCCAGACCATCAATGGCATTATGTTTTCCCGGAATCACTCTTGCTCTGTTCAGATCTCTTGCAAGACGTTTGTACAAGATTTCATTTACAAGCGAACTCTTTCCAGATCCAGACACACCTGTCACACAGGTCATCACACCAAGCGGAATCTCTACATCCACATTTTTTAAGTTATTCTCTCTTGCTCCTCTAATCTTAATCCAGCCTGACGGATCCGCGCGGTGCTCCGGTACCGGAATCTGCATTCTTCCACTAAGGTAAGCCCCTGTGATGGATTTTTTATTCTTCATGATCTGCTCTGCGGTTCCACATGCAATTACTTCTCCTCCATGCTCACCGGCACCAGGTCCAATGTCCACAATATAGTCTGCCGCACGCATCGTATCCTCATCATGTTCCACGACAATGACAGAATTTCCAAGATCACGCAGATGCTTCAGTGTTCCGAGCAGTTTGTCATTATCCCTCTGGTGCAGGCCGATACTCGGCTCGTCCAGAATATAAGCCACTCCCACCAGACCGGAACCAATCTGTGTCGCAAGACGGATTCTCTGGGCTTCTCCTCCGGATAATGTTCCGGTAGCACGGGCGAGAGTCAGGTAATCCAGACCTACATCCATCAAAAACTTAATTCTTGCCTGGATCTCTTTTAAAATCTGTCCTCCGATCATCTTCTGCTGCTGCGTAAGCTCCAAACTGCCCATAAATGTTTGCAGGTTTTCAATGGACATCTCTGTCACTTCTGCGATATTTTTACCACCGACCGTCACTGCAAGCGCTTCCGCCTTCAGTCGCTGGCCGCCACATTTTCTACACGGAGTGATTCTCATAAACTCTTCATATTCTGCCTTCATTGTCTCAGATGAAGTCTCCCGGTATCTGCGTTCCACATTGCGGAGCAGTCCTTCAAATGCAACATCATAGACACCTTCTCCGCGCTGGCCTTTATAATGAACTTTCACCTCACGGCCATTCGTTCCGTGGATGATCACATCATGGATTTCCTGTGGATAGTCCTGAAATGGCGTGTCCAGAGAAAAGTCATATGCTTTACAAAGTGCATCAAGAATCGCATAGGTAAAACTCTTCTTATCCGTACAAGACTGCCATCCCATTACGGTAATCGCTCCTTCGCTGATGCTCAGTCTCTTATCCGGGATCATCAGGTCCTCATCAAATTCCATCTTATATCCAAGTCCGAAACACTCCGGGCATGCGCCAAATGGATTGTTGAAAGAGAAGCTTCGCGGCTCTATCTCATCGATACTGATTCCACAGTCCGGGCAGGAAAAGCTCTGGCTGAAATTCATCGGCTCCCCGTCAATAATGTCAACAATCATCAGCCCCTCTGCCAGATGCAGTACATTTTCAATCGAATCCGTCAAACGCTTCTCAATTCCCGGCTTCACAACAAGTCGATCCACGATAATCTCTATATTATGCTTGATGTTCTTATCTAACGCGATCTCTTCGGATAATTCATACAGATTACCGTCCACACGCACACGTACATATCCGCTTTTCTTCGCTCTCTCCAGAAGCTTTTCATGGCGTCCTTTTCTTCCACGGACAACTGGCGCAAGGAGCTGGATCTTCGTGCGCTCCGGCAGTTCCATGATCTGATCTACCATCTGATCTACCGTCTGTTTCTTAATCTCACGGCCACATTTCGGACAATGTGGAATTCCGATTCTCGCATATAACAGACGAAAATAATCATAGATCTCCGTCACTGTTCCTACTGTAGATCTTGGATTGCGGTTCGTGGATTTCTGGTCAATGGAAATTGCCGGAGAAAGTCCTTCAATACTCTCCACATCCGGTTTCTCCATCTGTCCCAAGAACTGTCTTGCATAAGAAGACAGAGACTCCATATATCT
>ERZ826396.2119-NODE-2119-length-17993-cov-5.323559_pt1 | contig 17993 bp, 15 predicted proteins | sample MGYA00519926_ERZ826396 | MGnify/ENA primary metagenome ERZ826396 (study PRJEB31778, sample SAMEA3449230) | human gut metagenome | biome: human gut; feature: human-associated habitat; material: faeces | place: United Kingdom | collected 2010/2012 ... | reverse complement strand
AAGAAATCCAGATCCCGGAAATCCGGTCAACCCCATTTGACCCGTCAAAATCCCAAAATCCGGATTTCTCCCTAAGCGTATTTATCCGGATGCTGTATTCCTGCCTGGTGGATGCGGATTTCCTTGATACGGAACATTTCATGAAAGACGGGAATACCGACCGCGATTCGGGAGAGGCAATGGATGTGCTGCTGTCAAAGATGGAAGCGCATATCAAGGGCTGGCTTGCGAATGAGGAACAGGATACGGTAAACGGAAGAAGGACGGAGATCCTGAAACATTGCCTGGAATGCGGAAAAAAGAAAAAAGGACTCTTCCGGCTGACCGTTCCTACAGGCGGTGGCAAGACGGTTGCGTCTCTGGCCTTTGCCCTGCGGCATGCGGTGGAACATCGTATGGATCGAATCATTTACGTCGTTCCCTATACCAGCATCATTGAACAGAATGCGGAGGTTTTCCGGCAGATACTGGGGGAACAGAATGTGCTGGAGGATCACTGCAATGTGGACTATGAAAGCACGGAGGAACTAAAGCCCTTCCAGCTCGCTTCGGAGAACTGGGACAAACCGGTGATCGTGACCACGAATGTGCAGTTTTTTGAGTCCCTGTTTGCAAACAAATCTTCCAAATGCCGCAAACTGCATAACATTGCCAATAGCGTGGTTATTTTTGACGAAGCGCAGATGCTTCCCAACGATTATTTGATTCCGTGTATCGCTATGATGGAAGAGCTGTTCCTGCGCTATGAATCCAGTCTCGTTCTGTGCACGGCCACGCAGCCCGCCTTGGCTGCATTCTTTAAAAGCGGAATAGAAGCTGTGGAACTTTGTCCCAGGATGGAAGAACAGTTCCGCTTTTTTGAGAGAGTAACCTATCGGAATATCGGCATGATATCAGAAGAAAACCTGCTGGAACGGCTGGCCCAGGAAGAACAGGCTCTCTGTATCGTCAATACGAAGAAAAGAGCCCAGGCGCTTTATCGGCAGATGGCGGGAGAGGGCGTATACCATCTGTCAACCAGCATGTATCCCAAACATAGGCAGCGCGTTTTGAGACAGATCAGGAAACGGCTGAAAGAAGGGAAAAGATGTATCCTGATTTCCACAAGCCTGGTGGAAGCCGGGGTAGATCTGGATTTTCGTTCCGTATACAGGCAGCTGGCCGGTGTGGATTCCATGATACAGGCAGCGGGACGGTGTAACCGGGAAGGAACGCGCAGCAAGGAGGAGAGCGTGGTTACAATTTTCCAGCTGGAGGGCAGGGAGCGTGTACCCGGGCAGATTCAGCAGATAGAGGTGGCAAAGACGCTGCTTCAGGATGGCTCTGACATTTCTTCTTTGGAAGAAATCCAGAAATATTTTCAGCTGCTGTACCATTTTCGTGGGGAGAGCCTGGATAAAAAGAAAATCATGGAGAAATTTGCAAAAAAGAACTATCGGTTTGCCGAGGTGGGAAAGGAATTTCGCCTGATTGAAGAACGTACCAAAACCATCTTCATAAACAAGGAAGAAGAAGCGGACGAACTGCTGCAGCAGCTTCGGCTTCATGGCTATACGCGGGCAGGAATGAGGAAAGCAGGACAATACTGCATTCAGGTATATGAAGAGGAATTTGATAAACTGTGCGGCGCTGGTATGGTAAGGCCGGTATCGGAGAATATTCAGGATTTCTATGAGCTTGTAAATAAAGCGCAATATTCGGATGAATTGGGCCTGAAGCTGGATGTGGATTCAGGGATGGCGCTGTTTGTGGGATAAAAGAATTGGAAAGATGGCGGAAGCGGCCCAAAACCGGGGGGGTTTTGGGCCGCTTCCATTTTTGCTTTACTGTAAATATTATCATTTCAATCCACAGGTAACCCTGACTTTATAATTTAATAATATATCAAATTGAAAATAAAATATCAATCTGACTTATATATTTAATTCGATAAAATTTATAGTAATTTATATAAATATATTGAAGGTAAACTGAGAAAGGTGTATAGTAGCATTATAGACAAAAAAATAATTCAAAAAACAGAAATTATGAATATTTTAGAAAGGGAAAGTATGATTTTATACCATGGAAGTAAAGAAATTGTATAATTTTCAGAAATAAGAAGAGCAAAATTTAATAAAGATTTTTACTTCGGATTTTATTGTACAAAGTATCAAGAACAAGCGGTAAGATGGGCGTCCCGTTATGGAAGAATGGGCTATGTGAATAAGTATGAATATGAACCAAAAGATGGATTGAATTATCTATTATTCGACAAGATGACAGAAGAATGGCTGGATTTTATTATTGCCTGCCGCAGCGGAAAGGCACATAGGTACGATATTGTGGAAGGGCCTATGGCGGATGACACCATTTATAATTATATACAGAACTATATGGATGGAAAGATATCAAGAGCGGCTTTTTGGGAACTGGCAAAGTTCAGGTATCCTACCAATCAAATCAGTTTTCATACAATTTCCGCTCTTGACACATTAACTTTTGTCGGAAGTGAGGCAGTCTATGGGAAGTAAAAATAATAACGCTCTTTTTTATACATGCAGTTTAATTGAATATATTGGAAGGAAGATGAAGAGAACGAGAAAAGAAATAACCGACTATTTAGGGAAAAAAGAGATTGAGAGGATTTATCAATATGCGGATGTGTTTCACTGCGAGCCGATTGAGAAGGTGGCGGCGGAATTCATTGAAGAAAATGGGATAAAAGAGGGGGAATTCGATAACGAAAAAGAATGTAAGTATAGGGTGCCGGACTATTGGGATATAGGGGAGGTTTATGAACGGCTGATAGAGGATTCTTATGAAGATGAGAAAATATTGGAAGGACTCTGGAAAGTGTATCATTCCTGGATAGACGCGCACCTTTCAGATTACAATACCGATTTTTATTATCAGCCTCGCGATTATATTGCAGCCTGTTATAAGGAAGGAGAAATAGTGTAAAAAATAAACTTAATAACTTATTTTTTACACCGCAATTTGTGTTGGGGCGTCACAAATTATTTTGATGGCAGATGAGAATCCGCATTCGTGATTTTCCGTCGCCCCGTCACATGCTCTGGAAGGGGGATTCTATGGTAAAACACAGCAGAAAGGAGAGAAAAGGATGGGAATGGGGGTGAAAGTGAGGGTATGGGGAGATTATGCGCTTTTTTCCCGGCCCGAGATGAAAGTGGAACGGTGCTCCTATGACGTGATAACGCCGTCAGCGGCCAGAGGGATCTTGGAAGCGATCTATTGGCATCCGGGCCTGAGATGGGTGATTGACAGGATCTATGTGAAGAAACCCATTCAATTCACCAGCGTGCGGAGAAACGAAGTGAAGAGCAAAATTCTGGCGAGCAGTGTGCTGCAGGCCTATAACGGGTCGAAAAAGCCGCTTTACATCAGCAGCAAAGCGGAGATTGTGCAGAGGGCTTCTCTTCTTTTGCGCGATGTGGAATATGTGATTGAGGCGCATTTTGAAATGACGGATGCGGCGAATGAGACGGACAATCCCGGGAAGTTCAAAGACATTATCATGAGGAGATTGAAAAAAGGGGAGTGCTTTCACATGCCATATTTTGGGTGCAGGGAATTCCCGGCACATTTTTGCCTGTGTGAAGAGGAAACGATCCAAACAGCCTATGATGATGTGGAAGAAAAAGACCTGGGATTTATGCTTTTTGATATGGATTATACGGATCCGGAAAATCTGCAGCCCATGTTTTTCAGGGCTGTTATGAAAAGGGGAATTCTGGAACTGAGGGATTGCGAGGTGATCCGATGATATTGCAGGCGCTGGTAACGCATTATGAGAATCTGGCGAAGGAAGAAAAGGTATCAAAGCTGGGGTGGTGCCAGGCGAAAGTTTCCTATGCGGTTAATTTATCACCGGACGGGCATATTACGGGAATTATCACCTTAAAGGAAGAGAAGGAAAGCGGGAAGAAAAAGGTATGGCTTCCCAAGCAGCTGCGGGTTCCTGAAATGGTGACGCGTTCTTCCGGCGTAAATCCTAATTTTTTATGTGATAATGCCAAGTATCTGCTCGGTATTGATGCGGATGAACAAAATAAAAGGGTGCTGGACTGTTTTCAGGCTGCAAAAAAAAGGCATCTGGATATTCTGCAGGGCGTGGAAGGGGAAATGGCCCAGGCGATCCGCCTTTATTTTGAAAATTGGGATCCCCCAAAAGCGGTGGAATGTGAAGCGGTTCAAGAAAAGTGGGAAGATCTTACCGACGGAGGCAATCTGGTTTTCTGTATGGGAGAAGCCTATGCGCAGAATGATCCCTTCATCACGGAGGCCTGGGAACAGGTATGTAATGTGCCCGGTGGCGAAGAGGAAGGCATCTGCCTTGTGACGGGAAAACGAACAGAGATTTCCAGAATCCACAAGACGATCAAGGGAGTTCCGGGCGCGCAGTCCAGCGGGGCCGCACTGGTTTCTTTTAATGCGCCTGCCTTTGAATCCTATGGAAAGGAGCAGAGCTATAACGCGCCGGTAGGAAGGTATGCGGAATTTGCCTATACAACTGCTTTAAACTATCTTTTGGCACAGAGGGACTATACGTTTCAGCTGGGAGATTCCATGATCGTATTCTGGGCGGAGAGCGGGGAAGAGAGCTATCAGGACTCGTTCTTTATGACGGTTGAACCAAAACCGGATAATCAGGAAGAAATCAAGGGGATTTTTGAGAATCTGAAGAAATATAAGGCTATCCGGGTAGGGGATATGGAATTGGATCCGGAGCAGAGATTTTACATATTAAGCCTGGCGCCGAATGCGGCCAGACTGTCGGTACGCTTCTTTTATCAGGATTCCTTTGGAAATATCCTGGACAACCTCTCCAGACATTATCATAGGATGGAACTCGTGAAGCCGTCCTGGGAGAAGCGGGAATATTTGGGCATCAGGCAGATGCTTTTTGAAACGGTGAATCAGAAGGCGAAAGAGAAAACGCCGGTCTCCAATATGGCAGCCTCGGTATTGAAGGCGATTCTGTCGGGAAGCAGGTATCCGGCGAGCCTTTACACGGATACGCTGATCCGGATCAAGGCGGAGCAGGGTGAGGTTACCTGGGGAAGGGCAGGGATCATCAAGGCATATCTGATACAGAATTACGGGTGGAAGAAGGGAGAAGATTATATGGGACTCAATGAAGAAAGCAGAGAGACGGCATATGTATTGGGAAGGCTGTTTTCTGTGCTGGAATCCATTCAGATGGATGCAAATCCTGGAATCAAAGCGACGATTCGGGATCGGTATTTTAATTCAGCCGCTGCAGCGCCGGCCTCAACCTTTCCAGTATTGATTAAACTGAAAAACAGCCATATGAAAAAGCTGGAGAGAGATAAGGCGAGTTCTAAGATATATTATGAAAAGCTGCTGACTGAAATCATGGGAAAACTGGATGAATTTCCCAGACGCCTGTCATTGGAAGAGCAGGGAAAATTCATCCTGGGTTACTACCATCAGGTACAGAAAAAGTACGAAAAAAGGGAGGATAATTAAATGGGCGAGGCGATTAAAAACAGATATGAGTTTGTGATTTTATTTGATGTGGAAAATGGCAATCCCAATGGCGATCCGGATGCGGGGAATATGCCCAGAATCGATCCTGAAAGCGGACTGGGATTGGTGACGGATGTATGCTTAAAAAGGAAAATCCGGAATTATGTGGAAACTGTAAAGGAAGATGCGGCTGGCTTTAAGATCTATATTAAAGAAGATGTACCACTTAACAGGAGCGACAGAGAAGCCTGCGAAGAATTGGGGATCCAGGAAACAGACGAAAAGAAGGTGACGGAAGCGCTGAAACAGCTGAAGAAAAGCGATCCGGACGCGGACGTGAAGCTCAGGGATTATATGTGCCAGAATTTTTATGATATCCGTACCTTCGGAGCGGTGATGACCACGTTTGTAAAGGCATCCCTGAACTGCGGCCAGGTGAGGGGGCCGGTACAGATCGGATTTGCCAGAAGCATTGACCCGATTGTAAGCCAGGAAGTAACCATTACGCGTGTCGCTATTACCACAGAAAAAGATGCAGAAAACAAAAGTACAGAGATGGGAAGGAAAAATATTGTACCCTATGGCCTGTATCGGGCGGAAGGATATGTGTCAGCGAACCTTGCCCGGAAAGTGACCGGTTTTTCTGAAGAAGATCTGGAACTTCTGTGGGAAGCGATCATCAATATGTTCGAAAATGACCATTCTGCAGCGAGGGGAAAAATGGCGGTTCGTGAATTGATCGTCTTTAAGCACAGCAAAGAGTTGGGTGATTGCCCGGCATATAAGCTGTTTGATGCGGTAAAGGTATACAAGAAGGAGGATGTAGTATACCCCAGAAGTTATCAGGACTATGTTGTTGAGGTGGGAAAAGATATCCCTGAGTCGGTCGAGGTAAAGCGGATGATATGATGGAATATGCGGAAGATGATTATCTGATGATTTCCGGCATACAGCATTTTAAGTTCTGCCGAAGGCAGTGGGCTCTGATTCATATTGAGCAGCAGTGGGCGGAAAATGAGCACACTGTCACCGGCGAGCTGATGCATAAAAAGGTGCATGATCCTTACCTGACAGAAAAGAGAAAGGATGTCATCATAGCCAGGGCTCTTCCGGTTTCATCCAGGGAACTTGGCGTCAGCGGCGAATGCGATGTGGTTGAATTCCGAAAATGTGAGGATGGGATAAAACTTCATGGCCATCGGGGTCTATACTCCATTTACCCGATAGAGTATAAGAAGGGAAACCCCAAAATGACTGAAGAAGACCAGCTGCAGCTTGCTGCCCAGGCCCTTTGCCTGGAGGAAATGTTCTGCACAAGGATAGAAGAGGGGGCTATCTTCTACGGGGAGACCAGGCGGCGGGAAGCGGTGAAGATTACAGAAGAACTGCGTCAGGAAGTAAAGCGCATGTTTGGAGAGATGCACGCCTATTATGACAGGCAATATACGCCCAGGGTGAAGTACAGCAAGGCATGCAATGCCTGCTCACTGAAGGACATCTGCCTGCCAAAGCTGGGAAGGGCGCTTTCTGTAGAGAATTATATCAGCCAGATGCTGGAGGAAGGGGGAGAATAAAAGGTTTTCATGAAAAAACTATTAAACACGCTGTACGTTACCTCGGAAAACAGCTATCTGGCCCTGGACGGAGAGAACGTGGTGGTCTTTGAAGAAAAGACAGAAAAGGGGAGAGTACCCCTGCATAACCTGGAAGGCATCGTTTCTTTTGGATATCGGGGAACCAGCCCGGCGTTGATGGGAGCCTGCGCGGAGCACAATATTTCTCTGTGTTTCCTGACCCCTCAGGGAAAATTCCTGGCGAGGGTTTCGGGGCGTACAAAAGGAAATGTGATTTTAAGGCAGCAGCAGTATGCCAGCAGCAAAGATGAAAATAAAAGCTTGGAAATCGCAAAAAACTGCATTTTAGGGAAAGTGTTTAATGCCAGATGGGTGCTGGAGCGGGCGATAAGAGATCATGGCATGTAGATCGATGCAAAACAGGTAAAGGATGCATCAGACTCTTTGAATCAGTTTCTGAAACGGATTCAAAACAGCCAATCCAAGGAACAGCTCAGAGGTTATGAAGGAGAGGCAGCTAGCGTTTATTTTGGCGTATTTGATCAGCTGATCTTGCAGCAAAAAAAGGATTTTTCTTTTCAAGGACGCAACAGGCGTCCGCCTTTAGACAGGGTAAACGCACTTCTGTCCTTTGTATACACGCTGCTGACAAATAACATTACTTCAGCCTTGGAAAGCGTAGGGCTTGATCCTTATGTGGGATATCTGCATACGGATCGGCCGGGGAGGGCTTCCCTGTCGTTGGATATGATAGAAGAACTCAGGGCTGTTTTGGCGGATCGTTTTGTCTTGTCTCTGATTAACAGGAAAATGGTCAGCGGGAAAAACTTTTCCCAAAAAGAAAATGGAGCTATCCTGATGGATGATGAACTGAGAAAAAAAGTACTGATAGAATGGCAGAATAAGAAAAAAGAAGTCATCACCCATCCATATTTGCAGGAGAAGTTGGAGTGGGGAATGGTTCCGTATGCACAGGCAATGCTGCTTGCGAGATATTTGCGGGGAGATTTGGATGGCTATCCGGTATTTTTGTGGAAATAAAGAGGCTGCTGTGTTTATGTGCAGGACGAAAGAAACGGGAAGTCATGGACAGTATGCTTCCGCATGGCCGGAACAAAGGACATTCCTGCATGGAGGGAATCATGCTGGTATTAATAACGTATGATGTGAATACAGAAACGGCTGCAGGAAAAGCGAGATTGAGAAAAGTGGCCAAGCAATGCGTGAATTATGGGAGGCGTGTGCAGAATTCTGTTTTTGAATGTATTCTGGATAACGCGCAGTGCATTGCATTAAAATCAATGCTTACGGATATCATTGATGAGAAAACCGACAGTCTGCGATTTTATTACCTTGGAAACAAATATCAGACCAAGGTAGAACATGTAGGAGTGGACAGAGGAATTCCAGCAGACCAGACATTGATTCTGTAAGAGAAGCTCGGGTGCGAACCGTAAGTGAACATAAAAATACTGTAAGATTCGCACCTTGAAAGTTGCACAAAAAAGAGTGCATAAAGAGAAAATAGGAGAAATCTATGTCAGAAAGGATGTGAAAGAGAGAGGAACTGTGAGTTTTTTATAAAAGTTTGCTTTGATATTTGGTAATTATTGCTGTCGCTCCCCTCGCGGGAGCGTGGATTGAAATTGCTCTGTTCGGGTTGTGTGATATCCGCTTGCTGGTCGCTCCCCTCGCGGGAGCGTGGATTGAAATGTTAACTATTGACATTACCTGGTTTCCCGCCCAGTGTCGCTCCCCTCGCGGGAGCGTGGATTGAAATACTGAATTACAACGCACATAATTATAGCGCGGACGGGTCGCTCCCCTCGCGGGAGCGTGGATTGAAATCGGTTGCACCTGCGTCATTGCCCGCATAATTAGCGTCGCTCCCCTCGCGGGAGCGTGGATTGAAATGATTAAGCCGAAACGGTCAGAAATGGCCGTCCGTGCGTCGCTCCCCTCGCGGGAGCGTGGATTGAAATCGGAAGAGACCATGTTTCTCTGCATTATGATTTGTCGCTCCCCTCGCGGGAGCGTGGATTGAAATTGGAAAGATGCCGACGGGAACATCATCCGAAAAGGTCGCTCCCCTCGCGGGAGCGTGGATTGAAATAAATTTAACAAGCGGACATACAAAATCTTGCGGGTCGCTCCCCTCGCGGGAGCGTGGATTGAAATTATCTGTAAAAAAGAAAGGCCGGGTATGCAAACTGTCGCTCCCCTCGCGGGAGCGTGGATTGAAATGCAAATGGAACGAAAACGAACCCGGCATCCGAAGTCGCTCCCCTCGCGGGAGCGTGGATTGAAATAATAAATAAAGCGGCTTTTGTCTGAGCTTCACCAGAGTCGCTCCCCTCGCGGGAGCGTGGATTGAAATTTTATCTGTTTTTGTGCCTGCCACAAAATACTCTGTCGCTCCCCTCGCGGGAGCGTGGATTGAAATATACAATTTAATTTTAATAATTTTGAGTATCAAGGTCGCTCCCCTCGCGGGAGCGTGGATTGAAATGGGTGTGGAGAGGGCGGCGATGTGTTTGATTTCGGTCGCTCCCCTCGCGGGAGCGTGGATTGAAATATTTTATTAGATATAAATGCTTTAAATAAAATTTGTCGCTCCCCTCGCGGGAGCGTGGATTGAAATCACATCGATCCTGTGAATTGAAATGGTCTTAATCGGTCGCTCCCCTCGCGGGAGCGTGGATTGAAATCCAGCCCCCAGGGAGAAGGGGAGAAAGTGAGAAAATGTCGCTCCCCTCGCGGGAGCGTGGATTGAAATCAATATGCCAAGATCGCCACCGTTTACATATTTGTCGCTCCCCTCGCGGGAGCGTGGATTGAAATGTAGAAGACGGGTATGCGCTGCAGGCGAAGTACCGTCGCTCCCCTCGCGGGAGCGTGGATTGAAATGTCTGCTCCCATATCTCCGCCAGACACTTCACCGTCGCTCCCCTCGCGGGAGCGTGGATTGAAATCCCCAGCCGCCGCGTTGCATGATATATGCATCTGGGGTCGCTCCCCTCGCGGGAGCGTGGATTGAAATAAATGACGGGGAAGATGTCGATTACAGCTGATACGTCGCTCCCCTCGCGGGAGCGTGGATTGAAATGGCCTTGCCCCGATCCAGAATGACGACGGTTATAGTCGCTCCCCTCGCGGGAGCGTGGATTGAAATAAAAGAGCATGCTTCAACTGGGGCATAGGAAGAGTCGCTCCCCTCGCGGGAGCGTGGATTGAAATCATGACGGGTATACGGTTTTTTCCTGTCCAACCCTGTCGCTCCCCTCGCGGGAGCGTGGATTGAAATCATCCGCCAGATTTCTTCCAGCCGGAGTGTTCCGTCGCTCCCCTCGCGGGAGCGTGGATTGAAATAGGGTGTTCTGGATATAAGCTTAACCGCGTAAGGTCGCTCCCCTCGCGGGAGCGTGGATTGAAATTGCCACACCATCAGTAGCCCCTTTTTGTGAAGCAGGTCGCTCCCCTCGCGGGAGCGTGGATTGAAATGCTAATTATATTAGCCTCTCCCTGACGCCCTAAGCGTCGCTCCCCTCGCGGGAGCGTGGATTGAAATTTTTATAAACTCATAGTTATCGTATTCATTATGGTCGCTCCCCTCGCGGGAGCGTGGATTGAAATTTTACGGCGGATATCGTAAAGACGTGAAATCTCAGTCGCTCCCCTCGCGGGAGCGTGGATTGAAATCCGTGACATTGCGAACAAAGCAGTTGATGCTATGTCGCTCCCCTCGCGGGAGCGTGGATTGAAATTTTACCGTGATCCCATATGTCAGCACCGTGCCGGGGTCGCTCCCCTCGCGGGGGCATGGATTGAAATGGTGGAGAAGTGTCAAGATCGCCATCGGCTATGCCGTTCCCCTCGCGGAAGCATGTATTGAAATCAGAATACTGAGGGCAGCCCGTGGACGCCGTCCTTGTCGTTCCCTCCACGAAAACGAGGTATGAAATTATAAGCTGCATCAGAATTTGTATCCCAAGAGACATCATTTGCTTAGCGGAAGCAAACACTAAGAAAATACGCACAGTCTGTCCGCTCTCCCAGTGGAGGTATAAATTGAACGATGCAAATAAGATGGAATAAAGCAGCAGGATGTACAGAAAGTCACGGTTACTCAAGATACTTATGCTGATTTAAGATGCTTGGACAAATGCATAATTTGAAGAATGCTTTGTAAGTGGAATTTCTATCGGGCTGTGGATAACGTTAGTAAAATGGCTATAAGTCTTTCCTATTTTGCTTTTTAGTATATTATGCGAAGAGACACCTCTTTGGGTGTATGAGTTGCTGAAATAAAGTTTCTTTTAGACTGGCTGGATCCCTGGAGCGAATTTTAGCGGGATTCTGTAATCAGCTGCCGCTGGATGAATACCAGACAGTTGCAGGTGCTCTGAGTGCGGCTCTGTGCGGGAGTGTGAGAAACGCTCGGCAGCAGGAAGGGGCGGGACGTATCAGGGGATTGCGTTGGAGAAACAGAGGATTCAAAGAAACTTAAGATTCTTATTGATAGAGGGATGATAGAGCCCGATAGGACTACTGCAGGGAAGATGTGGCGAAAAGAAAGCTTTGGCGAATTGGGTTCACAGCCCTGCTTTTAATGGGAGATGAGAAAAGGATGGCATTGTATGCATTGGGCGATCTGCACCTTAGCTTTCAGGTGAATAAGCCGATGGACGCATTCGGAAGAGTGTGGAAACATCATGAAGAAAAAATCAGGAAATATGCGAATCGGATTGTAAAGCCGGAGGATACGTTTGTGCTTACCGGGGATCATTCCTGGGGAAGAAAACTGCCGGAATGCAGAGAAGACCTGGCATTTATTGAGCGCTTGCCGGGCTGTAAAATACTGCTGCGGGGAAATCATGATATGTTCTGGGATGCAAAAAAGACGGAACGTCTGAATGAGGAATTTAAGGGAAAGCTGTTCTTTTTGCAGAATAATTATGCGGTATACAGGGATTATGCTCTGGTTGGAACGAAAGGATATACTTTTGAAGGACCGTTTTATCTGGATCGTGGCGGCAACATCCTGGGATGGGATGAGGAACGGGAAGCACAGGCAAAGAAGCTGGTAGCCAGAGAAATGGAACGTCTGGAAGAATCGTTTCGCCAGGCGACAGATGCTGGATATCGCAAATTTATCATGTTCCTGCACTATCCGCCGACGAACATATTGGAGAGAACTTCTCCATTTACACGGATTGCGGAAGCATATGGAGTGGAGACGGTCGTCTATTCTCACTGCCATGGGGAAAGCAGGTTCGGCGATAGCATCCGGGGAAAATTCCATGGTATCAACTATATACTGGTATCCGGGGATTATCTGGGATTTCGCCCGGCGTTGGTGTTGCCCTGAAGCAGGATTGAAAGAGCTGGATGGCAGGTGTCCCTATGTTTTAAATGGTAAAACGTCCCTGTGTTTGCCCTTGAAATGGATTTTGGAAAAGCGTTATAATATGTCTCTGTGTGAAGAGATAGGCTCGGACTTAAACAGGGTAAATAAGCGGCAGATGCAGAGGAACAATCATGCTGAGAATTTCTATTTGTGATGATGAACAGGATATAGTATCAAAAGTGCAGGAAGTGACGGAACGATTTTTCAGAACGCATTGCATAGACTGTGATATACACGCTTATCAGCAAGGAGATAATTTGCAGTATGATTTGCAGGACGGGATTTCTTACGATTTATTTCTGCTTGATATTGAAATGCCCCAAATGGGCGGGATGGATTTAGCGCAGGAGATTTCTGCATCGTTCCCGGCCTCTAAAATTATTTTTATCACGTCTCACCTGGAATATGCTGTTAAAGCTTATGAATATTCGGTATTCCGCTATATTCCTAAAAATATGCTTGAAGAAAAACTGCCGGCTGCATTGGAGGATTTTTATAAACTGTATGGTTTGGAACGCAGCAGTTACTATATGGTAAAAGTGAAAAACCATGTAGAACAGCTTTCTTATCGGGAAATTCTTTATATTTTAAAAGAGGGAAAGTATGCGGTTTTCCATTTGAGAAACGGACAGGAAGTTTCCGTGCGCAGAACCCTGTCACAGGTTTATACAGAGATAGGGCAGGAATATTTTTATTTGGCGGATCGTGGCTGCATTATAAATCTGGCAAACGTAACCGGGATGGATGGGGAAAATATCATTATGCCGGATGGACAACGAATAACCATAAGCAAATCAGGAGTGACCGAATTTAAGTCGATATTACTTCGCTTCTGGGAGAAACTGATATGAAAGTATTAGGAATTTGTGTGGAATGGCTTATTACATTCATCGAGATTGCAATGTGCCATTATTTTATGCGCATTTTTTTCACAGACCAATTCCAGAAGAAGAAACAGCGGCTGATCTATTTCGCCGTAGTTTCTGTGACGGCAACGGGGGTTGTTTTGCTGAATCTGGTGGATATTTCGTTCAGCGTAGCGACAGTTTTGTACACTGTGATTATCACCGCAATAGGAAGCTGTGTTTTATATAAAGGGCATTTTGCTGATTTCCTTGTTGTATCCCTCAGCTTTGTGACAAGCCTCAACGTTTTGGAATGGGCCTATTTGAATATTCTTTCATTCCTCTGGTCTCCGGAAGTGATTTTGAAGATGGAAGCAGGATTCAGCCTGCTTAGAATTTTGATTATTACGCTCGCCAAGGGGATCGAGATTGTCGTTTGTCTGCTGATAAGCCCTTTTCTGAAAAAGATGGTAATAAAACTTGAAAAGGCAAAATCATCCCTGATGTCCGCCAATAGCAAACCGAATGGACAAGCCGGCGGGGAGTTTTGGCGCCTGCCGGGAGGGGCAGCGTCCTCTCTTCTTGCCGTATGGGCGCTGCCTGTTGCCGGGATGGCATTTTTGTTGTCCTTTTACTTATTTCATATTTTGGGAACAGGGTTTGAATTGAATTTGAATCCTGCCCAGCTGGTCTTAATGATAGGAATCGTGTTTCTGCTGTGTTTTGTGTATCTATGCTATCGCCTGAAACGGATACAGAATGAGCAGATATTTATTGCCCGCCAGAACCGCCTTTTGCAGAAAAATTATGAAATGGCCCGAAATGCATATCAAGCGAATGCAGAATTATACCATGATATGAGGAATCATTTTCTCCTGTTACAGAATTACCTTTCGGATGGGAAAATCGAAGAAGCGCAAAGATATTTGGAAAAGTTAAGCGGAAGCAAAGCAATTCAAAACGCAGACCGCTGGACCGGAATAGAAGCGATTGATTACATTTTAGCACAAAAAGCGGGAGAAGCAGGCCGACGGCAGATTGATGTAACGATCAATGCGGAATACCTCGGGGATTGCACGATAGAACCGGTGGATTTATGCACAATCATCACAAATCTTTTGGACAACGCAATGGAGGGAGCAGAAAAGTGCCCTGCGCGTACGGACAAGAAGATAGATATTACAATCCGGCGTATTCATCAGTTTATCCTGATAAACATAAAAAACAGCGCGGCTGTCCCGCCGGTGCAGCGTAGCGGACGCATCATCACAACAAAGAAAAATAAAATGCGGCATGGATGGGGAATGAGAAGCGTTCTGTCGGCAGTGGAAAAATATAATGGAACAGTTGAATATCAGTATGCGGATTCTATATTCTCAATCAGTGTCATACTTTTCTATCCATAAGGCTTAAGGACAGTTACCCGATGTTTTGAGGACAGTTGCGGTAGCTGTCTTTTTTTATGATATTTTATAGGAAGCTTGCCTGAAAAGGAGTCTGAACCTTTCTGAAGGGCAGGATAGATGAAACGTGGGAGGAATTTCAGATGAAACACAAAAGAAGAAGCAGGATGATTTCTGCTGCTATTGCGGCTGTGCTTTGCCTTTTCCTGGCTGGCTGCGGGAGGGGTTCAGGGACCGTGCCGCAGACGGATACATCGGGAAAAATCGAAGTGGACGGGAGCGGTTCGGAGGAAAAGCTTCAGGATACTTCTGAAGATGTGTCCATGGATGCTTCCATAGATGTCTCTGAGGAATCTGCCTCTCTGGGGATGGAGGCTGAAATTCCGGATTTCTATGAGAAAGAAGCGGGAGCCGTTTCTTTTCAGACGGATGTGGTGGTTTCGGAAGAAGTGCGGAAGAACGGACTGCAGAAAATATCCGTATCTCTACAAAAGCCTGATCCGGCGAAGGTATTGGAATGCCTTATGGGAGATACGGAAATCACAGAGAAAAATGAAGAAGAGGGCAATAATTGGTATGTTGGGGCGGACGGTGAGAATCTAACGATTCATCATACATCGATTGGGTTTGCTACCAAATTTTATGTCTATGTAAGCAATGCATTTCGGCTGCAGCAGGAATATTCCGATTATAATGCGGATAAATATGAAACAGATAAGGATTTGGAATTTGCATCAAGGCAGGAAGCATTTGAGGACATTCGTCAGATGCTGGAAACGATGGGCATTCAGATCGGAGAACAGTATAAATGCTATGTGCTGGAACACTCTGTGCTGCAGAGGGAAGAATATGCAATGGATATAAACGGGAATATAGATCAGGCAAATTATAAAGGCTCGTGGACAGGGGAGGACGATTCGTATTATTTTGCCATCAGCCAGAAATACGGGGATACGCCTGCCTATCATGTTTTTTACGATCATTCTCCGCTGGCCGCAGATGAAAATGCTCCGATTCAGGTTTTATATAATAAAGATGGCATTCAATTTTTGCAGCTTGAAAAGGTATTTACCTTTACAGAACAGGAAGGCAATTATGACTTAATGCCGTTTGAAGAGATTGCAGAGGTGATTGAAACCAAATATGAAGCGCAGGCAGACGGAAACACATATTCTGTCAGACGGGCAACGCTGTATTACATGGAAAATAAAGTGAACGAGCAGGAATATGAAGTGGTTCCGGTCTGGATTTTTAACACTGTGCAAAACGAAACCGGAAAGAATTTACAGGATATCGTCAATGCTCAGACGGGCGAGGAAATAATATGGGAAGACTGCTGAATCTGTGTAAAATGAATTTTCCTATTTAAAAAACTTATTGAAAATCATTTTAATTGGGTTACGATTTGGGTGGACATCGATGTACTTTATAAGATTGGAGAAAACAATTTTGAATTTTATATTAGTGCGATTCAGGAAAGAATACCACCTTTTAAGATTATTTATATGAGAAGAACCGGTGAGTATGGAGCTGAAAATTATAAATGGATGGATGTTTAAAGCGCCTTGATGTGATGCGCTTTTATGGACGATACAACAATAGGCAGTATTTCTAAAAGGGAGTACTGCCGATTGTTGTATGTGGGTAAATCTATGCCTCAGGAAGCACTTATATTAAAGTAACACAGGAAACCATATCTCCGGACAAGATGGGACGAGCATTTTCGGTTCTCACGCTGATTTCATCTGTTACAATGCCAATCGGTTTACTTTTCAGTAGACCAATAGCAGAGCGTAGGTGTAAATGTCTGGTTCTTCATTTCTGGCCTGTGTATGATTATGATTACTGCTGGCGTTTCAATCCGATATGCGGCCGGATGCAGGAACGAAAAAAGATGATTCCGAAATTTCAGATGTTAGATACGGAGTAAGTTATGAGGCTATGGCTTTTTGCTTGCTGCATCGCTACTACAGCATTTTTCAAAGTGCTTTGATGTGACAACTTTATAGACGATACAGCAAAGCGACGATATTCTTAAAAAGGAGTATCGTCGCTTGTTGCTAAATCTGATGTGTGAGTATCCAGTCCAGTAAATCAGAAGATTGAATGGTGCCTGCCGCTAATTGCAGGATGACATCGGACAATTCTGTTTGCGTATACTGTAATTCGATCCCGTTTAAGGCGAGGAACACCAGCATGACGTGTGCGCCGATACGCTTGTTTCCGTCCACAAAGGGATGATTTTTTACCAGACTAAAGCAAAGACGGGCTGCCTTCTGCTGGAGTGATGGGTAGACATCTTCTTCAGCAAAGGTCTGGAAGGGGGCATTCAGCGCAGAGTCCAACATTCCTTCATCGCGCAGGCCGGATGAGCCTCCGGTTTCTGCAATGAGTTGTTCATGCAGCAAAAGTATCTGTGGTTTGGATAATCGGATCATTTGGCAAGTACCTCGTAAGCCTGCCGGTTCTTCTCGATGAGACGTTTGGAAATGGCCATGACATCTTCATCGGTGGCAAGCTGTTCTTGTTCAGCGGCACTGAATTCTATGACCAGATATCGGGGAACGTTGTTTTTTAATATGATAACAGAACCGTTCTCATCTACGAGTCGGGCCACTTTAGAGAAGTTTTGATTGGCATCGGTGATAGAAACCAGGTTTTTTGTATTGATATTCATAATGAGATCTCCTTTGTTTTTTACTTTATTATATCCAAAAATAGGAGAAATTCAACCTATTTTTAAAAATTGCAGGCAGGGACGGTCAAAATTTTTACGGCGGAGCGGCCAAGGAACAAGCGTGGCAGCAAGTGAACAAAAATAGAAAATAAATGGGGGATTCACACTTTCTGTGAAATGAAGCGGGAAAACCGTGGCAAAAGGTGATATGAACGGAACCGAATGCGTTTAAGGACGCAGATATATATGAAAGCAAGAAAAAAGGGAGGGCATTTGCAATGAGACATATGAAGAAGCATAGGAATGGCTATCGGCTATAACCCCTAGATTCCTTATCTAACCAACTGGAAAGAACATGACGGCAGAAGGTCCAGCACGATCAAAACAGTCCGGGACGTGCTGCGGCCAGCTTTTCAGATGGCAGTGGATGATGATGTTCTCTGCAAAAACTCATTTGTCTTTGAACTTGCCATGGAGGCAGTCAACGACAGCGTGACCAGGGAGGCGATTACCAGAAAGCAGATGCGGCAGTTCTCGAAATTCGTCCATGACGATAATGTGTACTGTAAGTATTACGAAGTGGTTTATATC